>Ga0075119_1000761_pt1 | contig 16517 bp, 19 predicted proteins | sample AntAceMetag02UK9_FD_69791 | JGI IMG/M metagenome (GOLD analysis project Ga0075119, IMG submission 69791) | Saline lake microbial communities from Ace Lake, Antarctica - Antarctic Ace Lake Metagenome 02UK9 | ecosystem: Environmental > Aquatic > Non-marine Saline and Alkaline > Saline | place... | reverse complement strand
GAACTTACTGACCAACAAGCCCAATCAGTCATATTCATTATAGCCATTCCAAATGCCGCTATGGGAATCCCCATATCGTCCACAGCAACAAAACTATGACCATAATTATGTTCTAAATATAACTCGGCCAATTCTTCTTTATTATATTCTTCATAAAGACCAAAGGTATCAATTTCTTTTTGAGTGTTTTCCCAAGCGTTATTAAGTATGTATAGTATATCTTCTTTATTACACTTTCTAACTCTTAACATTACTGCCTCTCATCTTCAGCCATATAATGAACAGCTACATTACTTAGTGATACATAACCATCCGCAGATGAAACAAATCTTGGGGCAAAATGAGTTGTGTCGCCAATAGCATCAATATTCTCATCTAAATATGTAAATCCATCTACCTGACCCATGTGAACAATTTGGTTTAAGTCTCTTGGATCAACTAAAATCTCAATATCCCAAACACCCTCACAATCAGCATTGATGCCAAGAAGCTCTTTAAAGTTGGCTGGTTTTTTAGCATCCAAGAAAGGTAATTGAATAGTAACAATAGAGTCATCATAAGTCTCATTATCATCATCACCATATAAATAAATCATATTATTATCATCTCTGACATAAACACGATCATCAACAGAAATCATTTCCGTAACATTAAATCCAGGCTTATATATGGACCATGCAGAAATATTTCCTGATCCAGATGCAGGGAAAGAGCTTAAAACATAAATCTTATCTTTTAGAGCAAACCAAGCGCGACCATCCTCACCCTCTGCAACTGCTGGTACGGCCTCGATCTCAGTTGTGGTTAATGTTTTTAATTGCTCTAAGACTAATTTATCTATAGCACGACCAATATCATTAGATCTGGCATTATTAGAGCTGTCACGAGCCTTTAAAGTTCTTATGCCACTAGATGATATATAAAGTAAATCTGAGTCAGAATAAGCCAATATAGCCTTATGAGAGCGAGTTCCTGTAGAATTTATCGTTTGCTGCTTGGTATTAGATTCAGGATCTGACTTCATGCTCCATCTTTGAATAGCATTGCGAGAAAAAATCACAAGATCATTATTATAAACACCCAAACCAGTCAAAGAATCCGAACCGGAGTAATGGTTAGAAATATTGATAAATCCAGCACCTAAGTTACTCTCTAAAGTCTCATCAAACTGAGTAGGATCGTTTATCTCACAAAACCTCAAAATACTTCCGGCCGTAATATAAACTTTTTTGTCTAAAACTAAAGCGGTATAATTTGCAGTAGTTCCACCAAAAACAGTTCCTGATAAAATAATTTGATATGTATCGCCAGCCGCCCATGTTCCGGTTACTGTAAATTCAGTCACTTGAGAAACGCCAGCAACCGCATTAACGCCACCAGCCATAGCAACCTCAGAACTGTGAGTCACGTCACCAGCCTCAGCACAAACAACAGTAAATCCATTTGGGGTTGTTCCAGAATTAGCAACGGCCTTAATTATTACTTTTGCCCCAGATGATGTAGCAGTATAATTAGGACTTGATGAATGTGCGGTAATATTTGCAGCAATAGCAGCAGCAGTTGCCTCATTGCTAACAGCCCAATCAACAGCAGCCGAAGTAATTGTAACACTATTAACAGCAACGCTATTAACTTTATTCGTGCCGGCATTAGAAGATCCTCCAGTAATATCAAATGATCCTGTTGCCAAAACCTCATTGATTGCTGGAATATTAGGAGTTGTTGTATTCCAATTAATTAAACCAGTGCTTCCTTCTGATGTAGTTCCTGAAATAGTAAAACCTGTTCCTGGCGAAGTAGTTGTAACAGTCACAACACTAGAAGAGACTGATGCCTCATAAGAGGAATCTGCATCTATCAAAGATGCTAAGTCTTGAGCAATATCAGCAGTGCTTGTCGCACCACCTTGAACTGTACCAACATCCCAATATGTAATGCGCTCACCATCGTAATAATGATAAGTTGAACTATCGGCAAATTTTGCAATAACATAAAGGCTTCCATCAAAAACCTCAACATCAACAATTTCTGTCATGTCTGAGCTTGTTGGATTGCTTGAAGGGTGTTGTAGTCTTTGGTAGGTTATGCCAACTGGCATTCCAGCCGGCTCAGCACCAGAACCAAATACATATAAATTTCCGGATAAAGACGTTAAACCTAAAGTTCCAGCAGGAAGATTATATTTTGGAGCAAAAGTTTTTCTTTTTTCAATCTCGCCACCGCGCGTAATGTGAGCATTTGTTAATTCCCACAACGTGCCAGGAGGGGCGGTAGAAATTTTTCTACGCCTATCTAATCCACCATTGAAATTTTCGACTAAAATATAAGGCATAGATAACTCCTATTCAGCCATCTCTGACCTTGCGACAAGAACGCGTCTTTTTGTTGGTTTATAATAACCGCTACCACCAACAGAAACCATTCTTTTGCTTGATAGTGATGATTTTAACCTATCAAACCTATCTCCGGCTAATGCAGCTTTACTATCTGAGTCTTTTTTATTCTTTGCTCTTAGTACTTCTGAGGCTGCCCTAAGAACGATTAAATGATCGTCATGATCAGCCCTGTCAATGTCTTGAGTTAAATCATTAGGTTTTTTTCTACCTTCAAACCAAACAGTGCCGTTATTGCTAGCTGGCATAGGCCATATCTCGAATTGAAAATTACCATTTGTATCAGTAATAAAATCCCACTTAGTAACCACATCTGATCTGTCATCTTCATCAGAATCATGCTCTGAATATTCTGCCGGACCAATGCCAAAACACAACTCAACCCATTGAGTGTCGTTAGTTTCTTTATACCAAACCTTCTCAATATTTTCATCACTTAACTTTACAGGAAAATCATAATATCTCTGACCAGCAGCCAAAGTAACTCTTGCTTCAGATTTAGCAATATTCATATAAGGCCAATCAAACTCATCTGTGATTGTCTCATTATATCTCGATAGTAATTGTTGTAGATATGGCAAGTTATCTAAACCACGAGATGTATTAGAAGATGAGCGTATTTCAGCCCTTAACATCTCTATTAATCTTGATCTCGTGGTATTTCTTGCCATATTTTATAATGCAACTTTTTCGTTATCATCAAGATCAGTATCGATATCAGTATCGATATCATCTTCAAAATCTTCATCTATTATCTTAGCAGATGGCTTACTTGTTTGCACGTTCTTTTTTGCGGCAGGAATAGCACGAGTCTTTTCAAAACCACGAAGAACCTCAGGCAATTGAGCACCATAAAAAGAGCCGAATACTTTTCCAACTTTTTCCTCGCCAAATTCACGCTCTAGGAACGACCTCATCATTGGCTGAGTAACAGTAATTGGTTTACCATGATCTCCAGGCCATTTAAGAGTATCTGAAATCTTCTCAACATCAATAACAGCATCGTCACCATGCTCAATTTGTAGCATAGCAATGTGAGCTGCTGAAATTTTTTCTTTTGGAACTTCTTGGCCTATTTCTCCAGAAAGTCTAACATTACATTTATAAGAATCCATAATTTTCTCCAATATGGTTTAAAAAAATGAAGTGGCCACGATTTGCGACCACCTCAAATAGATTAAGCAATCGACCAAACGCCTTGAGCGTTAAGCTGATCGCAAATTAATGCGCCTGTCCAAGTCATACCTTCATAAACCACATAACGATCATGAGGGCGCTCAGGGTGATGCACAACGCGATCCTCACCATCCATAACCATTAGGTATAGACGACGACTATCGAATGCGTACATGTATTTAGAGCGACCAAGATCATCTAAAGTTGGATCGTATTCAATGGTAACACCTTTGAATGAAACATCAGCAACAGATACGTCAATAGTACCATCGCCACCTTTAGATGAAGCCCAACCAGATAAAGTATAGTTGCCTTTTGCTTTCAATTCAGCTTCTAAAGCATCCATGAACGCAGAACCAGCCATAAATTTATCAGGACGACCGCCATATCTACGCAATTGACGCATATCAGATTGCAACGCATTAGTCACATTCTGGTCAGCCGGAGTTGAAGTCACAATTGCTAAATTGGCTTTATTTCTCCACCAAGCATTTGCAACGCGATCAATTCCGAAAGTAGCACCAGCAGCAGTAGGATCATCAAGAATAAACGAAAGAATACCAGGAACAGCTTTAGTGTCCTGAGTTCCATCACGCCAAAGCATCTCATTAAATGACTCGGCCCAACCTTCCTTCATATCTTCCATTTTATCATCGATAATTCCGGTAAGAACAGTTTTTTCACGTTGAGTATGTTTTACTTTCTCACCACGACCGCCATCAACGATACTAATACCGTCTTTTTTGCCCTCAGTGTAAGTAAATTCAATACCAGCATGAATCTCTTTCCAAGGGGATTTCATTCTCTTGATCTTAGAAGGATTGCGGTATGTAACTTGATCATCGTAAGAATAACCTTCGACTTTTGTTACACGCTGCCCCTTCACAGCACGAGTAATAAATTCCTTACCAGATGGAAAGGTTTTTTGTTTTGACATTAAGAAAGAAAGTAATGGCTTTTCTTGGATAGTTTGATCCAAAGCAGGACCGCGCATATCATAATCAAGAGCTGCATTCATTACATTCTGAACTTGTTCAGCAGTAAACGGCATAATAGCCTCCTATTAAATAGTGTTAAAAACACCTACTACTTTAAAGCCAAATCCATTGCTTCAGCCCTGCTAGTAGGTTTCTGTGCCTTTTGCTTAGAGCTATAAGAATTACCTTGTAGATTAGGACGCGTTGGAGTCTTTACTGGAAGAGACTTCTGCAACAACTCATTAACTTTACTTAGAGCCTTATTTGAAATCAAAATAGCATCTTCAGCAGTAGTTATTTGGTTAGCATTGTTTCTTCTTTGTAATTCAGCCGCAATGTGCGAATAAACAAGTTCCCTTTTTTGCTCATAATCAGGATCTTGACTTCTTTGCTGAGCCTCCCACGCACTTGTTGCATTATTAACTTGAGTCTTTAATTGGTTAAACTGAATCTCTCTATCTCTTTTTTCTTGCTCTTGCTTTTTATTGGTCTCAAACTGATTGCGATTATTAGCCGCATCAGCCTCTGCCCTTTGTTTAGCAAGATCTTGAGCATACTTCTCACTTATCTCACCATTCTCAACCGCCTGTTTAATATCGTCAGGCAATGTAAGTCCAGCAGCAGCTTGAAGTTGTTCAAGTATTGGCGATAACATTTGTAGTGCTTGATTAGGATCTGATTGACCTATTAAAGCACGATTAATGACCTCACCAACTTGAAAAGTCGTTATTCGATCAGTCTCGTCCATTGTAGACTCTTTGAAGAATTGCTCTAAAGGCTCGAAAGCTTTATACTTTTCTTCAAGTTCGTTATTTTTTGCAATCAGTGCTTGAAAACGAGGATGCTTATCAAAACGAGTATCTTCTACTGTGTCCTTCTTAGCTTTCTCTTCCTCAGTTTGTTCGTCTTCCTGATCTTCGGGGGCTGGCGAGTCCTCCTCTAAGTCATCTTCCGAATCACCAAGCGCTTCAGACATTGCGTCCTCTCTGCTAGGCCCTTCTTGTTGACTTTCTTTTGTGTCGCCTAATTCTTCATTATTCTCAGTGCCATCAGTTGACGAATCTGCTGGCAAGCCATTATTATCGTCTTGGATTGAGGTGTCCGCTCCCTCGTGACTATCGAACGTTTCGTTATCTCCAGGCAAAGTAATTCTCCTTTAAATTATGAAAATATATTATTAATTATTAGCATAATAAAATTACTGTTGCAACTCCCATCTGTCATATTGTCAGATTTTATTGTGCAGAAAGTTGATTTAAGATTTGTTCAAGTCCAGGACCACCAGCACCTTGTGCATTTGCTTGCTGCCCTTGTTGGTTGTTAGGAGTTCCTTCAGCATTAACATTTCCACCCTGCTGCGGATTGCTAGGAGCGCCAGCAATAGCATTTTGAGCATTAATTGAAGGAATACCAGGCTCTAAGAACTCAGCAAGATCCAATCTATCATCAAGCCTCTTAACCGCCTCTTTTGCCATCCTATCCGCTTTAACACCAGGAATTTGCATAAGTAAAGGAGCTAACCTTTCAAAGTTTGCAACCTCAAGCGCTTGATTAGGTTTTCCAGAACTTCCGGCTTCGATATCAAGATATAATTCTTTTGCTCTTTGCTCTCTGCTAAATACCGGCCAAACAGCACCAGGTCCAGCAATCTCTTTTACACTTTGCTCAGACTCTTCAGCAAATAAAATAGAGCCATCGCTTCGCGCCAAAGCCCCTAATAACATATCAAGATCATCACGATTAGACTCAGTTGAGGAAACGCGAGAACTCTCACCTATTGAAGCCTCAGTTGCTGTAGCATTACTTGTTCCACCAAAATTAGCTTCCTGAGCGCCAATAACCCTCAACAAATCATCATAAGATTGACTTACGTCATATAAATTAGGATCTATTCCTGCCATCTTCATAGGCTGAACAATATCGGCTGAATTTTGACCAATTTTCATGTTATTTATTTCAATAACTGCGCTATCTTCATGATTCTCTAATCTATCTTTATCTTCATCTTCAAGAGACCCACGAGGAGCAATGTATTTAGGACGATTTGCAATCCTATGTTTTCTAAGCCCTTCACGCTGCCTGTTAATTTCCATCTGCTGATCGCGCATATAGAACACATCAGAATGAGGAAAAATACATTGTTCATTCTCAGCTTTATTAAATAAAAGAACCTCATAAGGCCAAAATTTTCCTGTATCTACATAAGGAGCGTGAGGATCTTCAAGAAAATCATCATAACCCTCAGCAACATAATAAACTAAACCGGTTTTAATATTATAAACTTCCCAACATCTAAAAATCTCATCACCATTGTCAATTGGCTTTTTAATTTGATCACCTCTTGAGTCAACAATGCCAGTAAAAAATTGATTAGTTTCTGAGCGTCTAAAGTTAGATTTACCACCACCTTGACATACATCTATATGCCATATTTCTTTTATTTGATCTGCTGAAAAAGCATATTCCTCAGCAACCCAATCAGCGCCTTTAAATCCGCTTAAATCAGTGCATTTAGGATCTACTATAATTGACGTGCTAAAAGGGAAGTGGTGAGTTAAACCTTCTCTCATTAAAATTTCTGGATCTTCATTTAAATCCTTAATTATTAACTTAATATCCTCAACCATTGAAGACACTTGCTCAGTTTTCTCATCCTCTTGATCAACAATCATTTTTTGAAGAGTCTTCATCCTTCTGTCATAGTCATAAAGCTTTCTTGTAGTGTCCGGAGACATAGCATCAATTCTTTGATATCCAGATTTAACATAAGCAACACCAGTAGTTATAACTCTTCTAACAACTTGTTTCATCTCTGTTTTAAATGTTGGAGTTTGCTCGTTTTGATAATATCTATAAACTATCTCAAGAGTTTTACCAATTTTGTTGATCATAGTCCTATTGGCCATGCCACGCTGATAATCCTCTAAAAGCATAAGGGAATTTGGATCTTGAATACCGGCAGAAACGAGCTGAAAAGCTTGCATAAGAGACTGCATATCCTCATCCCAAATCTCGAAATCCATTTTTTCCTTACGCCTAGCAATTGCACGAGGATTTTTTGCATAAAGGGATGCGGTTTTTTGAGAAATATGACGTTGAACAATATTTGCTGTATAGTTTCCGGCCTCCTTCCATTCAGGAGTGCACCCATCATAAGCAAACTGCATATCATCTCGCATTTGTTGATATTCATCTTTGAAATAAACATCCCTAGAATAAACAACATCACCTATAATTTTCTGCACTAGCTCTTTTCTTTCAAAAGAAATATTAGTTGAGTTACGCCCATAAGAACTAACTTGACTAACGTCATTAGCGTCACCAGCTTCTATTAATGAATTGTTAGAATCTCTTTCTTTCATCACCACCCCTTCCTAGATTTGGCTAGTTTTAATTTCTTTTTCTTTCTCTCTGAGCTTTGCTTGAGCCAAGCGCCAGTTCCAACTATAACTGCTTCTGGAGCTTTTGTCACGCCTTTGCTTGCTGGAATTTGTAAGTCAAGCCCTAATCCTATCAAACTCAAAGCATCTACAAAGTCATCATGCTTGCCGTTAGGGAATTTTAACATCTCAATTTGAGCATCTGTCCACCAAGTTGCATAATCAGGAAAACGAACCATACCCATGTTCATACGACCCCTGATTGACCTAGATCTCGAAAGTTTATCAATTGTAGGGGCTTCCTCCTCAATAATAGTCCAGCATTTTTTTTCTTTCATGCGCTTGCGTAAGAATGGACCAATTGACTTTGCAATCTGGCCTTTTTCTCCCCAGCAAACCATAGGATTATTTCTAAGTAAATCTATAACAATTTCTTCTACTAATTCATCGGCCGCTCTTCGCTCCCAAAGAACATCAAGAATCCACATTGTTCCATCTTTATCAATTCCAACAGTAATTAAACAGCTTTTATCATTTGCAGTTTCTTTACTTACTGCCAAATCCATTGCTGAATATATTCTTAGTTTTTCAAGAGGCGGTAACTCATCTCTTCGATAAGTTGAAAACATTTTTTTCTTAAAATAATCACCGTCTTCAGGTGAAGGATTTCCTTGATATAAAGCCGACCACCAACGAGGAGGAACATCAGCTTTAATAGCGCTAAGCTCTGACATTGGATACCACTCAGGCCACAAAGCACGTTCGTTTTTTGAGCCTTCATCAAAAATTGCAGGAAGATGCAATACTTTCCAATTTTTTATAGATTCTCTAACAGGCCCTTCAGGATCTAAAATCCTACCAACTAAATCATCATCATGCCATCTAGTCATAATGATCACAATACGACCGCCTGGCATTAAACGAGTACGAATTGTTGATGTATACCAATCCCAAATTTTCTCTCTATGACTGGATGAATCTGCCTCCTCTGCGTTTTTCAAAGGATCATCAATAATCATTAAATCCGCACCTTTACCAGTGGTTTTTCCACCAACGCCAGTAACAGTGATTTTATTTCTTGCAGTAGTTTTTATAAATGATTGTGATTTGGCATTAGGATCAAGCATCATTGATGGAAAAATTTGCTTAAATTCGTGCTTGATCATGTGGTTACGGATCTCACTACCAAACTCTTCTTGTGCAAATGTTTCAGAATATCCAGCAATAATTACCTGAGCTCCAAGATGCTTCCCAGTAAACCAAGCAGGGAATAAACGAGTGCAAAGTTCACTTTTACCATGACGAGGTGGCATAGTTATAATTAACCGCCTAGTCTCACCCCTGCTAACTTCCTCAAGGCATTTAGCAATTTCCCTATGGTGGCCAGCAGCTTGGAATTGGCTTTTATTTGAATCCTCCGGATCTTCAGGATCTGGAAGCATTAATTCAGCAAAATCTATAAGATTTTCTCTTGCTTTACGGATTTTGAGCATCCTTTCTGCTGCAAGAATTTGCTGACTATAAGCCTCATATAATTCTATATCGCTAGACAAAATGCCTCCTTATTCTGAAGGCTTTGGATATTTTTCCTTAACAGCCTTACATTTTTCATACCAAGCTCTCTGAGGAGCTGATAATTGTTCGATATTTCCAGTGGCAACCATATTGTCGATATCATGATACATCATATCTGCAAACTCGCCATAATTAGGATATTCAGAAGCCCTGTTATTAATATATTTCTCTTTGGCTTGCTCATCATGCAATGTTTTGCGATTAGCTAACTCAACAGGACTTTGCTCTTTAAAAGTAACTTGCATATTTTTTTGGCCAATAATTTTGCCAGTTTTATCTCTTAAAAAAATATCTTCATTTTTTTTAATAGGCTGTCCAATTATCATCTCTTTGCTAGTCATTATAGGCCCTCACCAATTCCATAAATTATTACTTTTCCGGCATCAAAATTTCCACTAGAAGGAGCTATTTTCATATTCGTCATATCGTTAGCAATATCAAGCCCACCAATAAAATTACCACCCTTAATAATGGTGCTGTTGTTTCTATAAACAACCCACCCACTTACATTAATATAACGATTTCCATCACCATCAGCATTATGAATAAATAAAAATAAATCAGCAGTCTCAGTTGCGGCATTACCTAAATTACTTACCACAGGTATTGCAGAAGCACTATTACTTGCTATAGCGGCATAAGATGTAGATGCTGAGGTTTTTGTTTCCACATGATAACGATATCCAGCAGCCTCATAAGTTGAAGCGCCATCATCTGATAAAGTTAAATTTATTGTAACATCATCAGTATCAACCGACAACCCCTTTAGCATCATTAAATATGATGGATAGTTTGTTAGTGACGTTGATATACCATTCGTTGTTGATATATCCGCAACTCCTAAAACAAGCCCCCAATCACCACCATGACCAGCAAAAGCAGGGGTTGTTCCGGTTGTTGGAACTTGCAATACTTGCCTAGTTGTTCCGGCAGATATCATAACAGGAACACCAGATGTAGTGAAGCTGTATAATTCACCTAGTGTTTTATGAGCCAACTCAGCCAAATCAATGGCATTATCAGCCATTGCAGCATTGTCAATTATGCCATCTGCTAAATGCTCATTATCAATACTTCCTGCAACATAATGGTTACTATCAATAGAATCATCGGCAATTTTTGCCCCTGTAACTGCTTCATCGGCAATTTTTGCCGTAGTCACAGCATCATCAGCTATGTCAAAAGTAGCAATTAATATCCACTTAACAGCCGTTAAATCAGTTGCAAACGTGCCTGACGTATGAGCCGCAACACAAACATAAGTATTATTACTCTCAACTACAACATCATAAACCTCATAATCAGTTGCAGTTAACCAAGCGCCCTCAAGTGACCATGCAGTTGAGTTGCTACTCATGAAGGTAATAACAGAAGAAGACAAACTATCTAAAGTAACAAGGCTGTTTTTCAAAGCCCCATCATCCCTTTGAATCAAAGCTAGATTAGTTAAAATAGCATCCAAAGTTAATTCGACATTATCATATTCGATATCTATTTTTGCAGGATTGTAAGGCGCAGATGTATTGGCTGCCGCATATTCCGTGAAATTAGTTGTTTTATTATAAGCTGGTGGCTGGGCCATATTATTCTCCTATTTATCCTAAGATAAGCGAACCAATGATAAAAGGCAATACAAACACACAAAAGAAAACTATAAAGCTCCTCTCCATAAAAGAATATTTTGATAGTTTTTTCTGCAAATATTTTTTAAGCCTAGATAACATTTATCTTATCCTTATCCTTAGAGCCGCGCGAACTTCCGAACTCAAAGCCGTATATATCCTTAACAATGCCAGCTAGAACTCCCATTAAAAGCATCGCCAAATCGCGAGTAGTGCCCTCAGGAATAGAAACAAACAAAATTCCGAACACACATAATAAAAAAGCAATAACTGCCATGTAAGCTAAATTATCAGCTCTTTTGTTATCGCCATTGGTTTTTTGGATCTCTGCATCTCTTTTTCTTGCATCCTTAGTATTATCAATATCCAAAGCATCAGACTCAAGAGCAATTTTTTTCAATCCTAGTTTATAATCATATTCCGCTTGCTTTAATTTCTGAACACCCTCCGGAGTTTGAATATAAGTTGCAACTGCATCATCGGTTGCGCCAGGAAGACCAAGCAATTGTTTTATAGCAATACCGCCAGCAGCACCAATAGGACCAAAGGCCGCTCCTAATGCCGGAGCAAGCGCTCCTAATGTTTTTTTCCAATCCATATTAGTAGCTCCATAATGTTGGGCGAGGACCTTTAGTCTCTCCTTTTTGCAAAGAATCTAAGTGAATAAATCTGCTATCGCCTTTTTGTGCAATTCCAATTCCAGTAAAACATCCCATAAGCATTGCCTCACGAAGAACAATATAAGCTTGCCATCTTGATACAAGAACGTCACAAGCTTTGCCAGTTGTGTGAGGGCCATTAAATCCAGTTGATGAAACTTCATTGTTGTATTCTGGGGATCTCCAACCAGAAGAAACACGCAAAGGAAAGCCACAACGCTTGCGAAGTATATCCATATTTACCAAAAATTCTTTGCACATATTCTCACCGCTTCCTTGCAAATCCTTCTGATCAAACTCTGATATGTCAAAATATTCCATTATCTACTATCCAATTTATCAATTAAACGCTGCAACAAGCTAATAGTACTTTCTTGCTTTACCTCGACTCTTACAAGTCTTTCAGTAAAAACTCGACTTTCAGCATCCCTAGATTCAAGCTTAGCTATTCTAATAGCGTTATTATCTATAATTGATTGAACATTAGAAGCCCACCAAATAGCACCAGCAGTTTGTAAAAACAACATTACAATAACTGCTACTGGTATATGGCGATCAACTCGCCAATTTTTTTGATCATTATTTTGCATTTTACAATCCATTAATCGTTATTATAAATTGGTAAATTAACAGCATCAACCGGAATAGAAACAACGTCTTTCATCATTTCTTCGCCTGTTTTGTCGCCATATCCATTTACAGGAGCTTCAGCATAAGAATAACCCTCTCTAGCCGTTGGCATATCAATAGCCCATCTTTCAGCAAATTTGTTTGGAAAACCTGCGTTTCTATCCATTGTTGCTAAATCAGCTTTTACAATAGCCGTAAGATTTACTATATAATATTTTTTCATTATGATAACTCTATATTAAACATCGTTGATAATTTGGACTCTACGAAATCAGTTTCTGTTGCTCCAGATAAATTCAATTTAAATACTCCATTTATTATTCAGGTAGCTATAAACTTGGTTAATCTCGGCAGTTGCTAAAGTTCTATCATATATAATAATCTCACCAACATTAATTTCAGCAGCTCGTGCTAAATCATTCCTATTACCGATAAATAAAGCCCTTGCTGCATCAGAAACAGTCGCCCCAGAACCTGTATTTAATACATCGCCAGTTTGAGCAGTTGTTGTGTTAGGATAAAAAACTGTAGGTGTTGCAGGTGCTGCGGAGTTCCAAGTTAAAGCGGTGATGTTTGTTATGCCTATTGACGCATCCCTATTCGGTGACACATAACCATATTGAGTAGTACCATCTTGTTGTAGTAATAATCTTGCGTCATTGCCAAGGGCGGCAGTATGGTAATAACTCCAACCTGATTGCGATGCGCCCCTTTTATCTAAAATACGCCCACCAAAACTACTAACTGTGTAAACAAAAAATATAGTTCCGCCACCATCCCAAATATTATTTATTGAGGCGCTTGCAGGCACACTTAAAGCATCATTAGAACCATCAAAAGCTATTAGGTTTTTTCCGTTACTTGTAGCAACACCTGTTATTGGTTGTGAGCTTCCTGTGCCTTGCGTTCCGTTATTACCAAAACCAGATTTATCAAGTGCTAAACTAACGCTACCATTTGTGTGAGTCAGTGTAGAAGTGTCGGCATAATCATGCCATAGTACTTTACCTGGAATTAAAGTCCAATTTAAACTCCCTTTTTTCAAGGGCATTAACAATGTTCCTGGATGTAAATTAGTCATAAAAACCTATTAAGTTTTACTCATTTCAGTTACATAACCAGTTCCACCAGTTTGACTCTGAATAAAAGAAACTGTTTGACCTGGATTGATATCAAAATATTCTGGAATCCCTGCCGCAACCGGCATATCGGATGTAGTGGCAGTAAGACTATCGCCAATTCGCACAAAACAATCAGTAGTGGCCCAAATTCTAGCCTTAGTCGTTTTAGAGCCAACAGCAGCAGTAGTGCCAGCAGTTCCGGTATATGCCACTGATTTAGTTGCGCCTTGCTTAAATGTAGTATCCATAATTTTAACCCTTATAGTTTAAAGAAAACCATAGCATATATTAAATAAAGTAACAACTCAAAAAAAATAGGCTAGAAATTAATCTAGCCTATCATACACAGGGAGGGTGTCTTTATTTTACCAAAGATAACGGCCCTTCATTCTGGCCAAGCCCTGAACTTTTAGGGATATTATCTAATGGAAATAATTCTTTTGCAACTTTGTATTCTGGATAAACGTCATATCTCTGAACTGCAAAGCCGGCAACTGTAGATACCTTAATCTCAGCATGACGAGTGTCCTCACTCAATCCAGAAGTAACAGATATAATTGAATCAACGCCATCGCTCATTAAGCGAAGAACAGCCTCGCGAAGATCAGCAGCCATAGCATCAGCCGCCTCACGCCCACCAGCATCAACAACTAAAAATCCTTTAGCATCAACATTACAACGCTCAATTAAAACTTTATATCCATCACGCTTATTCTCAGTTGACCAATCAGAAGTTAATGTATGAAGCAATCCATAAGCCTGACGGAATTTACCCTCAAGAATATTTGAAACTTTGCCGCCATTAGATTCACGAACCTTATCAGCCAGAATCATAATGTTATTAACTATCTCGCGATATTTCTCAATTTGAATCTCAAGAGTGTATTCATTCTCAGTAAGATCCTGCTCAGCAGTCTCAATCTCAGCCATCTCTTTTTTAGGAAGATTAGGCTCAACATTTGCCTTCGCATCTTCTAATATTTTTTTTTGTTGATCAATTTGCTCTTGTTCATTTGATATTTTTTTAGTCATAATTTTTTCCAAAATTTTTAGTTATAAAACAATTAATTTACCACAGTCTAAATCCAAACACGTTTTAAGCCGGTTGATGTAAATTTGCAACAACTCATCATCAACGTCACTCTCACGGCTCATCATTATAACTATTTTCTCATACTTCTCACCAACCACCGCAGAACCTAAAGGAATTATGTCACAATCAGCAAAATAACCCTCTTTGATCAAAGTGATGGCTGCTTGTTGGCTCTCAACAACAAGTAATTTGGTTTTTTTATTATATCCGTCAACATCACTCTCAGCATCAATAAAAGCCTTAACAATGTTACATAAAATATAATCTTTAAGCTTCTGCTCCATCGGCAAAGCCTCATATTCAACCATGCAAGGATGCTCTTTTTTCCTAGCATCTGTAAAAGGACCATAACGCCAACCCTTACTTTTTTTATGACGCTTCCACGCATCATGACTAGCTGAAGGACCAGCGCTCGGATTCTCTAAATGGAATTTAACGCTATTAATTGTTGACTCCCGATCAGCCTCACTAGCATCATTCCAAGGTTTTTGAGTAAAATCCCCTACCTCTTGGCAATATGCACGATTTGCATCATGACAAACGGCAGATATAGCATCAATTCGAGGATCTCTTTTGTCGAAATTCGGCATTATTTCTTATCTCCAGATTTAGATTTAACAGATTTTTTCTTAACGTCGCCCTTTTCCTCTCCAATAATAACAGTTCCTTTTGGCAAAAAATTTGCTGTTGGATTTTTTGAGCCGGACTCTTTCTCTTCGAGTGCCTTTTCTTTAGCATCATAGAAAGATTTGTGCATTTTATTCTGAACCTCGATAGCATCTGCTATTCTCCTTAACTGCTTTATAGCCCCAAAAGCTAATTCATTAATCGTATATTCCTCAACATCTCTAGGCATCTTTATTCTCCATATCACTTATTCGTTGTTCAACCCAATCAAGCATACGCTTTCTCATTGGGAAGTCAATATCAGCCAATATATTCCATAATTTACGCATTATATCAATGTCATTCGGACTTGCATCACTCTCAGTATTCATTTTGTCAGCACCAGAATCTGGTGTTTTTAAGTTTAATGATTGCTTAACTCTTATCAAATTCAGACGCTCTGCAATCTCCTCCGCAGAATAAATAGTGCTGCCCATCTCCTCCAAAGAAGATTCTGAACGCAAATTTTTTTTTGCTAATAAACGCCCTTTTAACTCAATCCACTCATGACAATTACTTAGTGGACCGCCCTGACAATAAAAATTATAGTGATTAGGACTCTCAATAATCTCTATTAATTGGATATTTGAACGTAAATCTTCGAGATATGGCTTTTTAGCCTCTCTGACGCTTTTTTTGACACTTTGGCTATCTGTGTTCGTTTTTTTGGTTTTTTTAACCATGATGACCCTCCCAAGCCTAAATTGATGTGTGTTAGACAGGCAACTCACGATAATTATTAATTAATAAATAAAAACCTGCCTAACGAAAATCAGAATATCGAAGAAAAATACTCTCGTCAAGCACTATTTCTGACTATTTGTCAGATAGTGTGAATTTTTTTATATTTTGTAAGTGGGTCTAGCACGGGTCTGGTGTAGTAAATTCAGGGGGGGGCGGGGGTCGGACTCGAAAAAACAAGGGCGCACAATCTCTTAATAGATTGTTGTCTATAGCCCACCATCGCCAGACAAATCATCATCATTTTGCATGCTTATGACGCAACCCACCCCACCCATCGGATCTGTGTTTTGATGATTTGGCGTGATATTTTGAGCATTGCAGCTAGCAATATCAATCTTATGTTGTAACGAATCTTTAGCGTTTTTAATAAAACTTTCTAACTCTTCGGCCGACATTTGGCTTACATCCTTGCTTCTACCAGTCATGATTGCTTGCAATTCTAGCATTTTACTCGAATTTCCGCCAAGTGACAACAAATCGT
>Ga0075119_1000760_pt1 | contig 16517 bp, 17 predicted proteins | sample AntAceMetag02UK9_FD_69791 | JGI IMG/M metagenome (GOLD analysis project Ga0075119, IMG submission 69791) | Saline lake microbial communities from Ace Lake, Antarctica - Antarctic Ace Lake Metagenome 02UK9 | ecosystem: Environmental > Aquatic > Non-marine Saline and Alkaline > Saline | place... | reverse complement strand
TTATTGATTTTATCACAAAAATCGATTTTAATATAACTAAATAATAAAAGGGGAATATAAAAATGAAACATTATATTAAATTTTTCTTTAAATTCATCTTGATGAGCTCACTACTATTTTCATCTAATGCATTTTCTAAAGAACTTAGAGTTGGTACCGCTAGCCAAGGAGGAGCATTTTATCCTGTAGGACAGGCTGTTTCTAATCTAGTAAATAAGCATTCTGGTGGTTTAACAATGGTTCCGATTGTTACCCAAGGAGCCGTTCAGAATCCAAAACTTATTAAAAGTGGTGAGGTAGACATTGCTATTACAAATAATAATTTAGCAATTGCAGCTACAAAAGGCACGGGTCCTTATGCAAAAGATGGAAAAATAGACTTGCGAGCAATTGGCTCTCTTCATTTTTCTGTACTGCATATGATGACAACTGAAAATTCTAAAATAAAAAGTATTTCAGACCTTAAAGGAAAAAGAGTAGCTGCCGGACCAGCTGGCGGAGGAACTATACCTGTACTTAAATTGGTGTTAGAGCTTCACGGTCTAACTATGAAAGACATCAAACCTAGCTATTTATCCTACGCTGATGGATTTAAACAATTAGCAGACGGCAATGTCGACGCGTCTTTTGCTTTATCAGGATACCCAGCAGGGGCTGTTACACAGGTTGTGGTAACTAAGAAATTAAAACATATAGAAATGGCCCCAGGCAAGCTTAGTGAGGCTATAAAAAAATATCCTAACTATGGAGCCGTAAAAATACCAGCAGATGCTTACAAAACGCAAAAAGCTGGAGATGTTCTCGGGGTTGCTAATATTTTAGTTGCCAGTTCTAAAATGACTAACGACCAAGCATATAAAATAACAAAGTCAATTTATGACAATATGAAAGAGTTTAGAGAAAATAATTCATATGCCAAACAAATTGATCCAGCAAATTCTTTGAGGCTTGGAATTCCTCTCCATCCAGGATCTGAAAAATATTTTAAAAAATAATATTTTTAATGTAGTGATTGCAACTAAATAGCTACTAGTTGCAATCATAACTATTGGAATGTCCATGAAAAAAATTAATTTTATTAACTTAAAAGAAAAAACATTATATTTTTTGGCATTAACTATTGGCTTGTTCCATCTGCTTAATGCAGCAGGTCTTATTGTTCTTTCAACGTTAGACATAAGAATCTTTCATGTTTTAGTTATGTTTTTAATTGTATTTGTTTCCAATCCTATTCTTGGAAATAATTATAATTTATTTTTTAAATTTTTAGATACTGTTCTTATTACGACCTTAACACTTTGTTTATTTTATATTTTAAACAGATGGGAAGATATTGCTTTATCGGGTGGTGAAACAAAAAAATTAGATTCTATTGTTGGATTTATTTTTCTCCTAATTGTCCTAGAAGCTACTAGAAGGGGTGTTGGTATTTTTTTAACAGTTGTTTGCTTTGTTTTTTTTACCTATCCATTCTATAGCCAATATTTGCCAGGAGTTTTTGAAAGTAGAGGATATAGTTTATTTAGAGTATCTGAGTTTTTAACAACGACATCAGACGGAATTTTTGGAGTTCCAGTAGGAGTTTCTGCTACTTATATTATTCTTTTTACTATTTTCGGATCTTTTTTAACAAAATTTGGAGCGGGTGATTTCTTTTTTAAACTATCTTCTCATTTAACAAAAAATTTACGAGCAGCCGGTGCAAAAACTGCTGTAATATTTAGTACTTTGGTGGGCATGATTTCTGGAGCGGCAGCCTCTAACGTTGCTGTTACAGGTACGATGACAATACCAATGATGAAAAGAGAGGGCTACAAATCTCATGAGGCAGGAGCTATTGAGGCGGTGGTTTCAACCGGAGGCCAAATAATGCCACCCATAATGGGAGCTGCTGCGTTTATTATGGCCGAAGTTGTTGGCATACCCTATAGCTCTGTTATGAAAGCCGCATTAATACCTGCACTTCTTTTTTTTACTTCAATATATTTTGTTGTTGATTTTCAAGCTGGAAAAAATCAGATTGTGGCATCAAAAGAAACAGTTTCAGAAGAAAGTTTTTTTAAAACTTTAGTAAATGGCTTGAGATTTGTAATTCCTTTTGTAACTTTAATAATATTTTTAGTTTATGGATATTCTCCATTTAAAGCTTCTTTTTATGCAATATGCATAATTTTAACTTTAGAAATTTTACATAGAAAAAAAATTGATAAAGAAATTTTTATCAATTGTGCAGATGCTATAGTTGATGGCTCAAAAAATGTTGCCTCCATTGCAGTTGCGTGTGCAGCAGCAGGTATTATCGCTGGTGTGCTTAGCATGACAGGACTAGGATCTAAAATTGCAGGATTAATTATTTATGCTTCAGGCGGAATAACAATTGTTGCATTAATTTTAACCATGCTTACTGCAATTATTTTAGGGATGGGATTGCCAACTACAGCTGCATATCTGGTATTAGCTACAGTTGTGGCTCCTGCTTTAACTAAATTAGGAGTTCCGCTATTAACCGCTCATATGTTTGTTTTTTTTTATGGATGTCTTTCTACTATAACTCCACCTGTAGCCCTGGCGTCATTTGTTGCCGCTGGTATTTCCGGAGCGTCAATCAATCAAGTGGGATGGACCGCATTTAGATTTGGGCTACCTAGTTATATCATTCCCTTTTTTTTCTTTTTTGGCCCAGGATTTTTTTTAGACGGAGACATTAGCGTTGTTATTACTACCGTTGTTACAGCTTTTTTTGGTATTTATCTTATATCCTCATCATTAGTTGGTTATTTAAAAAATAAGCTTGGCCAATTAAGTAGACTTATTCTTTTTAGCTCAGGATTACTGCTAATGATTGAAGGTTATGAATACGATATTGTAGGGGTTGTTATTTATATTTCTTGGATTCTCTTTATAAAAATTTATAAAAAAAAATATGGATATTAAAAAATTTAGAAGAGTAGTAACAGGTGTTGATACAAACGGAAAAGCAATCGTTGTATCAGACGAGCATGCTAATAATATATTGCATAGAGAAACAAGACCAGGAGTTGCCCTAACCAATTTGTGGCAAATCGGCATTGAGAAGCAATCTTTTTCTGGCTTTCAAGATACGGTAAGTGGCCCATTCGTGTTGCATCCACCTAAGAGAGGATCTGTATTTAGAGTCATTCAATTTGATCCAGAAGATAAAGAATTTATAAAAAATGTAGATGGGAAAAAAGCTTTTGCAGCTATGGGCGCATCTTCCAATATTGTTGCCAATGCCCGACATCCCTATATGCACAAAACTGAAAGCGTTGATTACTCGATTGTTCTTAAGGGAAGTATCACCATGCTATTAGATGAGGATGATGTCGAACTCAAAGAGGGTGATGTAGTTATTCAAAGAGGCACCAATCATGCATGGTCTAATAAAGGTACAGAAAGTTGTTTTATGCTGTTTGTCTTAAATGACATGAGCTGTTAAATACTTAACTTTAATATACTTTCTTAATTAACTATTATAAAATTTTTCTTTATTAAAATATCTTAGAAATTTAAATATTACTTACGTGGATAATTTTGATAAAAGTTTGTCCAATGAAAATTAAGTTTGATTATATTGTAATTGGCGCAGGTTCAGCAGGAGTAAGGTTTGCTAAACTGATGTCTTCCAAGGGAAATAAAGTTTGCATCATCGAAAGAAGCAGAGTGGGTGGAACTTGTGTGATTAGAGGCTGTGTTCCCAAAAAACTTTATGTCTATGCTTCTAACTTTACTGATCACATGGATAATGCGGTTAGCTTTGGCTGGAAGATTCCAGCTCAACCAACTCACAATTGGGGAAAATTAGTTTCCAGTAAAAATAAAGAAATCAGTAGATTAAATGAAATTTATATTCGCAATTTAAGCAAAGTAGGTGTTACCATCATTGAAGATGAGGCATCGTTCCAATCATCTCATTCCATTGTTTTAAAAAAATCAGGAACAATTCTTAGAGCTAAAAAAATTATTATTGCCACTGGCTCCACCCCATCTATGCCAAATATCCCTGGTAAAGAGCTAGCTGTTTCTTCAGATCAATTTTTTGAAATGAAAAAAATACCAAAAAAAATTAGCATTGTAGGAAGCGGATATATAGCTCTTGAGTTTGCTTTTTTACTAGCGAATTTAAACTACCAAGTCAGCTTACTAATAAGAAAAAAAACTATTCTTAATGAGTTTGATACAGATATTGGAAAACGAATACTAGAATCTGCAATAAGAAAAAAAATTAAGATTTATGATAACCGCACTGTTAGTGCCTTATCTAAAAAAAATAAATCTATCCGCATTCACACTAATAAAGGAGTTGTTTCTTCAGAACTGGTTATTTTTGCAACAGGCAGAACGCCTTGCGTTCAAGGATTAGGTTTAGATAAAGCAGGAGTAAAATTAACTGAGCATCATTCTATTAAGGTTAACTCCTTGTCGCAAACATCTAATAAACATATCTTTGCTTTAGGTGATGTTACTAATAGAAAAAATCTTACCCCAGTTGCTATTAGAGAGGCTGTATATTTGGTCCAATACTTAACTACTGGCAAAAAACAAACTTTAAATTATGACAAAATTGCTTCAGCTATTTTTACCCAACCAGAAGTAGGGCACATTGGCTTGGGAGAAAACGATCTTCAGAAAAGAAAGATTAAATACAAAGTATTGCAAACCGAATTTAGGCCTATGAAGTATTCTTTTTCAAAAAAAATTAATCCTGTTTTTATTAAAGTCTTGTACCAAGAAAAAACAGAGAAGATTTTTGGTATTATTTACATAGGAGAAGGTGCTGCTGAAATTATCCAGTCCATTGCCATATCTTTTGCAAAAAACTTCACATTGGATGATTTGAGAAATACAGTGCCGGTTCACCCAACGTCCTCTGAAGAATTAATCACTCTTGTCTAATTGGTAATCTTATGAGCAGTGACAAAGCCTTTATTATTCTCGGCAATCAATTATTCCCCAAAGAACACCTGCAGAAGTTTTCGGATCATCATTTCTTTATGGCGGAAGACTATGAATTGTGCAGTTACGTTAAGCATCATAAGCAAAAAATTGTAATGTTTTTATCAGCCATGCGCTCTTATGCAGATGATCTGATTTCTAACAAGTATAAGCTTACCTATTATGATCTGGAACATGCCTTGTTCAAACAAAGCTATGAAAAAAAATTATTAGAATTTGTTAAGCAATATAAGATTAAAAAAATCCATACTTTTGAAATCGAAGATAAATTTTTTGAACAAAGAATGGTGACATTTTGCAAAATCAATAACTTGGATTACCAAGTAACCACTTCTCCGATGTTTGTTACAAGTCGTGATGAATTTTCAAATTACCTTAGCAACAATGAGAAGCCATTTATGGCAACTTTTTACAAGCAACAAAGAATTAGATTAAAAGTTTTATTAGAAGATAAAAATAAACCCGTAGGAGGCAAATGGTCTTTTGATCAAGATAACCGAAAAAAATTAGCAACTAGCATTACCGTTCCCAAAGTTAGATCTTTTAAGGAAACTAAACACACAACCGCTCTCAAAGTACCGGTGGAAAAGCATTTTGCAACTCATCCTGGAACCCTTGATCATTTTAATCATCCTACCACCAGACAAGATGCCGTTCTTTTATTTATCGATTTTTTAAAAGAGAAACTCAGCTTATTTGGTGATTACGAAGATTCAATCACTACTAAATCGCATACCGTATTTCATAGCATGTTAAGTCCAGCGATGAATTTAGGATTAATTACGCCAGATATTATTATTCAAGAAAGCTTAGCGTTTGCTAAAAGCAACAAAGTGCCAATGAATTCCCTCGAAGGTTATGTGCGTCAGGTGATTGGCTGGAGAGAATTTATGCGCGGTATTTATCAAAATTACGAGGACAAATTACTCCAAGGAAACTTTTTTAAGCACACCAGAAAATTAAAAGCTAGCTGGTATGAAGGAACCACCGGAATTGTTCCACTGGATCACTCGATTAAGAATTGTCTTACCTATGGCTACACCCATCATATCGAACGCTTGATGGTGATTTGTAATATTATGAACTTATCCGGCATTCATCCTTTAGAAGTATACAAATGGTTTATGGAGATGTACGTCGATTCATCAGACTGGGTGATGGCTCCTAATGTTATGGGAATGGGATTGTTTAGTGACGGAGGAATTTTTGCAACCAAACCTTATATTTGTGGCTCTAGTTATATTTTAAAAATGAGTGATCATCCCAAAGGAGACTGGTGCGAAGTTATGGATGGATTGTACTGGAAATTTATTGATACCCATAAAGCATTTTTTTTAAAAAACTACCGATTAGCTATGATGGCCAAGTTATTAGAGAAAATGGATGTGAACCGCAAACAAAGAATTTTTGCAAAGGCTGATCAGTTTATACAAGAGCATACCCAGCTTTAAGATTTGGCAGGCTCAAACCATTTTGTATAAATAAAAGCTCTAGAAATTCAAATCATGATTGTGCTTATTAATTATATAAAAAAAATTATTTATTTATTTTCAGTAAATGGACTAATTTGAAAGCAGCAGTCCAAGCGATCAATACTAGACCAATCAAAGCTTCTAATCCTGCAGTAATTCTCATCTCACCTAATGGATATACATCGCCAATACCAAGTGTGGTGTAGCAACTAATAGAAAAATAGAAAAAATCGACAAAATTATCATGAAGGTTTCCACCAAATAATGCTGCTGCATTAAAATTCTGAAATGAATAACTATAAAACAAAGCAAACAATATAATTTGTAGTAAATGCGAAGAAATAAGCACTAAAGAAAATTTACCAAATTCAGAAAAAGTAATATTTTTTTTTTTAGATGCTTCTAAATAATACAAAGCACACCCATGAATGGTAATACAGCAAATCACCAGTAGAGCAGTAAAAAAAAGCGTATGGGCCATATAATTAAAAATTGTCCTAGGTATTCTTAAGTAAAAATAAGAAGAGATCAACACATTTGATTTTCATATTAGAAAAAAGCCAACAATGCTTCTTGATCTTAGAGCCATACCTAATATAAAATTTAATTATGTTGTTCAGACAGTTATTCGACAAAATATCATCTACCTATACTTACTTAATAGCCTCCGACAAAGGTAGAGAAGCTGTCATTATTGATCCAGTATTAGAGAATGTAAATCGCTACATGAAACTCTTAGAGGAGTTGGGGCTTAAGCTCATCAAAGTAATCGATACCCATATTCATGCCGATCATATTAGTGGAATGGCAGAATTGAGAGACAAAACAAATTGCATTACCATTATGGGAGATGCCACCCCTGCAGACGTAGTCTCCATGACTGTAGCCGACAATGAGAATATTAAAATTGATGGTATCACTTTGAAAGCCATACACACGCCAGGACATACCTCAGAAAGTTTTAGCTATATAATGAAGGACCGCATTTTTTCAGGTGATACTTTATTAATTAGAGGAAGTGGCAAAACTGACTTTCAAAATGGAAATTCTTTGGATGCTTACGAATCTATTTTTGGAAGATTATTAACATTGCCAGATCACACTTTGCTATACCCAGGGCATGATTACAAAGGCGACACTGTATCTACAATTGGAGAAGAGAAAAAATTCAATCCTCGTCTTCAAGTAAAAACAGCACAAGAATATGCTGACATTATGAACAACTTACATTTACCAGATCCTAAAATGATGGATATCGCTATTCCTGGAAATTTATCTTTAGGAATTAACTATGACAGACAAAAATCGGCAAGCGGATTAAAATCTGATCAATTTAAACAGGCTATGGAATATTCGGAATCTATTATTATTGATTTACGAGAACTTAGTGAAGTACGGAAAGAAGGAAAAATTCCCAACTCCATACAAATATCTTTTGAAAAAATTTCAACGTACTTAAAAGAGAATAAACAATTATTACAAAATAAAAAAATGTTATTGTATTGCGCGGTAGGCCACCGTTCTACCTTGGCGGTTCAAATGTCCAGTTCTTATGGATACAAGTACGTCCATCATTTAATCGGAGGCATCAAAAACTGGAAAAAGGATGGCCATTCCTTAGAAATTAAGAATCATCCCTAACCCAGTCTAGGTTCGGCAAATACAAAGGCTCTTGGTTAAGATACACAGCTTCTTCTTTTGATAAGCTAATCATTTAAGTGCCTGATTATATTCGAAATATTTTTCAGACAAGAACAGATTAAGACGACTATAAGCCATGATTCAGCCCAGATTCAGCAATTAATGTCCATTCGTTCAAATCTTAATAAGTTTGAACACCAACAATTAACAAAAGAAAAAAAAATGTTTAAAATACTATCTGCCTTAGTGATTATGATGTCATTGTCACTTAACTCTGCTTTCGCTGCTGCTCACTCAAAAGGTGATTTATCTAAAGAGCAGTACATCGAAAAAGCTGTATCAGAAGGTAAAGATGCTGCTGAAGCTGAAAAAACTTTTGATAGCCTTGATGCAAATAAAGATGGTGTATTAAGTTCTACAGAGCAAAAATAGTTTATACTTAATTTAATTGGCGGGGGGCAAACCCCCGCAGTTAAAAAATCCCTACCATTCCTAACTTTTCTACCAATTCACTTTTTTTTAAGATCATTGCAAATATTTTTGCATTCAATGCTATACAGTAAGCATTATGCTTATTAAATGTACGGTCTATAAAAACGGAATCAAGCACAACGAATTTCCATTGAGTGATATTGCTCAATTTTTAAATAAACCCGAATATATTATTTGGGCAGCATTTAGAGACGCAAACAAAGAAGAGTTAAACCAAATTCAAGATATATTTGATTTGCATGATGTGGTCATGGAAGAAACCAGTGAAGTTGATCAGCGTCCAAGAATGGCTGAGTACACCAATGCCATTTATCTTTCATCTCATTTATTAACTTTTACACAAGGAAAAGTAGAAACAGGAGAGATGTCTTTATTGGTAGGATCCAATTATGTGCTTACCTTTAGAAAGAGAAGCGAACACCAGTTCATAGGAATACGAGAGCGTTGTGAAAAAGAACCTGAACTTCTTAAATTAGGATCTGGATATATTTTCTACTCGATCATTGATGAAATTGTAAATCGCTACGTACCTATTGTAGATCAGATTGAAGATGAGATTGAATTGTTAGAAAATAAAATATTTGAACAGAAAAATTCCAAAACATTAATTAAAAGATTATATTCTTTGAAAAAAGAAGTTAACAAACTACACCATGCTACCGCACCATTGATTGATGTTTTGGCAAAATTATTTGGCGGACGTATTCCTACTGTATGTGCTAATTTTCAAGAATATTTTAGACACGTTCACAAAAATTTAATTCGTTTGAATAGTTCAATTGATGCCATGAGAGATACTCTTTCTGCAGAAATTCAAGTGACCTTAGCTCTTTCTAATATTGATAAATCAGAAATTACCAAAAAACTGGCAGCATGGGCTGCTATCTTTGCGGTGTGCACTACGTTGGTAGGCATTTGGGGAATGAACTTTAAGCATATGCCTGAATTGGAGTGGCAATACGGATATCCAGTAGCTCTTGCGATTATTATTGGCGCTATAGTTTATTTATATAAGTTATTTAAAAAATCAGAGTGGCTATAAGTCTGCCAGCTCATGATCATATTTCACTAGTTCTTTTTTTCGGTCTCCAACGTAGGAGATGATTTTCAATGCGCTCTGCACCAGAAAATAACACCATGACAAATGCCATGATTAAAATAATTAAAGAAATAGTAAGGGCAGCATTGTAAGTAGACTGCGCAAACTGGAGTAAATAACCAAGTCCCTTAGAAGAACCAACAAATTCACCAACCACAGCACCGGTAAATGCAAATCCAACTGCAACTTTTAGATTTCCAATAATCCAAGCGGTTACCGAAGGAATGTACACTTCTCTTAATAAAATCCATTTTCCTCCACCTAAAGTTTGAACACGTTCAACCAATCGGTGATCAACATCTCTAATGCCGTTGTAGACAGCAAAAAATACTAACACCACCACTAAGATTAAGGAAAGAGCAATTTTAGATTCAATACCAATTCCAAACCAAATAACAAATAGCGGAGCTAGAATAACTCTAGGAATAGCATTGAGCATAATCATGATCGGTTCTAATAATTCTGCAATCACAGGGGTAAGCGCAGAAGCAAATCCCAAAATAACTCCAATGGCTAAACCTCCAATAATTCCTACAACCGCTGCAAAAAAAGTTGCTGACAAATGTTTCCAAATTTCTCCATCCTGAAACAATTCAATAATTACTTTTACTACTTGCAAAGGAGAGGGCATGTAGAAAGGATTGATCCAACCAATGCGTGATGCAAATTCCCAAAAAATAATCAAACTGGTAAATACTAAAAATTTCCTGATGGATGTTACTTTAGCGCTGCTCATACTTTTAATTTCTTTTCTTTATCAAAGTTAACTACATTTGCTTTTTTTCTTTCTCCTACCAGCTCATTCCACAATGTTTTTAACAAAGGAGCAAAGCTTGTGTCATTTCTAGTTTCTAGAATATCTCGAGGTCTGGGAATAGTTACTGGGTGAGAAGATTTAATGTATGCTTTCGGTCCAGGAGATAACACATGAACCACATCTGATAAACTAATGGCTTCTTCTAGATCGTGGGTAATTAATAAAACAGTAATATTCTCTTGTTCCACCCATTCGATTAGTTCTTGAGTAATTCTAGTCCTGACGATGGCATCTAAAGAAGCAAACGGCTCATCCATTAAGATTACTTTGGGATGTAAAGCTAAGACCTGAGCTATGGCTACTCGTTTTCTTTGACCGCCAGACAATTGACTTGGATAACGATCTCCCAGTTCAAACAAACTTAATTTTTCTAACCAGTCATCTGCTTTTTTATTAGCAACTTCTGTTTTTTCTCCTTGAATACGAAGCCCTAAAGAAACATTTTGTCTAACCGTTCTCCATGGCAACAAAGCATCATCTTGAAATAAAAAACCTACACGAGAGCTAAGATCTTCAACAGTAACCTTACCCTTGGAAGGCTGTTGAAGACCAGCAATAGCTCTTAAAATGCTTGTTTTTCCTGATCCCGATTGACCAATCAGAGATACGAATTGACCAGCTTCTACCTTGAAGCTTACATTTTCTAAAATAGGATTACCCTTATCGTATTCTAAAGATATGTTTTCGACTCTGATCATGGAGTATCTCTAATGCAAATCTTATCCGTTAATAGAAGTGTCCATTAACAATTTTAAATCTACTTCATTTGGTTTTAAAATATTTGCTTTGATGTGAGCTTTTTGCACACGCTCTACCGCTCGCATATCAATCTTTACTTCTTCTGGATATAAAGAGTCCCGATACGTATCTAAGATTTTATATAATTGAGGAATGTTTGCTCCAGCAATTAAATTCTTAGGAAGCGAGGCAAATATTTTTTCAGGAGATAACGTACGAACATCGTTCAAACCAGCTTTCAGGGCAAGAGATATTTTTTTCATTTCTTGCAAACGTTGTCCACGCTCTTCTGCTCGAATAGATACGCCCATGAATTCATAAGCCCCACCCAAATATTGTTTAGCTTGCTTGATGTTCATGAAATTAACTAGCTCCACTCCACCTGCATCTTTAATTAAAGTTAACGCCGGCTCTTGCACCATACCTGCATCGACTTGACCCAAACGCAAGGTGTCAAATAAATTTGGTCCTAGAGCAGCAAAGCTTACTTTTTTAGAATCAGCTTTTGCTTCGCTTAGTAAATATAGAAGTAATGCATGGTCAGCATTTCCAATTTTAGAAACACCAACTGTTTTTCCTTCTAGATCTTTAATACTCTTAATTTTATTTTTTTGTTTAGGAGATACCGCTAAAGCAAATAAAGGAAGTCTACCCGTAGAAGCAAATCTTGTAATCTTTGCACCTTTTTTGCTAGCTTGTAAAACTGCGTCTAAAGAAGTTCCAGCATAATCTACCGCTCCACCAATTAAAGCTTTCAGAGCATTACCACCACCCCTAGTGTACACCAGCTCCACATCCAAACCTTGTTTTGCAAAGTGACCTTGACCTCTAGTTACTTCGTAAGGAATTACGCAAAGTAGTTGACCACAGAATGCCAATTTTAATTTTGTGTTAGCTGCAAATAAAGAAGTTGCACCAAGACCTGAAGTTGCCAGCATAGCACCCGCAGCCATTCCTTTTAATAAAGCTCTTCTATCTTGGTTGTTCTTTTCCAATTGTTCTATTTCATCTCTACCAAGATTGAACTCTGTTTCTTCACAACACTTCATGATTAGTTCCTTTCTTTAAGTTAATTTCGTCTCTTACTATCTGCTAAAAAAATTAAAGTATAATCGGCGTTTTAGAGGAAAAACTGTCTCTTTTAGTAATTTTTAGTATTTAAAACCATTATTTAATTAGTATTAGAAAAAAAATACCAAGATAATGAGATATGTAGAGAATTTTTAACCTATTTTTCTAGATTTCTATCTTTTGTTAGAAATATATTCTAATTAGCTTCCATGAAAATTGCATATATATTTAAGACTAACATGGCGTCCACCTATCAATTGGCCTCTATGATTTTACCACAATTAGAAAATAATACGCACGTAGCTGAAGTAGCTGGAATGTTTTTCTTTGACGAGAATGTAAACATATTAAGAAAGGGCGATCAGTATGGGGAGCGGTTAGCTAAGATTGCTAAAGAAAAAGGCATTGTATTAATGGCGTGCGATCAGTGTGCGGTGCGCAGAGGACTTGCTAACGGTACTTTTGAACAATGTGGATCTGGAGATGTAACTCCCAAAGGATTAATTGAAGGCGCGCATGTAGGATGCTTTCCTCAGCTTTATAAAGCATTAGCACCTGCAGGAATTAATCTTGCGATTACTTTATAATCCATTGTTAGGCTAGTGTATTTTTTTTGCGTTGCGAATGAGGTGATGTAATTTAGTACCTTGATTACAAAGCTTTAGTAAACCGCTAGCAGTTGTTATGTTGTTTTCTTTAGCTTTATTTAAAAGATGCAAAAATAGCCTTGCTGTAATCCAGCAATCTCCTAGCGCAGAATGTCTAATTTGATCATTTGTTCTAATATGAAAATGCTCACATAAGTAAGAAAGATCATAATTTTCCAAATCTGGATAAAGAGCTGCTGTTAAATAAATAGTATCAATGCTAGTGATTTTTTTCATACGACGTGACAAATCTGAATCTGGCGCATCTTGATAAATAAATTTTTTATCAAATTCAATATTATGGCCAATTAAAATACTTTTTTTTAAAAATAGATTTATTTTACTTTGTAATTGGGGCAGGGTTGGTTTGCCTCTTACGTGCTCATCCATAATATGATGAATTTTAACAGATTCCCAAGGAACATCTCTTTCTGGATTAATGAATTCATCAAGAAATTCATCCTCTTTAATCTGTGAATTTCTTATTTTTAAAGTAGCTAAAGAGATGATTTTATCTCCCTTACTCGCCTCCAAACCTGTTGTTTCTGTATCTAAAATAACAAAGGAACAGTCTTCTATTGGTAAGCTACTAAATAAACGGTGCGTATCAATATAAGAACGAATGGACTTAAAAATATTCTTCACCAATATCACCTCTCACTTTTTCTTTTAAATCTTTAATTTTTTTAAGATACATCTTTAATACCCTTACTTCCCGGTCTAATAATTTCTTAGGATCAATAAAGTTTTGAATAGGTAAGCCAAGTTTGGCTCGATCTACCTGATTTTTTAATAAAATATTAGATAAAAATCGGTGCGCATTTTTAAAAAAATCAGCTTCATGATCTGTGAATACTTCTTTGGACTTTAATTGCTCTAATCTTTCTGTTGTAGAAATTTTATCTACAGAATGCTTAATGGAATATAATCGAACCGACTCTACTAAAGGAAGAGTTCCAGTGTGCTTTAAGTTTAAGAGGCCAATATTGTCAGGATCATTTCTTTCTAGAATAAATTGACCAAAAAAACCAATGGCAGGATTGCTTCCTTCTTCACTGTGATAAAGAAATTTTAATATTTTATTTTGCTGCAATTGTTTAATTAAATGAGTTCTTAATTCATCTGCCAATTCAAATTTTCCATGTACCGATCTAAAATCATACAGCATATCAATATTGCGCATATCTTGGGGAGCATGCTTATTAATCCATGTATCAATTTGTTTTTTCCAATCAGGTAAACTTTTTCTCCATAAGGAATTGCTTGCCATTAAATTTCCTTTACAAAAAGGAATATCGCAATCATCTAAGGTTTTCGTAAAATGTTTTGCTAGCTCTTCAAAGTATTGATCTACTTTTTTAGGATCTTCACTAGATGTGTCTTCATAAATAATTCCATTATCTTGATCAGGATGTAAAAAACTTTCCATTCTACCACCTGATCCCATAACAATCACAGAGTAGGCTGGAATATCTTGAATAATATTTTTTTCTTTTATTTTTTTTTCTGCAATGCGTATTGATCTTCGATGAATAACATTGTTTAAAAAACTTAAGAGATAACTAATATCGTGAGGAGAAATATTTCTCTCCAACATTTCCTGTGCAATATGAATTTGTTGTTTTTTAATTAGTTGCAAACCTTGTTCATCATTTTCATCACAGGTCATTTGATCAATTTGACTCATGATGTCACCGAGCCCTGCAGTAAGAGCATCATTTATCTGTATGATGCCAATGATTTGAAAATTGTAATTAATAACAGGTAAGTGCCTAAAACCAAATTTACGCATTTTTCCAACAGCATGAAAAACTAAATCATCATCAAATACATACTTAACGGGCGCAGACATAATTTGTTCAACCGGTGTATCTTCCTTCATTTGAAAAACTACTTTGGTCGCGATATCCTTTTCTGTGATCACACCACAAACACCTTGTTCATTTTCAATTATTAAAGTAGATTTTTTTTCGTTACGTAGCTGCTGCGTGGCTTTGCCAATAGTTTCTTGTGGGTGAACGCAGATATAATCATCTGTCATGTAATCCATGACTTTTTTAGTAAATAGATCGACGCTATTTGATCTTTTTTGCATATTTTCTTTTATTTTAGCAATTAAATGAAAAAATGTTTATATAAATGTTGAATTTGCTATATTTTTTTTGATATTGCGAACTATTCTCAAGAAGATTGACTTTGAGAACAATTCGCAATACTAAATCTTTCATGACAGAATCAATGCCAATTATCTTTAGTTCGTTCTTCATTCTTCTTCGGGAAGGATTTGAAGCAATGTTAATTGCGATGCTTGTTTTTATGTATCTCGACAAGGTGAATGCAAAACACAAAAGACCAGCTGTGTTTTGGGGATTAGCAGCAGGAGTGGTGGCTTCTATGCTTATTGCTTTAGGATTCAAAACTATTGCAGGAATTACCCACGCTCATCAAGAATTGTTTGAAGGCAGCGTGATGTTAATTGCAGCTGGAATGTTAGGATATGTTTCTTTCTTTTGTCACAACGCAAAACACCATGTGGAAGGAAAAGTAGACAAGGCAATTGCAACAGGAAGTTCTTTTCTTTTATCGTTTACAGTTTTCTTAGCAATTGTTAGGGAAGGTTTTGAAATCGTTTTATTTTATGCAGCCCTTATTACTTCGGGTATTCAAAGCACACAACCGGTTATCATCGGAGCATTCGCAGGATTAGTTGCGCTCATTGCTTCTTATTACGGTTTAAGTAAACTTACGAAGATTATTCCTATCGGAACATTCTTTAGAGTTTCGAGCGTACTACTTTTTATAATGGCAGTGTACTTTGGTTATGAAGGTATGTTTGCTTTGGTAGAAGGTCTTAAAGAGTTAAAAGTTATTTAATTTTTTTTACAAATTACAAATCAAAGGAGAGCAAATGGTACTACAGGGATTGTTCCTTTGGATCACGCCATTAAAAACTGCTTACAGCTTGGATACACTCATCACATCGAACGATTAATGCTAGTTTGTAATTTAATAAACTTGTCAGGAGTGTAGGCAGCTCAAGTGTACAAACGGTTTATGGAAATGCATGTAGATTCTTCTGATTGGATCATAGCTCCTAACGTTATGGGGATGGGGTTGTTTAGTGATGGAGGTATTTTTGCGACCAATCCTTATATTTGTGGCTCTAGTTATATTTTAAAAATGAGTGACTACCCTAAAGGAGAGCGGTGTGAAGTGATGGATTGTATTGGAAGTTTATTGAAGACCATAAAGATCTTTTTTAAAGAACTATAGATTAGCCATGATGGCAAAATTTTTAGAAAAGATGGATAGGGTAAGAAAAAAAAGAATTTTTTCTAAGGCAGATGAGTTTATTCATCAAAATACTGATTAAATTCAACTTTATCTTTAAAAAATTACATTTCAGTATCATAGATGAGAATCGTTCTCAATTAACTTGACAATGATAATCATTATCAATAATGAATTATTAAATCAAAAAAAGGAAAAAAATGAAAAAAACAATAATTGTTGGAATCTTTGTCATTTCAAATCTTTGCTCAGCTTTTTCTGCAGAAGTTAATTTG
>Ga0075119_1000749_pt1 | contig 16647 bp, 36 predicted proteins | sample AntAceMetag02UK9_FD_69791 | JGI IMG/M metagenome (GOLD analysis project Ga0075119, IMG submission 69791) | Saline lake microbial communities from Ace Lake, Antarctica - Antarctic Ace Lake Metagenome 02UK9 | ecosystem: Environmental > Aquatic > Non-marine Saline and Alkaline > Saline | place... | reverse complement strand
CTGACGCAGTTGACATTACCGGCGGCGATATCGACGGCACACCCATAGGCGCAACCACTCCATCGACTGTGGCAGGTACAACGCTAGACATCACAGGCGCATTTGCCGCAGGCACAGCGGCTTGGGCAATCGGAACCACTCAGTTAATCAAAAACGTGGCAGGCGTTTTTGGCTTTGGGTTAGCCCCGGAAGCTTGGGCCGTTGTTAAGGCTATACAGGTAGGTCAATATGCTGGCGTGTCTAGCAACGAGGCAACGGGAAACGCTAATTGGTCTAATAACGCCTATCAAGTAACGAGCAACGAGTCTACTGGCTGGCGTCGATCTACGGCCAACCCTGCGGTTAAGTATTCTCAAGGAATTAGCACGCACGTCTGGAGTGGAACAGGAGGCGCGGCTGCTGATTCGGCAATCACATGGGTCGATCATATGACCCTCGACGCCAGTGGTAATCTGTTGGCCGGTGTAGATAACACTCAAACCCTCGGCGGCGCATCTAACCGCTGGTCAACAGTCTACGCAGGGACGGGAACGATTAACACGTCAGACGCTCGCGAGAAAACGTCGGTCAGGCGATTGACCCCAGCAGAAATACGCGCATCAATTCTGATATCTAAAGAAATAGGCGTTTATCAATGGCTTGCTTCTGTAGAAGAAAAAGGCGATTCAGCGCGGCAGCATGTCGGCTTAACGGTTCAAAGCGTCATAGCCATCATGGAGGCAGAAGGGCTTAATCCTATGTCGTATGGCTTTATCTGCTACGACGAATGGGGTGATGAGTTTGTTGAACATGCCGAAGTTGAGTACGCCGCAGCAGTCTATGATGGTGAAGATCTGATCACCGCAGAGGTTCAAGCAGTAGACGCATGGACTGAGCAAACTAAAGTGGCGGGCAATCGTTACGGCTTCCGAACCGACCAGTTAAACACCTTCCTCGCGGCTGGCTTCAATGCACGACTAGACGCGGCAGGCATCTAACCAAAAAGGTAAATTATGATCACAGTAAACGGCAAAGACTACGACCCCGAAACATTTACGCCACAGATCAAAGCAGCTATAGTGCAGCTTGATTCGTGCAGGCAGGACAAAGAATTACTGGCTGTTAAGTTGGGCGTCATGGCCGCAGCAGAACGCGCGTTAGTGAGCGAGATAGCCGAAGCGGTTGAGGCGCTAAATATCCAGCAGAACGAAGTGGCCGAAATAGCCGACAATTAGGAATATACAGCTGCAAGTTATTGATAAATGCCGGGATTATATTCCTAATATCTGGCGCAAAGCCTCAGCAATCCTGACTTGGGCAATGTACTCATAATACATTGGTCTATTCTGAATCTCTCGGGCTTTGCCAGGTTAATTCTTGCCCCTCAATCGTGACGGAAATCAACGACCTGACGCCACAGTATGCCTGTCTATTTGGGCCCACTTTAGGCCCACTTTATGTTTAAGGCAGTGTTTCGCAAATACCGTCGGTGTGGTAAGCTATTGATAATAAAAGACTATCGAGCACTGCCGGTATCTGATAATCACGATAAACAGGTTCGATTCCTGTCGGGCGCACCATTTACCCCTGTTTAAAATCAATCACTTACAGCGACTTCCCCTATCTGATTCTGCGTTTAGGCCCACTCTAGGCCCACTTTTGAAAATGAGAGCAACCATTAAAGCAGCCCGATAACATTTTTACGGTCGCAATTTATGTGTACCCGCCCGACTTTAATGCTAACTACTTCACCGATTACTGTGTATTCCCCATAATGAATTACTGGGGCTTTGCGCCAGAAAGCCCACCAAGGGTTTGGTGCAGGATAGTGCACCGGGAAAGTTCCCGTTTCATAGTCGTTTAAAACCACCGGTGGCCATACCGAATAAACCAGCGTTGGTTTGTTGGCTCGCTCGATTCTCAATTTTATTTCTTTCCATTTTCTCGGCATGGTAGCCCCTTACTTTTAATTTATTCAGTTTAGCATTTCCCACTTATCTGCGGCTTTTGGATATAGCCGATTCCTGATAGTGCCTTTCCATATCTAAGATATCGGCTTGATCATCGTCGCTATCTATCCACCCCGCGTAACGTCGATAAAGTGTCTCAACTGTATGGCCTAGATGTCTGGCAACCCTGACCGGTTTCATTCCCGCTCGCAGTGCAAGCGTGGCGAACGTGTGCCTGCAGTTGTATGGCCGCCGCCGACTAACACCGGCCAGATCGCATGCCTGGTAAAAAATGTCGTTAAGCTTTTCACCGTCCTTGATCTGATTGGTTGTGACAAAGTTTGTCAGCGTGAAAATATACCCGGCTTTGTCCGTCCATCGCGAGGGCAGTGTCTCGAGCCGCTCTTTGACGCGCTTGGTCACAAATACATTGCGGGGTTGCTTGGTCTTCGTTCGGTTCGCATTCTTGCCCCGCACGATCGCAGCTGCGACCCTGAATCGTTTGCGGTCATAGTCCCGCCAGGTTAGGGCGCATATCTCGGAAGTCGACCGCATGCCAGTATCAAATGCAGTCACCCAATAAATAGCGGCCACAAGCGCGAACGGATCCTTGCTGGCGGCTGCCATGGTATCAAGCGCACCAATGATAGCCTCGCGCTCGAGCAAGCTAAAAGGTTCGATCTCGGGCTTCTGGTCGGATGTAACATGGATCCGCTGGGCTATATCCTCCACGATCCAATTCTTTTGAAAAGCATAGGACCAGACACCCTTTGCGGGCGATAGAACGTTTTGCGCAGTCTTGGCGCTGGCGAATTCTTTGGCCTCCCATGCTTGGTCCAGCATTTCAAACGTAATGTCGCTCATAAACTGATCGCCGAAAAATGGCATCCAATGAAGGTTGAGCGCGTTCTTTGCCTCGTTGTAGTAACCGTCTGACCATCGTTTCTTTTTGCCGGTGACTGTTAGCCAGCGTTGTGCCGCTTCCGCAAACCTCGGCGAGTCCATAGGCATGGCTGGCGCGTTGGGCTTTCCAAACCGTTCTTCCTGTATCCGCTTTGCTCTTATACGAGCCGCTTCACGCTTGCCAGCGTCGGTGTGAGGGAGTTTGAGGACTTCATGGCGCCTCGGGTTTGATCCCCACCTAATCTGGATAACACCGTCACCCTTTGGTCTTGTGCCTGTTGGCCAAACCATTCTTCTATCCTCTGCAAGTTAAACCACACCCGACCGTCAATGACCGCAAATTCAACACCCCGCCGCCATACCTTCCTTTGCATCTTGCCACGGCACTGACCGTCGGTAAAACTCCACGGATTATCCATATAGAAATCCTCAGCTTTAACCCAGTCGGTTGGGCGCGGATCCATAAAGTCATTATCGTCAATGCTCACCGTTCGCACCCCGCATTTTCTCAACTTCAAGCGGGTTATCTTCGCGCCAGCCTTGCCATGAATGGTGGGTAAGCTTCCACTGAGCCCACTCGGTAGTGTCTGGGGTGGCTTTAAACGGATCCAGCGGCGGCACATCATCAAGCGGATCGCCTGTGATATGGTTAATAGCAACCTCGCACCGTTCGCAATAGATCAGTAATTTGTGGTCGCCGCAAAAGAACAAACCACAACCGTCGTCGCCCCCGTATGGGGCCTCGCCGCATACGTAATTGATTCCCCGGTTAATCTCAACACCGCAGCCAGGCTGATCGCATGTTGCCGGCACACCGTAACCGATATCTCTTCCCCATTTGCTGTCGTATCCAATAGACCAACCCATCTATAAATCCTCCGCTGATTCTGGGTTTTCAACAACCTTGTAAAAGATCCCTGGTTCTTCTCTCGATATCTCTTTAACGCCGCAGCCGTTGCATTCCCAAGTAAACTGTATGGGGTTGGTCAATAGTTGTGCGCTGCCCCTGGTCATTTGTTCGCCGCATTGATCGCAGTGATAAATAATAGCGAACGCCTTAACCTCCACCTCTGACCTTTTCAATGTATATGCCTCGCTGGGTCAATATCCCGGTTGGCTTCGGTCGGCTCTTTCGCCTTACGAATTGCGTTTATATCCTCCATACAGATCGCGATTCTGCCCCATACCAAGGCTTTAGTTACCAACATTTCCTCCGGCCCGCGCTCTATGATTTCTTTGTGTAACAGGTCCAAGGTTTTCTGATATAGGTACATGATGGCCACCACCTTCCTTAAGTCGTATGCCGTGAGCTCTACGCCTAATTCCCTCGCAACCGTTTCGATCTGCGCATTAGTGGGTAATGGCTGCTTGTGATCAAAGTTTTCTATCAGTGCAATGATTACGCTATTCACTTCTGCCACCTCTGCTTGGTTTCAATCGCCTCGGCTTCGGCTATAACGCCACCCGCTGCGAGGTATGCTGCGACATCCTCGGCAATCCGATCCCGGCTAAGCTCATTGGCCTTGCGCTTTGATGGCTTGTTGCGCGACATATTGTGAAGGGTTGCATCTGGAAAGGGCATCACTCGGCATCCTTTAATGTGTCTCTTTCACGGACCGAGTAATAAACATCAGGCTCAACACCGACGGCGAAATGTTTCCCGTTACACTCGAAAGCGTAGCTATTATTCATCATGTAATAATTGTTGTTTTCGTTGAGGTCTCTGCATACGGCTTCAACCGCAGATTCCTCATCAGTTGCCCATATTTCGTGATCTTCGCCGTCCGCGATTTCGGTCACCACGAACTTTATGCAGCGGCACTCATCCGTAGAGAATCGATAATCTTTGCATCGTTTGCATTGGTGCATCTAGTCACCCTCCTGTGTTGGTATCGGTGCCCAGCCGACAACCTCGCCCATGCAAGCTTGGATAGAGGCGTATTCACCCCAGTTAACAAGTCTTTCGTACCAGCCTTCCTTGTCGTAAAAAGTATCGGTTTTCTCGCAATAATCCATCTCGCAATCACTTTCAGGGTCAGATTCAGAAGTAAGTGCTTTTAGGTAATATCCAATAAACACGACCTCAGAGTCCTTATCGGACAACCGCATACGTACAAGCACATATTTCCCATGCTCCGGAACGCCATCATTCCAAGGCAGGCTGTCGCGCCAAGGGTTACGCACCGCCGCGTTCTCTGCCTCAAGCTCGGCTATACGGGCTACATGGTCAGGTACAAACTTGGTAAAGTCTTCTCGAACCATATCGCCATCGTCAATTCGTTCTAACCTGCAATCTATGCAATACAGCTCGCAGTTCCGCCACCACATTAGGTCGCATGCTTCAAATGCGCTTGAGCAGGAGCCCGCGCAAACAAATACTGGTCGGTGGTCTGGGTTGTTCATGATTCACCTTCCTGGTTAGATAAAGACATATCCCACCGCACGAAATCCATAAAGCTGCCGAATGAATCGCCGTATTCACGCCAACGCTGGCCCCTCTGCTGGCTTTTTGTTAGCTTGCGGGCCTTTCCCATGCCTAGATACTTAACTCGCCATGTAGGATGGCAGTGTGAAATTAAGCCCGGTTTTTCGCAGTCGAAATTGACCCCTATGTAGTGCCCTCGATCCGCGACGATAATGCCACTTTTGCCATCAACGGTTACCAATCGACCAGCGCAGGCAGGCACGCCGTAACTAATTTTAACGTACTGAAATTCGCTCATGATTTATCCTCTTCAACTGTCACCTGTTGATTGACAGTTCGCGACGGATGCAGTGCGGTATAAAGCACCTTATGGAATTTTGAGTTTTGAGTGATGGCGCGCCCATGGTTCAGTTCGGTTACCGCAGCGGCAACACGCCGCAAAACAATTTCGTGGTTAGTTTCAAGCTCTACGATCCGCAGGCGCTGTTGTTCGTGACTACGCAGTATCATGTGGGCACCTCGATGTGTTTCTGCATTAGATCAATAAGGCCGGGAAGGTCTGCAGTAGGGATAACAATGCTCTGCACATCGCCTGAGTCTTCATACACCTGGCGAATAACCAAGGCGGACACCGGTGCCGCATCGGTTCCTATATTGACCGAAAGCAATTCGGATCTAAGCGTGGGGCTTGAGTTGGTCATATTGATAACGTTGCTCACGCGTTCACCTGATTAAGTTGCGGCGCGTTCCAAGATGATTGCGCCATAGTAGGGAAGGGCACCGACTCGCCCGGCCACCAAATAGATTCAACACCGCTGCTGTTTCGCCGCGCAACGTAATGGCATTGTTGATTACAATATTTACGCTTTGCGAACTGCTTGGGCGTTTCAAAGTAAGTGCTGGGCAACCGCTTACGGACCAGCTTTTTGCCACACGCACACCAACGGTCAACCATCATCATCGGTGCATCGCCTTCACTAACCGGCCAGGCTTCCATAGAATCCGCGCAACATGAGGGAAGGGCACCACATCACTCTCTGGTAGTGCTTTCTCTCGATCCTGAAGCCTTACGCCGCGCTTGTGAGAATCAGCGCACACACGCCCGCAGAACGTTCGCAACGCCACCTTTGCCCAGCCTTCAAGCGATCCATCACCCATGATCCGTCGAACGAGGGGCGTCTTACAGTGCATACAGAAACGCAGCGGCCGAGTTTCAATAACTTCTACATCGGTAGGATGGTAATTACGTGATCGGTACTCACCATCAATCCTGACTCGAATGGAATGAGTGGCGCTGGTAATATGCCCATGATCGCCTTCCATGGTCTTGACTCGATCGCCGCGGGTGAAGCTCATGCCGTAGTGCTTCTTGATATAAGCCATGCTCATAGCTTCTTCCCACCATCTTTCAAGCGGTTTTCTAGCTTATGATCGGCCCGGTTGCGGTTGTATTCGCACTTTTCATTAATGGCGCCCGCAAGATCGAACCCATGGCCACCGCAGTAATCAAAAAGTCTGATGATGCAATCGGCAATCTCCACCTCTTCCATTAAGCGGTTCGGCAAGTGATCATCATTAATGCCCTTGCGCACACCTTCCATTGCTTCGGCAAGCTCGGTAACGGCGAGCATCAGCATTTCACCCCGGTTGCGGTCTATACGATCACCGGTGAGAGGATCAGACCACCAGCCAGCGTCGACATTAGCCTGGTGTATGACGTCGACCATTGCGTTTAGCTCTGCAAATCGATTCGTACTCACGCTGCCACCTCGAGAAGATATTTATGCTGGTGAATGTTGCCCACTTTGGTATAGCTCCCAGACCTGTAGCTCTGCAGGCATGGGGAATAAAACGTGTCTTTGCCGTTTCCCAAGGCGACCCGGTGAACTGCCTGGAGCTCAAGGTAGGTAACCACCCCGTAACCGCGCGATCCCTCGACGGTGAGAAGATCCCCTGCATAGACTGGCAAGCCATCCCAATCACTTGCACCCGTATACCCATCAAGAACGACCGTTGAAAGTCCAAGGGTGTGTGTAGTGTCAGCCTCGGTCCTGATCTGAACTATCCCATGGTCCCAATCGATCATGTAAACATCACCGAGAAGGCCGCCGTATTCGTACCAAGCGCGGTAAGGGGCTGGCTTAATCACGCTGCATCCTCCACAACACCACCAAGGGCAGTAAACAGCGCAGGGACCAAGGCCCGAACGTTCAAGGCAAGATTAACCAGGTTGCTCGATAACCGATCCGCTGGTGTTTCTGAATCTTCGCCGTGATCTTCACTTCCTACCTGTTGCAGTTGACGGATAACCAGGTTGGTATCAATGGTAAATTTCATCGCCTGACAGTAAATGTTGATCACCTGGCAGACCTTGCCGCCTTCAATATGCCGGCGCACCGCTTCACTATCGATCTCATCCCTACGAATAGATGCTTTACTGCCGTCTTCGGGGTTCAGCAGATCGCAAGATTCGCCCAGGGCAACGCCCGCTGCAGGTCCGCTATCATCCATTATCCATTTGGTGAAATGCTCAACCGGCCCGCGTGCTGACGCATGCCAAGGCACGGCGCCTAGACTCCCGAGCGAGTCGCGCAGACAGTTAAGCCACAGATCGGCCTCGCTTGTTGATGATGTATTAATAACAATCAGCTGCGACACCTGATCGATATAACCATGCACAACCGTTGACTTGGCAAGGGCACGCGGTAAGAGCTCGACGAGCACATCATCTTTAATAGCCAGCCGCTCTTTGCTCCGCAGCTTCCGCGCTTCAACGGCCTCGATACGATCGATGCGCTCCTTCATGGCTTCGGCAATCGCACTGGCTGGGACCACCTTGCTTTCGATCTTGAGGGCCAACAGCGTCGCCCCCGACTGTTCAAAGGTCCGGTATTCGGTAGTGGCAAGTGGCGCCACCCATCCTGCAGACTTTGCCCTAAGACCCGCGCAGGGCACAAAGTAGTTGCTAACTAACGCTTCCTCGGTAATCTCGATCGGCGCCGTGATCTCGTAGATATTCAAATTCTTAAACAACATCGTCTAATTACTCCAAAACAGGTTTGATAACTCGATCAAGGTGTAAAGCTGGCCCTGTCGGTAATAAATTCTCATGCTGCAGCCTCATCGCTCACGTTAGGTTTTAACCAGGCAGTCAACGGCGCACCAGCTAGGCATGTACTGCACTCGATCGCATCCTCCTCGCCGTTTTCCAGTGACCACAGCCCAGGTAACAGATCAGATCCACCACAGAAGGGGCAAGGGCGTACTGAATGCACGCGACCAGCAATATTAATCTCTACTAATTCCACTATTCTTCCCTCGTAGTTCGCACGCCAACAACGTCACCGTATACATGCCGCTCGCCTCTGATCCATAAAGTAACGTCCATGGCCCGCTGCCAGCTGCCCGAGTAGGGGCAGGTAGTCTCGATGTCTTCAACACCTGCAAAAGCTTCTTCGTGTGGGTTGCCGGCAAACCGCATTAAGACCCTCATGCCAGATTCGCCTGTTTTATTTCTTCAGCTAGGATTGCGAGCGCATTCCCGGTTATGGCGTAACACCCGCCCATGGCCCGCAGCTTGGCAACACTGCTCTCGCAGTCTTTGATAACGTCGCTAACGGCTTGCTGACTCATTGATCGCGGCCCGAGGCCGAAAGCAGGGTATTAAGCTCTGCATTAACCTCGTTTTGCTTTGCGTACAGGTATTCGATGATCTGCGGGTTGGCGCCTAGGAAGATCTCAATGGCCGCAACGGCTAACGTGATCTCGTTATTGAGCTTTAAGGCGGGATGGACAAACCGCGTATCGCGGGCCGCCGAATCTTTGGCGCTGCTGAACATATCGATAACGCGACCGAAAAGCTCAGGATCTTGGTTCACCAGTTCAGTTAGAAAGCCGCTTTTAGAACAGGCCGCCTCTGTGACTTGCTCTGATAATTGCTCTTGATGGTAGGTCGGTATCTGTAACATCGGCTCTGATCTCGTCGGTGAAGCGAGATAGAACTATGAATTATAATTCCCAATAAAACAATGGGACAAACGAAAAAAAAGAATAATAATTCAATTAACGTGAATTATACGTTTCTTATGGTTTCTGAGCGTGACTTGAGAAGGGTGACTACATCCATCGCGGCGTGTATATCGCCAGCAGTAAGCAGGGTTTGTATCATCTGCAAGTTTATGGGCAGTTCGACGAGAAAATCATCAACTAGGGAAGGTTCTAATATTGCATCAGAACATTCTAACGGCGGCCGGTTTGTCATTAGCTCTACTGTCCATGTAACTATGCTCGGACAATAACACCTTTTTTAATTTGTTGGATACTCCATAAGTCTTAGGCCTTTAGTTTATGTGCAGACTCTCTTTCAATGAATTTTGTGATAAATTCTCGATCGCTTTGGTCGGCCTCAACGTAAAGGGCTATTAATTTTTTTATTTCGCCATCTGCAAGCATACGTGAGTTTGAGTAGGGGATAAGCATTTCCCATGGCTCGACTCCGAAGACTCGTGCTATTTCAGCAAGCTTTTCGATAGATACGCCACACTCTTGCCTGGCCACTAACCTGACGTGCCTACTTGTAATGCCGATCGAGCTCTTATCAAAGTGCTTATACTCCACATTTCTAAGCAACATTAACATTCGTATGTTTTCTGCCAAAATCTGAGATGGGTTCGTTTTCATCGTTGAATTTTAGCCTACGCGCATTATTTTATTATTCACTTTCTATGCAGTACGACTTGACAGCTAATTGTATTATAATTCAATATAGCGACTTGAAGTTAAGCAACGGCCAAAAAATGATCGATCTTTACAACCCCACAATCTTGCTCTTGAAATCAACCTCGGTCAGCGATGTAGAGATTGGCAAGGCCGTTGGACATACCAGCCGATGGGTTGCGAAGGTCCGAGACGGTGAGATCAAGGATCCCGGCACGAAAAAGATGGAAACCCTTTACAAGTTTTTAACTGAGTCTGCGGCAAAAATTCAACAAGCGTCATAAGCGATTCAATTGCGATTAGTTAGCAGGGAGTTTAGGACAATGGCTACAGCAGAACATCGTGATTTCTTACAGTACCCAAATAACACCGCCTTGAACGATCCCGGCCCGCTATCACCGCGCCAAGCAGAATGCGTTCTATGTATCGCAGAGGGGCTTAAAGCCAAGACGATCGCCACTGTAATGGGCATCACCCAACGGACCGCCGAAGCTCATGCAGAAGCCGCTATGGAGAAGTTAGGGGCTAGTAACCGCGCTCACCTTGTCGCGATCGCGTTTAGTTGCAAGATTCTTGTCGCTGGCGCTGCAACCTTCAAATGCCTGTTGGTCAACCTGATCGTCGGGCTAGCACTCGCCATAAGCGTCACCAGCACCAACGCCAATTTAATGCGACCAAGACCAGCACGCCCTGTTGCTCGGGTTGTACGCACCACTAGGGCTAGGGATTAACGAATGAACACCATAACCAGACAGCTATTCAGGCCTTTTATGTCATTGGCGCGAGCTATCCGCAACGAGCTTGATAAAGATAATCGTAAAGCCGGGGCGTCAAATCTAGCCGAACTGAAGAGACTGATCGCCGATGAGGATTTCCAGCTAATCCCGCCCGGATCACGAAATGGTATTGATCTTGGCAAACCGCCAGAAAAAGAAAAATAGGAGACAGCACGATGGAAACCTACACAGAAGCGCCAGGCAGTGAAAATCGGCACCTTTGGAAAAAGACAGCTAATCGGCCTAAGACCTGCGTTGAAAACTCTGTGCTCCATGAACTTGTGCAGATGGATACCGGCATGGGAGTCAAGGTTAACGTTTCTGAACTAGCCGCAGAGGCCGTTTGCTCGACTACCGCCGCTCGTGGCGCTGTTTACTCGTTAAGGGATCAAGGGTTCTTAACTGTCTTTGATATCGACGGTCCCGGCTTGGGCGTTAAGACTAATTGGCCCAGGTAGCATCAATTTTACCGTTTCTGATGTCCTGACGACTTCGCAGGCATCAGGAAAGCGGGGCGCTTGGTTCCTCCAACGCGAGCGCCCCGCACCTTATTGAACTTGAAAGCCTTACTTACAGGTTGGCGCTTATGAATAACATTGTATCAATAACAAACGGCAGGCCTGCCATCAGCTCTTTTTTGATCGCTGAAGGTGTAGGCAAAACCCACAAATCTATTCTGCAGTTGATCAGGGTAAATCTGAATGACTTCGAGGAATTTGGAAGGGTCGCATTTGAAATGCGACCCTTTGAGACCACCGGCGGCACACAGATCAGAGAGGTAGCAATACTTAACGAGCATCACGCTACTCTGCTAATGACCTTCATGCGCAATATCGGTGTGGTAAAGGAATTCAAGAAAAGGCTTGTTAAAGAATTTTATGTAATGGCAAGCAAGCAGGCCCCTCAATCATTCGCAGAGGCCCTTAGGCTTGCCGCAAATCAAGCGGAAGAAATAGAGCATCAGCGTCAGAGGCTTGACGAAGCAAAACCCAAGGTGGAATTTCACGATCAGGTTGTTAAGTCATGCGAAACCATCACTGTGGCAGAGGCAGCCAAGATTCTAGGCACTGGTCGTGCTCGACTTTTTTCTATGATGCGTCAAGCCCAATGGGTTACTCGCAAGAATGAGCCCTATCAAGCAAAGATTGAACAAGCATACCTGGACGTGAAGCTTGGCACCTTCCAGCACCCCGACCACGGCCTACAGAAGTCTATAACGACATTGGTCACCGGTAAGGGTCTCGCAAAACTGCAAAAGATGTACAACCGCATGATTGCGCCTGTCGACTCTCAGTCATTCAAGGATCGCAACCCATGAGCCATAAAGCGTGCCATTGGGCATTACAGCAACGACCAGCGACATCTACCGAGAAGTGGGTGCTCAACATCCTTGCCGACTACCACAACAACGAGACGGGCTTGTGCTTCCCATCTGCCACGACACTGGCAACCATATCCCTGCTGGATGAAAAGACGGTCAGGCGCGCGATGAAGTCGCTAGAAGATCAAGGTTTTATCATTCGCCGCCCACGACCAGGCACAACCGCCCAGATTAATTTCTGTTGGAGACGCACCCCGGACACCATGACCGGGGTCGATAAAAGTGCACTCCACAGCGCCCTAGAAATAACGGCCTCAGACTGCCGGAATACGACCCCGGACACCATGACCGGGGTAGACCAAAACGACCATCAAAACACCCTTACCCCGGACATTGACGACCATCACCCCGGACATACGCTCCCATCACCCCGGACATTGAGGCCCAGTACCCCGGACACCATGCCCGACGAACCTGGTATTAACCTGGAACTAACCGGGAAGGAAGAAGCGAGCGCGCAATCGTTCGTTGAATCTTGGGTTCCTTCCAAACTGGTGATCGACGCCATCGCAATTCGTTTTGGCAAGGGCTTCAAGATTCCCGATGTTTGGTTTGCTGACTTTCGGGTCTATGCCGACGGCAAGGGTTTTGATACCTGCGAGCAGATGAATAAATCATTCATCAAGTGGGCGCCCCTGCAGCGTGGCGAAGAAATGCGGCTGAATATCCAAACGAGTTACGACGAAACCCCGAAGGTTCGCAAGTCGCGCTTTGGCCTCGATAAACCGATGTCCATGGCTGAAATGCTTGAAGCAATGCCGATCGCCAAGGAGGCCCAAGCGTGAGCCAGAATATACCGAGATACGACCTGTACCGCGACGCGCTAAACAACTGCGAGCTCATTGCCGAAAAGCGTTGTTTAGGCTCATCGCTCAAAACCATGGCCGACAGGCATTTTAAATTCAATCTGGTGGCGCTGGTCGATGAAGTTCTACGCAAGATGCGCCCAGAAGATAAAACGGAACACAAGTTCTTGGCTATCCAGCTTCAAAGCGTCGTTTACGGCACGCTCTCGCAAGCCTTACGCGCCGAATGGGCAAGCCAATACCCGAAGACCGATACAGGCAGGGACGCGGCATGATGGTCGTTTTCGTAGTCCTTGCGGTCTTGGCGCTTGTATACCTGGTTGGGCATGGCGCTGCAGAACGTGCCCGCCTGGCTGACTTCGATCAGGGTGGTAAGAAGTGACAAACAAGTACCTCAAAGAAATTAAGCCAGGCGTTATCGTCGACGTTTACGCTGTTTTGCGGGCTTTCGAAGTACACGATCCTGCAATACAGCACGCCATCAAGAAGTTGTTAATGCCAGGTCAGAGGGGTACCAAGAACCGATTAAAGGATCTTGAGGAGGCGTATATCAGCATTAGTGATGCCGTGATGTACGAGGCAGGAAAGAGCTCGAACAGTGGTGATGTGAAGTGAGGGGTGGCCACCCTATGTGCAGGCGACGATCCGCAGAGCACGGAACCCAATCTATCAATACGACTGCTGCATGTGTATCGCCAATGGCTGAAAAGCTTGTAGGTGATTACCGATGAATTCGCGAAAACCAACCGCGCCCGAGGCATGGTACGGCCACCTATGCACAAACTTCATCGGGTGTATAGCTTGCCGGTTGGATGAGCGCGAGATCATAGATCCAAACGAATCATGGGTCGCCTTCCATCATAACTCCGATATAGGCAGCAGGAAGCCCGGGTGCCACTTCCACGCGATGGGCCTTTGCCACGGTCACCACCAAGGGATGCCGGGTTTCAATCTCCCAGTCAGGCATCAAGTCGAATGGCTGTTTAAGGAAATGTACGGCACCGACGAAGATCTTTGCCGCGAGAACTGGAAACGAGTTGCTGAGTTAGGCAAATCCAGATACCACCCAACCCAAGGCGATGTGATGCAGTTTTGCCCATGGGAAGACCTCAGACTAGAAGCGGGTATGCCAGCATGAAGATCAAAGCAACACGACTGAGGCCGCAATCGTTCCTCGACTTCGGAGGCGAACTCATTGTTGATAACTTCGCCGGTGGCGGTGGCGCGAGCTCCGGTATAGAAAAAGCGCTTGGCAGGTCCGTCGATATAGCGATTAACCATAGTCCTCATGCCGTTGCTATGCACGAAGCAAACCACCCAAAGACGCGTCACTACATTGAGAACGTTTGGGACGTAGACCCTCGTGACGCCTGCGGCGGTCGTCCGGTGGGTCTTGCTTGGTTCTCTCCCGACTGCAAACACTTCAGCAAGGCCAAAGGCGGAAAGCCGGTTAATAAGCAAATACGCGGCCTTGCATGGGTGGCGATACGTTGGGCAGCTGCAGTAAGACCCCGGGTAATTATGCTCGAGAACGTGGAAGAATTCCGGACGTGGGGCCCAATCACAAAAGACGGCAAGCCATGCCCGATCAACAAGGGTAAGACCTTCCGATCTTGGGTCGGCCACCTTGAGAACCTTGGTTATAGAGTAGAAGCCCGCGAGCTCTCTGCCTGTGATTTCGGAGCCCCAACCACTCGCAAGCGGCTTTTTGTTATCGCTAGGTGTGATGGCAAGCCGATTGTATGGCCAACTACGACCCATGGACCGGGTTTGCAGAAGTTCCGCACGGCGGCTGAGTGCATAGATTGGTCAATACCATGTCCAAGTATCTTCGATCGCAAGAAGCCGCTAGTTGAGAACACACTAAAACGCATTGCTCGAGGTATTCAGAAGTTTGTCATTGATGACCCGGATCCGTTCATTCTTGATGATCAGCTGGTACCGCTTGTTAGCCGAATCGGGCAAACAAATTGGTCTGCCAACCCGGGCCGGCGCGTTGATGAGCCGCTAACTACGATCGTCAGCAAGCAAGAGCACATTCTAATCGTCCCGCACATCATCAAGCACTTCGGCGGAATGACCGGCGTTAGAGGTGATGTGCCGTTTCCAACTATTACCTCGAGTGGCGCGCAGAACCAACTGGCTATCACTCACTTAATGACCATGCGAAACAACATGGTAGGGCAGGACGCCAGGACACCGTTAAACACGATCGCGGCGTCTGGCCTTCATCATGCAGAGGTTAGAACGTTCTTGGTTAAGTATTTCGGTAGTCTTGTAGGCCAACATCAGGGAGTTGATGAGCCGCTACACACCATTAGGACTCGAGATAGTTTCGCGATAGTGACTGTGCATGGTCAAGATTACTACATTGTTGATATCGGTATGCGGATGTTGTCACCTCGAGAGTTGTTCAACTGCCAGGGCTTCCCTAGTGATTACATCATTGATCCTGACTTCAACGGCAAGCCGCTCACAAAGACCAAGCAAACAATGTGCTGCGGAAACAGCGTAAGCCCAGTGCTTAGTCACGCGTTGGTTGCTGCCAACTTTACCGCAGAGCCCATGAAGGTCGCAGCATGAATAAAGAATCTTACCATGTACAACTTAGTCATTTTTTGTATTCGAATAATGAGGCAGTCGTGATGGACGAGCCTACCGCTATCAACACAGCACAAGAGCAAGCGAGAAGAGGCAGCAAGCAGGGTAGAAATCGCAATAAACCATGTATATGCGGCTCTGGTATTAAATTTAAGGTTTGCTGCTGGGAGTCGTGGGGATGAACGGATACCAACAGAAGCAAGTAAACCGCGCATTGGGTGCAGAGTTGCCTTTGAAGGCGCTGACACTGTACGAGATCGGGTTATTAACGCGACTCAAAAGAGATTACTGGTTAAGCGAGATCAGCGAAAGCCAAAACCAACTGCTCAACGAGATCATGGGGAAGTTTGCGTGAAGCTATACCCAATAACACCTATCGGAAAGCCTCGCATGACTCGTTCTGACAAGTGGAAGCAGCGAGCCCCAGTCATGGTATACCGGGCATTTAAAGACGAATGTAGACTCCGACGTCTAACGATCAGTCAATCAGGCAGCCATATTCTTGCCGTCATTCCCATGCCGCGCAGTTGGTCGAAAAAGAAGAAAGCCGAATATTGTGGCCAACCTCACCAGGCAAAGCCCGACAAGGACAACATCGAAAAAGCCATCCTAGACGCCCTATACGATGACGATGCCCATATCTGGGATGGACGTGTAACAAAGATCTGGGGCTATGACGGCGCGATCGTTGTTGATGCTATTCCAGAGCCCGACCTAAGCAAGTACGCCGCCATAATCGAATCAGCGAGGAAAACACATTGACTCGAAGAAGCGCCTTTAAGTCACATAACCCGCACAAGAAAGACCCTCACCATCATTGCCACATTGCCTATGAGGCCTTGAAGGCTGAGTTGGACAAATGGAAAACCGGCGAGATACGCTTTAAACCAGATGAGCCGTACCAAGGCCAACAAGAACCACGGGAGCTATAGTCGTGCCAACTCAAGATATTGAAGAAAAGGCCGATCAAATGCTTGAGACTTGGGCACGCGAAATGCGAGACAGCCCGCCCGGATCGTTTGGGAGCTTGGGATTAGATGGTAATATGGCGCTGCTGGACACTAGCCGCCACCGATCAAAGCGCAAGGACCAACCAAGCCCCGCATACGGC
>Ga0075119_1000748_pt1 | contig 16657 bp, 14 predicted proteins | sample AntAceMetag02UK9_FD_69791 | JGI IMG/M metagenome (GOLD analysis project Ga0075119, IMG submission 69791) | Saline lake microbial communities from Ace Lake, Antarctica - Antarctic Ace Lake Metagenome 02UK9 | ecosystem: Environmental > Aquatic > Non-marine Saline and Alkaline > Saline | place... | reverse complement strand
CATTCATCATCTGGCACACCGATGACCGCCACGTCGGCGACGGCGTCATGGGAAATCAAGATGTCTTCCACTTCACGAGGATAAACATTGGCTCCCCCGGTGATGACGAGATCTTTGCTTCGATCAAGCAAGGTGAGCGCACCATTGTGGAACACGCCGATGTCACCGGTGTGGAGCCAACCGCCACGGAGCGCCTCTGCCGTGTCCGATGAACGCTCCCAGTACCCGGCCATAACGGTGGGACCGCGCACAATGATCTCGCCGGGCTCACCGTCCGGCAGCTCCAGATCCCCGTTATCGACAACGCGCACCTGCGTGCCAATCCGCGGATAGCCGACGCTGCGCAGGAGATCCAGGTCCGACGCGGCAACAGCATCTCCGATGCTTTTACTGTCCAGAGCCGTGATCGTGCATGGAGTTTCACCTTGTCCGTAGCCATTCCAGATTCGCGGACCAAACAGGGCAACACCCGTTACAAGGTCGTTCACAAGCACCGGGGCCGCACCGACCAGGACGGTCCCCATCTGTTCGGCTGCACGGGAGTCGGCCTCGGGCGCACCAATAAGTCGCCGCAGGAGAACAGGTGGTGCAAACAGACTCAGTGCTGACTGTCCGGCCAGCAGTGACCATGCCTCTGCCGGATCGGCAGTGCATGATTCAGGGACAACCTGACGCGCACCTCGGGCAATAAAGGGAAGTGAGAAAAGCCCGCCAGCGTGACTCATGAGGGCCAAGTGCAGCAGACCCGAACGCTCGTCGACGGGCTCGATGTCGGCGAGGTATGCGAGCGTCATTGCCATGAGGTTGCCGTGCGTGAGCACGGCCCCCTTGGGACTTCCGGTTGTCCCGCTCGTGTAGAAAATCCAAGCTGGATCGCTGGCGTCCATCACCCTCGGCTGGTTCTGCTGATCAGCCACCGCCATCTCGGTCCACTCAACCACAGGACACGGGGCCGACTCCGAAACCAAATCTCCGGACTTGTCAGTTGACACGAGGCACAGCGACGCTCGCGCGTCTGCCAAAAGTGTCACGACCTCGCGTGGGTGCAGCATTGAACTAAGCGGGATCGCTGTGGCGCCCGACCACCATATTGCGAAAAGAAACTCGAGATACTCGGGGCTGTTGCTGCCATAAATCGCCACTTGATGACCCGGGCCAATTCCGTGCCGGTGGATCAAAGTGTGCGCCCGCCCAGCCACGCGTTCAGCGAGGTCGCGATATGTCGCCGTTGGCCGGTTACCAGAAGCTAGTGCCACAGCAAATGGGACGCGCCGAGCGGATGCACCAAGAAGTTCGGCGACGTTCACGTGCTCGGGGCCTGTAGCAGTGTCACTGCCACGGCAGCCTCCTCTACCCCGACGAGTCCTCCACTGTTTTCTGCAAGAGCAATGCGTGCGCCATCAACCTGGCGTGCCCCTGCATCACCCCGCAACTGGGTGACCAGCTCATGAATTTGTGCGAGTCCAGTGGCGCCGATCGGATGTCCTCGTGACTCCAAACCGCCGGAGGGGTTGACGGGCATGGGGCCACCGACGGCAGTGTCACCACGCTGTGCGGCGGCGCCGCCGTCGCCGTAGGAAACAAGGCCCATGTGTTCGATCTGCTGCACCTCACCCACTGCTGTCGCGTCATGCACTTCGGCGACGTCGACGTCCGCGGGCGCGAGTCCGGCCTCCTTGTAAGCGCGAATGGCCGTGCGGTGACTCACGTGGTCCTGGAGGTCTCTACCGTTCCAAGCACCCCCATGCCCGATGGCAATACTGCGGATAACGACAGCCCGCCTGGGAGTCGCCGCGTCAGCGAGAGTTGACACCACGGCCGCGGCTGCCCCATCGCTGATCGGAGAGCACATCGGAACCGTGAGGGGCCACACAACCTGCTTGCTGGCGAGGACTTCCTCCACGGTGAAGGGCCTCTGGAACTGGGCGTTGGGGTTATGCACCGAGTGCATGTGGTTCTTCGCGCTGACCGCCGCGAATTGCTCGGCGGTGCTCCCAAACCGAGTCATGTGATCGCGCGCGAAAGCAGCGTAGATGTCCATAAAAACGGTGCGACTGGATAGCTCGACTGCATCCGCGGGGGCGGTTGTGCCGCTACCCCAATCGGTGAGCCGGGCAATGTTTTGATCACGATTCGCAACGTCCCAGCTACCCTCAAAAGCGGCGAGAATCGCGTCCGGTGAAGCCTGTGTCATCACCTCGGACCCGACGATCAAAGCATGCCGCGCCATTCCGGCTCGCACATAAGCTGTGGCAACCTGCAGCGCCGTCGTCGCGCTGCAACAGGCGTTCTCAACGTTGATGATGGGCACGATTCCCAACTCGATGCCGGCCAGTGCCAATTGCCCGCGGATCCCGTGCTGGCCGTCCATCGCCCCCTGAGTTGAGTTGGCGAACACAACAAGATCAATGTCGGTGGAGCTCACTCCGGAGTCGGTAATCGCCGCAGTTGCCGCAGACACAGCAAGAGAAGCCACAGTCTCACCCGGCTGCTTCCCAAAGCGTGTAATGCCTACGCCCGTGAGCACGATGGAATCGGTCATGTTCATAACTCCTAGATAGTCACGTGTTCGAGTTATTTCTCGACCGATACCGACATGGCCCTGTGGCTGCGCGGGTCGGACAGGAATTCACGCAGCCAGCGCTCTGACTCGGACACGTGGATGGTGGCGGCTGCGCGAGCGAACGACGGATCGCGATCGGTAAGGGCCTTGAGGATCAGTTCGTGCGCAGACAAGGTCATTGATTTCAGTCCGACCATGGAGGCTCGCCAGATACGTGCGCGCACTGCGCGGGTCGAAATCGCATCGAGGATCGAGCAGAGGCTGGTGTTGCCGGTGGCCTCCGCAATGCGGGCATGGAAGTCAATGTCACGGATAACCAGCTCCTCCGGATCGTGAGCCTCGCGCATTGAAACCAGACTGGCGCGGAGCTCAGAGAGCTGCTCATCTGTGATGCGCAGTGCTGCAAGGGCAGTTGCCGCCGGTTCTAGAAGCTTGCGCACCTCGAAAATGTCTGAAAGTGTTCTGTCCTCCATCAGATCGATAACGAAGGACATCCCAGATAGCAGCAGTTGGGGCTCGAGACTCGTTACGAAAGTGCCATCGCCGCGCCGAACGTCCAGGACCTTTGCCTGGCTGAGCGCCTTAACTGCCTCACGCAGGGAACTCCTCGAAATCCCGAGGGAAATGGCGAGCTCTTGCTCGGGTGGCAGTCGATCACCCGGATTGATCTGACCACTGGCGATAAGATCGCGGATTTTAGCGATGGTGTTGTCGGTGACGCTCATGCTGGGACCTGCTGCGTTAAGAGGTGCTCAAGGGTACAAGTATCAGAGGCGGAAGCCTCGCTGGTGGGTAATTTTACCATTTTCATTGTCTTGCTCCATTCATAGCGCTAGTATGCATTAAACATCAGATGTTTGTATCAACTCTGGGAATCCCATTGGGGCTCCCGCGGCGGAAGGATGGCAATGGCCCTCACCCCTGAAGATATTAAGGCGCTCGTCGCCGCTTTTGACGCATCTGACTGGGGTGAAATGTCGGTAAAAATCGGGGACACCACCTTAGAACTGACGCGCACGGGCCGACCGCCAGAGACTTCGGCGGGGCGCTTCACAGAAACCGTTGTAGCACCTTCAGCAGTCCCCACTGCGGCGCAGACTAGCCCTGCGGCTGCCCCTGCGTCTGCTGCTAAGTCAGATTCGACTGTCTCTGAGCCCGGCACGAGCAAAACAAACCTAGACGGGCACCTCGTTCGAGCGCCCTCATTAGGCCTCTTTTGGCGCTCCCCGCAGCCCGGAGCACCAAACTTCGTGGACATCGGCCAAGAGGTTGATGCCGAGGATACGGTCGGCATCGTCGAGGTCATGAAATTAATGAATCACGTCAAGGCGGGGATGTCCGGCACGGTCATGGCCATTGAGCCCGATAACGGCCAGATGGTCGAATTCGGACAGCTTCTCGTCGTCATTCGTCCGCCCGAGTAGCGACAGCGATGTCCTTAAAGAGAGTCTTGGTTGCGAATCGGGGCGAGATAGCGGTGAGGATCATCCGTGCGTGCGCGGATGAGGGCGTGGAGTCTGTCGCCATCGTGTCCGAAGCCGATCGCGAGAGTATGGCCGCCTATTTGGCCGATCAGGTGGTCTGCATCGGGCCAGGGGCTTCCACCGAAAGCTACCTAGACATCAATCGAGTATTACAGGCTGCACTGGCAACCGGTTGTGACTCCCTCCACCCCGGTTATGGGTTCCTCGCGGAACGTCCGGAACTGGCGGACGCCTGCGCTGAGAACGGAATTGTCTTTATCGGCCCGTCCGGAGACACCATTCGTCGTGGTGGCGACAAGATCCAGGCACGCGCGGTCGCAGAGTCGGTTGGTATTAACACCGGCGCCGGCAGTGCGGCTCTAGAAAACCTCGAGCAGGCCCGCGCCCAAGTCGAATCTATCGGCGTGCCCGTGCTTCTAAAGGCAGCAGCCGGTGGCGGTGGCCGAGGCATGGTCCTTGTCAACCACCTTTCCGATCTAAACGAGAAGTTCGCATCGGCTAGCAACGAGGCTCTGCAAGCCTTCGGTGACGGTCGACTCTATGTTGAGAAGTTCATCACGCAGGCGCGGCACGTTGAGGTCCAGATCCTCGCCGATACGCATGGGCATGTCATTCATCTCGGCGAGCGCGACTGCTCAACGCAGCGTCGCTACCAGAAGGTTGTGGAGGAGGCACCCGCTGTATCGATACCACTAAACGTACGCGAAGCGCTACATGTTTCCGCGGTCGAGCTTTGCCGCGCCCTCGACTATGTCGGTGCCGCCACCGTCGAGTTTGTGGTCGACGCCTTCACTGGCGATTACGCCTTTCTCGAAGTAAACACCCGAGTTCAAGTCGAGCACCCCGTAACCGAACTCGTCACTGGAGTAGACATCGTTCGCGAACAATTGCGGATCGCCGCAGGTGAACCGCTGTCCATTACCCAGGCGGAGGTCCAACTCACCGGGCACGCGATTGAGTGCCGCGTGAACGCCGAGGACCCTCGCAATAACTTCATGCCCGCGCCAGGCCGAGTAACTACCTGGATCCCGCCACAGGGCGGCGGTGTGCGCATCGACAGTCACGTCTACGGCGGCTACTTAATCCCTCCCTATTACGATTCCATGGTTGCAAAAGTGCTCACGCACGGGTCAGATCGCGGTGATGCACTGACGCGAATGGGTCGCGCACTCAAACACTTGACTATCGATGGCGTCACAACAAATAAGGATTTCCTTATCAGTGTCATTGCCGACGAAGACTTTGTCGGACAACGACACCACACCCGGTGGGTCGAGCAGGATTTTCTGCCCCGCTGGGCAAACGAGCCCCAATCCGCCGAATTCAAGGAGACGATGTCATCGTGACCGAGATTAAGTTCATCGACCAGACCCTTCGCGACGGTCAGCAAAGCCTGTGGGGCATGCGAATGCGCGCGGGACATAGCCTTCCGATCGCGGCCGACATCGACCGCATGGGGTATCACATCGTGGACTTCACCGGCTCCTCACTTATGGAGGTCCTCGTCCGCTACTGCCGCGAAAATCCATGGGAAGGTCTTGACTTGGTGCGGGCCGCTATGCCATCGAGTCGTATGCGCGCAGGATCCCGGGCCAACGCGATCGTCGGAATGGGGCTGACACCACGTTCGATCTTGGAACTGTGGGTCAGAACGCTCATCAAACACGGGATCGACAGCATGTGGATTTTTGATTGCCTATTCAACCTAGACGAGATGAAGTGGATGAGCGACATCGTGCGCGATGCAGGCGCAGAGGCCGCACCGCAGGTGATGTTCGCCGACTCGCCAGTGCACACCGACGACTTTTACGCGCGGATCGTCAGGGAGATGTCCACCTGGGGCGTCGAAACCATCATTCTCGGCGATGAGGCCGGCGTTCTTTCCCCTGAGCGGGCCGCAACCTGGATCCCCCGCATGGTCGAGGCGGCCAACGGGGTCCCACTGGAAGCTCACTTCCACAACACCACCGGGATCAGCACCTTGAACTACCTCACGGCAGCAAAGGAAGGTGTGCACATCCTGCACACGGCCATGGGGCCGATGGCCAATGGTCCGTCGATGCCGTCGGTGGATATCACCTCTGACAACATGCGTCGGCTGGGTTTCACCACGAACCTCGACGAGTCCCTCATCCCCCGTATCTCCAAGCACCTGACTCGAGCCGCCGAGGCCGAGGGTTACACCCTCGGTGCTCCGAGGGAATATAACCTCGCGCACTCGGCGCACCAGTTGCCTGGCGGAATGACCGGCACCCTTATTAATCAGTTGCATCAGTACGGCATGGGTGAGCGCTACGGCGAACTCCTCGAGGAGATCAGCGTCGTGCGAGAAGAAATGGGGTACCCCATCATGGCAACCCCTTATTCTCAGCTGGTCGGAATTCAGGCCCTACTGAACCTCGTCAACGAGGAGCGCTACACAATTTTCCCGGACGAGAATCTTATGTATTTAGCAGGTCATATGGGACCGATACCGGGTGAGGTTTCTCCGGAGGTCATGGATAAGGCCTTCAGCAGCAAGCGCGGAAAAGAGTTCTTGGTCTGGGAGCGGCCTGATCCTTCGCTTAAGGAAATCCGACACCAACTGGGCGAGAACCTTTCAGACGAGGAGCTGATTCTGCGCTACCTCATACCGGGTCCCGATGTAGACGCGATGCTCGCCGCCGGGCCAGTCAAGACCGATCTTTCCTACCCAGATTCCCCCGAAGCAACTCTCGTCAGCGAAATGGTCTCAAACACGACTGCCCAGTACTTGGGCTACCAGCACGGAGACCTCATCTTAACGCTAAAGCGCTAAACGCACCTTCGAAAATAGAGTGAGGAGCACGACATTGGACATAGGTGCCTTGATCAGACAGAGCGCACGGCGTTTCGGGGATGAAGTAGCCCTCGAATGCGAGAGCAGAGTTGTCTCGTTTCGGGAGTTCGACGCAGCTACCGACCGAATCGGCAACGCGCTCCTCGCCGAGGGTCTGCGACCTGGTGACCGCGTTGGAGTGATGCTACCCAACGGGATTGAATGCCTCGTGACGTATTACGCGCTGGCCAAGTCAGGTCTCGTACGCGTACCGCTAAACGAGCAAGACACTGAGACACAGAACAGCTACAAGCTCGAAGATGCTAGTTGCCGAGCCATCGTCCACAACGGACGCCGGCCGCCAGGCGGTGCGGACATCATCTTCGAGGCTGACGTTTCGTGGCTGGAGTCCAATGCGTGGAGCGGCCCTTCCGAGCCTTGCTACGTGCCCCGCGACCCAGAGGCGCCTTATCGACTGGGCTACACCGGTGGCACTACCGGCATGCCCAAAGCCGTCACCTTAACCATGCGCGGCGAGCATGCCGAAGTGGCAAACTTCCTCATCGACCTGATGCCGGACATTGGGCGGGGTGACCTGTTTTTACACGCAGCACCAATCATCCATGCGAGCGGTGCGTACTTCCTGCCTTCGTTCGCGCGCGGAGCGCGCAGCCGCATCATGACGAAGTTCGACGCCAAGACTTGGCTTGAGGAACTGCAATCGACGAGGGCCTCGTACAGTTTCCTAGTGCCCACCATGATCGCACTTGTCCTCGACGTTCCGGGCGTGGCCGACTATGACACTTCATCCCTGCGTCGACTGTGCTGGGGAGCGTCGCCGATCCCGCCTTCCGTGGCGGTCAAGGCGCAACGTGTATTTGGAAAGGTGCTGGCACAGTCCTACGGCCAGAGCGAGGCTCCTATGGCTATCACGGTTCTCACTCCCGAGGAGCACGACCGCATCGGGTCGGCTGGCCGCGCGTACACCCTGATGGAGGTCGCGACCATGGACGAAAACGATCAACTCCTGCCACCTGGTGAAATAGGCGAGGTGGTCGCACGGGGACCGTTGCTCATGAAAGGCTACTGGAACAAGCCAGAACTTACAGCGCAGACAATCCGAGATGGCTGGTTGCACACAGGTGACCTCGGGTATCTCGACGAAGAGGGTTACGTTTTCCTAGTCGACCGCAAGAACGACTTGATCATCAGCGGTGGGTCGAACGTGTACCCGCGCGAAGTGGAAGACGTGTTGAACGACCATCCGGCGGTGAAGGAAGCGGCTGTGGTGGGTATCCCCGACGACACGTGGGGCGAGTTAATACATGCGGTCGTGGCCGTCCGCTTCGAGGTCTCAGAGCAGGAGCTCCTTGACTTCGTCGCCGAGCGAGTGCCCAATTACAAACGCCCTCGCAGCATCGCCGTGTGGGACGTCCTTCCCAAGAGCCCAGCTGCCAAGATCCTTCGCCGCGAGGTCCGTGACAAGGAACGCGAGCGTCTCGGCCGTTAGCCATGATCCACAATAAAAATGGGAGGTAATATGCGTCAAATGGATGCATATATCGTCGACGTCGTCCGGACGCCTTTCGGTCGCGGGCGGGAGTCCGGGGTGCTTAACGCAGCCCACCCAGTGGACTTGCTATCGACCGTCCTGGTCGCTCTCCAACAGCGCACGGGCGTGGATCCAGCATTTATCGAGGACACGATCGTCGGGTGCGTTCAGCAGGTCGGCGAGCAGGCCGGCAACATCGCCCGCCATGCCGTCTTGGCATCTGGCTGGCCGTCGTCGGTTCCGGGGGTCACCCTCGACCGAAAGTGCGGGTCTTTCCAGCAGGCAGTCCACTTCGCGGCAGCGACCGTAGCCTCGGGGCAGATGGACGTCATCGCAGTGGGTGGCGTGGAGATGATGAGCCGGGTTCCGATGAAACTCAACCGAATGGGTCGTGACGAACTCGGCCCCCGCTTCCGTGCAGCATTGCCCGAGGGTCTAGTCGGTCAGGGGATCTCGGCCGAGATTATCGCCGGCCGCTGGGGCATCGACCGGATCGCAATGGACGAGTACGCGGCTACCTCGCACCGTCGAGCAGCGCATTACCGCGATGTGGGACTCCTTGCAAAGGACATAGTGCCGGTTACGGTCGATGGCGGAGTCGTTTGCGTCGACGAAGGGATCCGCGACACCACCACCGTGGAGATCCTTGCCGGGCTCAAGCCCGCCTACGAGCAGCCCGACATGTTGGAGCGATTCCCGGAGATCCGTTGGGGAGTTACTGCTGGTAACTCATCGCAGATCACCGACGGTGCAGCAGCAACCCTTGTAGTCTCCGAACGGGCCTTGCTCCAGCACGCACTCACACCGCGGGCTCGCATCATTGCTACAAGTGCAGTGGGCGACGATCCCATCTTGATGTTAACCGGAGTAATACCTGCCACGGAGAAGGTGCTGAAGCGAGCTGGTTTGACCGTGCAGGATATGGACACTTTCGAGGTAAACGAGGCGTTCGCCTCCGTCGTCCTCGCATGGGAAACCGAGTTCCCGATCGACCGGGCGCGAGTGAACCCTTGGGGCGGCGCCATTGCCTTCGGCCATCCGGTGGGAGCCTCGGGCGGGCGCCTGCTCGCACAACTTGTCGGTCGTCTCGAGGAGACCGGTGGTCGGTATGGGCTTTGGACGATGTGCGAGTCGGGCGGAATGGCTAATGCGACAATCATCGAAAGATACGGGTCATAGCTTGAGTAGCGATACCAAATTTTCCGTGCACCTTTCGCTCCCTGCCGCGGGAGTAAGCGCGATCGGTTGGACTTTGTGGCGACTAAGGGCTTACGTGGCAGAGGACCACTTCGCCCGCTAACAGATGGCTTACGACATTAACGGTGCCGGCTTCTCGATGCCGATGGGAGCGTCGCTCTACGGCCCACCGCCCTACGAGTTCCGCGACGCTGAGCAGGTAAGCGTGTGCTTCACCGCCAACGCGGCGGGGTTGGCTGCACTACTGCCACCCGGGCTCGAGGTTGCCGACGACCCGGCCCAGTGTGAGATCCGGGTCTGCAATTACCGCTGGAGCACATTCGGACCCTTCCACGAGACGTATGCCTTAGTTCGCGTTCGAGATAGCACGGGCGCGCTGTATTGGTACCTACCGTTGATCTTCACCGATAACGAAGCGCCGCTCGCGGCCGGACGGGAGATCTGGGGGTATCCAAAAAAATTGGCAGCAATGACTTGGAACTGGGGGCGGCCGAGCGAACAGGTGCACTTCAACGAACTCCTCCACTTTTCTGCAGAGCGACCACGCGGCTCCACCCTTGTATCGGTGACCTTCTCCCCCGAGCGTCAGGCAGACCCGGCCGAACGGCACGGGCTACCCGTCATCAGCCACCGGTACTTGCCACCATCACAGTTGGGGCGACCCCCGGCAGCAGACGAGTTGATCGTGGTGGCACACCCGAAGACCCTCCAACGTGATGCCTTCGGCGCGGTGAAGTTACGGGCGGGGCGTGGGTCAATCAGCATCGGCAGACGCAGCGACATCGATCCCTGGTACCTCTTCGATCCGATTATGGTGACGGGTGGTTACTGGCAGGTCAGTGACTTCGCTCTGCCATGCGGAGCACTCCTGCGAAACTATCTGGACGCCCCGGACTAATCATCCGATGAAATCAGCAAGATGAGTTCGGCAAAACTGCTTGACGTAGCCCAAGTGACCCTTCACACTGACGTTAACTCAGACGTCCAAGGGCGTTAAAACTTCGCTTCGGCGAGAAAGGTAGGACCAATGGGGAATTTAATGGCCGGCAAGTCGGTCGTTCTTACGGGCGCCAGCACGGGCCTCGGCCGCGCCACCATGGTGAAACTGAGCGATGAGGGCGCGAAGATAATCGCGTGTTCCCGCAATCCTTCCACCCTTCAAGAGGCCGTAGACGAGGTCAACGCCGCGGGCGGGTCGGTCGTCGCCGTGCCGGCCGACCTCAGCGACGACGAGCAGGTAGGCCGGGTCATTGACGCTGCCATAACCGAATTCGGCCAACTCGACGTACTCATCAATAACGCGGGTGTCGGCTACGGCTATCGTGCGCAACGCCCCAACAGCATGCTCGCACTCCATGAGGCTCCTCTTGATGATTGGGACCACGTAATGGGTATCAACCTCGGCTCTGTCGTTTACGGCTGCCGGCGCGCGCTCCCCATCATGATCGAGCAGGGCAGTGGCTCGATCATCAACGTGGCCAGTATCTTGGGCATGGTCGGCCACCACGACGCTCATGCCTACACCACGGCAAAGGGCGCCATCATCAATTTGACCCGGTCCCTGGCCAAGACGTACGGGCCATTCAACGTGCGAAGCAACACGCTGGCTCCCGGATACATCGACACCCCGATGATTGCGGAGTTCACAGAGTATCTGAACGCTGAAGAAACAAGGGCGTCATGGGGGTGCCCGATGGGTCGCACTGGCAGGCCTGACGAGATCGCTAACGCGATGCTCTACCTCGCCTCGGACATGTCGACCTATGTCAACGGTGCAGTTCTCGCCGTCGATGGGGGCTTCACCGCGTCCTCTTAGACACGCGCAAGGTCAAAGGGCGGTTCCCCGGTTAAAACCCGGAGGGCCGCCCTTCGACTGTATTACGGATCAGCAGTAGCTGCTATTTTTCTTGTTCCGCGTTCGGAGCGGGTTCGGTCAGAGCCTCTGACAGCGCCTCGAAGTGGGCGTCCGTAACCCCGTGCGAGCGGAGGTAATCGATTGGACCGCCGTAGGTAGACCGCACCACTTCAAAGAATCGTTCAACGTACTCGGGGGGTGTCAGATTTGCCTCGGGCGGGAGTTTTGCGAGACTCGCGCCATAGGACTCCATTGTGCGTAGTCGATCCATAACGGCCGGGATCAGATGCGATCCTGCTGCGTACTCAACGGCGATGTCCTCGACCGTGCAACCCACTGCTGCAAGCACCATGGCGACCGCGATCCCAGTGCGGTCCTTGCCCGCGGCGCAATGCACTAGAGCTGGAAGCGTCTTCGGCTGCCCCAGCAGCATGACAAGACCGGATACTGACTGCGGCGAGTGACCCAGGTAATTCACATAGTGATCTACAACCGGATCGTCGCCCTGCAAAATCGGAGTGGCAGATCCTGGCCTGTGGGCTCCCGCTACTTGAAAGGGCAAGTGCGCGTGGGCAACCTCGGTCTCACCGAGTAGACCCCGACCTTCGACGTTTAACTCAAAAGATAGCCGCAGGTCGACGTCCGTTCGAAGCCCCATTACGTCCATTAGGACAGTGACATCCTCGGCGGTGAGAAACTGGAGGGTGTCACTGCGAAAGAGTCGTCCGTAGGCGATTTGCCGGTCAGAACCTACGGGGACCCCGCCTACATCTCGGAAGTTAAGCGTTCCGGACAGAGGTGCAGTTGAACTCATTGGTGCCTCGTTCTCTGGATAGCGTCTGCAACTGCCCCGAACTCTAACCAATCCGGGGCAGCTTTGAATGTGCGTTTAGGCGGAGAACGAACGAGCCGTAGAGCCCCCGTCGACCATGAGAATGGAGCCATTGCAGTAGGAGGAGTCCTCCGAGGCGAAGAAAAGATTCACGCTGGCCACCTCCTCTGGTTGAGCGGCGCGCGCGATCGGAGTTAACACCTTTGCAACCTCCGGGTTGTCAAATAGCGGCGTCACAGCTGCCACCATGGGGGTATCGATGAATCCGGGACACACAACGTTCGAGCGAATGCCGTTCTTGATGTAAGTGATCGCCAACGAGCGGGTCAAGTTCACGATTGCGCCCTTGGCGGCCGTGTAAGTGTGACCGTCGTAGAGGCCAGTAACTCCGGCCATACTGGCGACATTAATTATTGACCCACTCCCCTGCTCCATCATCTGCTGCAGCGCAAACCGGGTGCAATTGAAGTATGAGGTGAGGTTAATGGACATGACGTCATCCCACCACTGCTGAGTCGTCTCGTGGATTGCCGACATGGAGCCGGGGTTGGTGATGCCGTATTCCCAGCCAACACCGGCGTTGTTGATGAGCACGTCGATCCGACCATACTCCTGAATAGCAGCATCGATCAGTGTCTTGCATCCCGCTTCCTTGGAGAGGTCAGTGGCAACAACCATGCCCGTGCCGCCCTTCGCAAGTGCAGATGCCAGCGCTTCATCGAGGGTCGATTGTGTGCGAGCTGCGCCCACCACCGTGGCGCCCTCGGCGGCAAACCGCTCCATAGTGGCGCGCCCGATACCCGTGCTCGCGCCCGTAATGATGCAAACTTTGTCTTCTAGCCGGCCCATGGCCCCTCCGCTTTCATTTCGTTGTTGGTTTGAATGACGTTTTACAAATGTTGTGATTTAGCGATTACCTGACGGTCAGGGCGCAATCTGGACCTTGATCGATGAATCTTTGGACAGCTGTGCTTGGAAAGCGTCAGCCGCCTGATCAAGAGTAAAGGTGTGCGAGATGAGCGACTCCGCGACTACTCGACCGGTAGAGAGCATCTGCAGGACCTGCGCGAACTCGCCACGGTAGGCGAAAGTACCCGCCACGCTCATTTCTTTCTGGACGATCTGGTTTGCGTCAATGGGAACGGTGCCTTCATACAAGGCCGCGATCCGGAGCTTGCCACCGGCCCGCGTCATTGAGATCGCATCAGCCAATAGGGACGGCACCCCAGAAGCCTCGATGACAATGTCGGCGCGGGCGCCGACTCCGTAGGCACCAACGCCAGTGATCTTCTGCACGGTCTCAAGCGCGTCGACTTCAAGACCGTTGATGACAATGTCGGCTCCGAGCTGCTGCGCTAGTTTGAGTCGAGCGGGAGAAATATCAACTCCTATGACGGTTCCCGCCCCACATGCCTTGAGCATCTGGACACAGTTGAGACCGATACTGCCCAGGCCGATCACAACGCAGGTGTCGGTTGGTCCGGGGTTGGCGCTTTTTGCGGCATGTAAGCCGACGGCGAGGGGCTCGACGAGAGCTGCTGCAGCGTAGGAAACATTGTCTGGAATCAGGTGCACGTTACCTCCGACAACGGCGTCGGGGACGCGCACGTACTCGGCAAAAGCGCCCGGAAGGCCGTACGCCAAACTCGCAGCAAGTCCAATCTCGCACAGATGGCCGGCGCCGTCCAAGCAGCGCGGGCAACGGCCGCAGGTACTCAGGGGCACGGCCGTAACGCGATCGCCCACCTCCAGACCCTCAACGTTTGCCCCTACCTGGGTGATCGGCCCGCTGAACTCGTGTCCCATGACCTGTCCCGGGGAGATAAATGCTCCCTCAAGGAAGGAGTGCAGGTCGGACCCACAGATCCCACATTGGGACACCTTCACCACGATGTCGTCGGGTCCTGCGACCGGGTTCGGGAGTTCCTGAATGGTGATCTGTCCGGGACCTTCAAAAACTGCAGCTTTCATGAAAACCTCTTCCCAATATGGGCCAAAGATAGGAGTGCTGCACCCATCCTGTCAAGGAATTCGGGAGATTTGTCGGACGAAGTCTTAGTAGTACCGCGCCTGCATGACGCAGATTAAATAGAAACATCGGAGGTATGTATAGACACCGAGGGTTCTGTTACGGCATAGTACGGCTCACACGGCGCTTGCCGGTTCATGATTCTCAAGGAGATCAGATGGGCTATGTAAAGACCTCACAGGAAGTAGCGGCCATTCAAGCAGTAATTGCCGCGCCACGATTCGTTAACTCCGAAATGCTCTCTGTCGTTGCCCGCACCGATCCGGCTTGGCTCGCGGAAGTTATCCCGGCCCCGTTGGTACCCGACGGTGACACGGTCCGGTTCATGGTGGGTCGGTGGCAAAGTAACTGCGTCGGGAACTTCAACGGTGGAGCCGTCTACATTCCAGCCCGATTCGGTGATGTCGTTGGCGAGTACGTGTTAGCGATGTACATGGACGCCGACGCCGCCATTATTTATGGGCGAGAAGTCTTCGGTGAGCCTAAAAAACAGGCTTCCGTCAGTCTGCACCGGGGACCGAATCATGCCGTCGGAGTCCTGACCCGCGGCAACGTCGACATCATGCGCATCGAAGGAGTCTTCGACACGGACAATGGGCCATCTTCGACACAAGGTTCCAACTTCAATATCAAAGCCATGCCAGACGCATCCGGCAACGGACTGCAGTTCGACCCGATTCTCACCGTGGCGGACTTTGACGTCACCTGGTCGGTGGACCGGACAGGTACGGGAACGGTTGACCTTGCCTCGACGATCAACGATCCCCTTGCATCAATTCCGGTCCTCGAGGTGGTTGCAGCGAATTGGCACGAGGGGGACCTTATCCCGCGGACACGCACCCTCGCAACGATCCCAGCCGCAGATTTCCTTCCGTACTTTTTTGCGCGGGTTGATGACTATTCATCGCTAAACACCGAAAACCAGCCCACGCTCGCGGGCTGACCATCCATTACAAAGGAGCTAGCCATGTCACGAATCCCACTGGTTGAATTCGAGTCACTTGACCCATTTTTACGGTCCCTCTACGAAGGGGCTGCTGAGAACGACTGGGCGACACAGCGTGTTGCCCAAGCATTCTCGGGGCAGCCACGACTACTCGAGGACTACCTCGAATTTTACTACCCATGGCACAAGGAAAAGGGCGTCATCAGCGCGCGACTCAAGGAACTTGTGCGTCTGCACATCGCGACCCTCAACGGCTGTCATACGTGTGCCGCTGCTCGCCTGACGCCAGAAGATGTCGCAGAGCAGGAGGCGCTCGGCGCCCTTGGCACAGACACATCCGGACTAGAAACGCTGTCCCGCGACGAACAAATAGCACTCGACTTTGCTGAGCGGATGGCACTTGATCACCACTCCATCTCAGACGCTGACGTGCGTCGCTGGCGGGACACCTTTGGGGACGCAGGGTTTCTGGAGCTTGCCATGATGACGACTCAGTACATCGGTTTTGGTCGAGTCCTGGCCGTCCTGCAACTCGAGACGGTGGCCTGTCCAATCTGACGTTAAGAACCGAACCTTGGGCCCAGTTAATGAATTTGCAGTACGGCCTTTCCTGCTATCCGTCGTGCGAGTAGGTCTTCGACGATCTCGTTTGCTTGTAACCAAGGCGCAGTTACGCTCACATGCGGGTCTAATCGGCCAGAACTAACGAGGTCAAGAAGGTGAGCGAGATCGTGCGTTCCGAGTCGGTGGCTATCAACCTCGTTAAACACAAGCAACGGGCTTATGCGAGCCTGGGGATGTGTAGCAAACCAGTCCGGCGGGAGCACGCTTGCTGTGCGGGATGACCGTCCGTACCAAATAAGCATGCCGTCAGGTCGAAGAGCCGTCAACCCCGAGGATAACGATGATCCCGCGACCGACTCCAGCACTAGGTCATAGCCGCCAAACGATTCCGCCGGATCCCGGACGACATGCTGGGCACCAAGCTCGACCAGTCCGACAGCGCGCTCTCGAGAGGAAGTAACTGCGGTGACAACCGCCCCGGACATAGCTGCGAGTTGAATGGCGATGCGCCCGACTCCGCCCGCGGCCCCGGTGATCAGGACGCGACGGTCCAGCAAAAAGCCAAACATTTGCATTCCCCGCCATGCTGTTAAAGCGGCAACCGGGAGTGCTGCCGCCTGAATATCTGCAACCTCATCGGGAATTTGAGACAGGCAATTCGTGGGTACTGCGACGAGTTCGGCCCAGCCACCTGTTCGAACAAGTCCGCATACCCTGATTCCGACGCCTGGGCCACTACCATCTTGGGCAGCCCGCTCGACTATCCCAGCGACATCCCAGCCCGGAATAGTTCCAACAGGTAATCGTTCCAGTGAAGTGCACTCACCGCGGTTCAACG
>Ga0075119_1000690_pt1 | contig 17439 bp, 25 predicted proteins | sample AntAceMetag02UK9_FD_69791 | JGI IMG/M metagenome (GOLD analysis project Ga0075119, IMG submission 69791) | Saline lake microbial communities from Ace Lake, Antarctica - Antarctic Ace Lake Metagenome 02UK9 | ecosystem: Environmental > Aquatic > Non-marine Saline and Alkaline > Saline | place... | reverse complement strand
CATACGTACCTCTACAGATGGTTCGTGCGGTTGGTGAGAACAACTTTCAGCCTAAGATCGGCTTCAAAACCCGATACGGCGTAGTTGCAAACCCATTCGCAACAACAGCAGCAGACGGTGCAATTGAATTCGCTAAGAAGAATATATATTATAGATTCATTGGAGTACAAAACTTGATGTGATTTAGACACTTCTCTGAATAACTCGTATAAATACCCCTGTGGGATTAATTTTACAGGGGTATTTTTATGTCTATTGAAAAGTACGGGTTTGTCTATATCTGGAGAGACCGCAAACACAAACGGTATTACATTGGCTGCCATTGGGGTTCTGTTGATGATGGTTATATATGCAGTTCTACGTGGATGAAGAGAGCGTATTTGCGCCGACCTCAAGATTTCAAAAGAAGAATTCTGAAAACCGATATCACCCATCGTCCAGATATGTATCTGGAAGAGCAGAGATATTTTGATATGGTTGATGCTTCGGAGATCAAACCAAACCCAAACCCGAAATACTATAATCTGTGTCTTAATGTTGGTAATTTATGGCATCAATACGATGAAAAGATAAAGACAATTGGTCAGAAGATTTCAGAATCAAAGAAGGGCATCAGTACAGGCCCATGTTCTGAAGAGACAAAGCGTAAAATATCCGAGGCGAATACTGGTAAGAAGAGAACACCAGAGCAACGGGCAGCCAGCTCTGCAGCTCGCAAAGGCGTCTCCATACATTCTGAGGAAGAGAAAAGAATACGAAGCGAACGGATGAAGGGTAACGGATATTCATCCGGTCTCATTCACTCGAAATACACCAAAGAGAAACGTGCAAAATCTCGTGCAGAAACTTGGGCTAGGAAGACCGAATCCGAGAAGAGATCAATAGCAGATAAAATATCGAAGGCCAATATAGGATGTGTCGGCAGAACCGGGCAGACACTCACAGAGGATCATAAACGCAAAATCTCAGAATCAAGGCTTGGAGATAAGCATTGGAATAGAGGAAAGCATTGGTACAATAATGGTTCGTCAAGAGTAATGGATACAGAATGTCCTGAAGGATTTGTTGCTGGTCGTGGAACTTTTAATATTTGACAGAACAGCAGGTAGGTGATAGAATACACATTCAACCATGTACAGGCTTTATAAAATTATGACAACAAGAGTGACTAGACCACCTAAAGGTGAACTTCAGGAGAGATACTGTAGAATAGGGGAAAGCCTAAGCAGTGTTGCGAGATATTATAACACTTCCCATCCCACTGTGAGAAAATGGTTAATATCATATGGGATTCCATTAAAGACTCATAAAGAAGCATCTATTCAGGCCAACCAAAGGAATAGTATAAGAAAAAAGCCTGATAGAAATGTTCTACAAAAGGATTATCTCGATTTATCGATTAAAGAGATGGAATCGAAATATGGCGTTGGGCAGCAAACAATTTATGATTGGTTATCTGTATATGGGATAGAGCTTCAATCACATAGTAAAGCTTGCTTGGTCGGTAAAGAGAAGCAGTTTCGTGATATGAAACCTTCAAGAGAAGATGTTGAGTTGGCTTATGCCAAGTATGGCCTAATACAGCCCTGTGCTACTAAATTTGGTATCAGTTATTCTTATATGAAAAAAACACTACATGAATATAAAATTACAGTGATTAATGATAGGTCACGGAGCACAAAGGAGATTGAGCTTGGGGAGTTTTGTGTGTTTTTAAGGCCAGACCTTACATGGGATTTTAATGATAGAAGTGTAATTAACCCATACGAACTTGATATTGTCTGCCATGATTTGAAACTGGCTATTGAATATTGTGGTATGTATTGGCATAGCGAAACATGGGGTAATAAGTCTAGAAGCTATCATAAGAAGAAATTGGACATGTGTAATGAAAGGGGTTATCGTTTGATAACTGTTTTCGAAAGTGACGATTTTGAAAAGGCCAAACAGCTAATTCGTGTTGTTGTTGGTCAATCTAAAAGGATATATGCAAGAAATACCTCTTGTGCAGAGATATCACCACAAGATGCTAAACTGTTTCACAAAAAATACCATATGCATGGAAGTGTCGGTGCGAGTGTACATTATGGCATTTTTGAAGCAGGTGAATTGTTGCAGGTTTTATCTGTTGGTAAATCTCGTTTCACAAAACATCAGTATGAGATAACAAGAATGTCGTCAAGCCATATGCTTGTTGTAGGCGGGTCTTCCAAGCTGTTCATAAATTTTGTTCGAGATCACAAACCTAAGAGCGTCATAACATTTGCAGATTTGCGATATGGTACCGGGAATGTGTATAGTTCTTGTGGGTTTGAATATCTGAGAATAACATCACCAAACTATTGGTACTTTAAGAAGGATAATCCAGATAGGGTATATTCTCGTGTAGCATTCCAGAAACATAAACTCCCTGATCTACTAGATAGGTTCAATCCAGATATATCCGAATACCAAAATATGATAGAGAATGGATGGGGAAGAATATGGGATTGTGGAAACAGTTTCTGGAAATTTGGTGTATAAATAGTCATGTACAATAATAAAATTGCGGTAAGCAATATACTTAAAGGGGCTCTTTGGAGCCTCTTTTTTTGTCCAGTATCAATTCACCTCAAAGGCGTTGCAATCAGCAAACCCAAAGCTGGCCACGACGCTTGCATTACCATCCTGATCAACGACAACATCACCAACACTCAGAGACTTCATCGGAGCCAACCGCTCGATGTACTCTTCGGGACCGAGGTTGCCAATCATGAACACACCCTCAAGGCTGTATGCGGTGATCTTTCCGACCTTGTTGTAGAGGTCACGAGCGGCCACGATAACAGCTTCAGTGGGATTGAACGTGGTGCGTGAGTAACGAGCATAAAAGTCAGGTGTGACTCCACCGCTCCGGTTCACCTCATTAACTTGGGCATCTGTGAGGACGATTTGGTAGATGGTATAGGTCTTCATGGTCTTCTCTCTCTTGGTTTCTCTTACCTTCTAAATATAGGGTGTATCCCTTATTTAGTCAAGATATTTTTTCAAAAAAATTCCAATTGGTGAACCGTTGGGAGAAGCATCAATTTGGAAATCTTCAACCTTTACAAGCTGATCGGGGAGATCATTACCATCTTCATCCCAAACGACTGTTGCGAAACCATCATCAGAAACATAGGTAATCGTTCCTTCATCAATTGGGAACATTGCGCCCCAATTACCTTCAACTCGATCATTCACATTCACATCATTGGTGTTCATGGTTTCTGTCTCTCTCTGGTGTGTCTATCTATGCTCTTAACATAGCCTTTATCATAATTAAATGCAAGAACTTTTTTTGATAAAATGATATTTTTTTATATAAATAGGGGGTAACATAAGGATAGAGAATGTCTGTATTAGCAAATCAACCATCAAACAGAAACTTTTTGGTACCACAGGGCTTCAGGTTCGTTCTGGGTAGAGCACCAAATGTGACATATTTTTGTCAGGCGGCTGGTCTACCGTCCATTGTTTTACAGTCTGTTACGACACCCACACCGTTCACAGCACTACAGCATCCCGGTGATAAGATTGCATTTGATCCTATATCCCTTCGTTTTCGTATAAACGAAGACCTAGACAATTATCTGGAGATTTCGAACTGGATGAGAGCACTTGGTCGTCCTGAAAGTTTTGAAGAATACCAAGCTCTGGTAGCATCAAATTCGCTACCACAAGGCGAAGTGTTTGGTGATGGAACGTTGGTGATTCTGACATCTAACGATAATCCAAACATCGAAGTTAGGCTGGAAAATATGTTTCCAACAAACCTAACGATGGTTCAATTTGATGTCACCCAACAGGAAATTGAATACCTAGAAGCAGAAGTAACTTTTAACTACACTTTGTTCAATATCAACATTTTATAGTTTACTTTAATACCATATTGTGGTATAATATTTTTGTGTTCGTGCTAATGGGAATGTTATATGATGAACTTAGAAGATATTATTGAGTCTTGGAAGAAAGACTGTGAACTGGATATCAGTGAGCTTGGAAAAGAAAGCAACGATATTCCAAAACTACACTCAAAATATTTGGGTGAATTTTCAAATCATCGAATGAAACTACGTGCTCTGAGAATGAAGAAGAGTGCGCTTCAGCAGACATTGGGTGAGTATTATCGAGGGGATTTGAACAATCCCGAAGACCTTAAAGAAATTAATCGTGAACCTTGGAAGAAAGCTTTGCTTAAACAGGACGTAATCAACTACGTAGCTAATGACAGTGAGATGATTAAGATCAATCTGAAGCTTGCATATGCAGAAGAGGTTGTGGACATCTTGGAGCAGATATTGAAGTCTCTGAACAGCAGAAGTTTCACGATTAAGAATTCCGTGGAGTTTATCAAATTTACAAATGGCGCATAGTGGTATTCGTGTAACTAAAATAGATGAGGTTAAGTCAAGAGTAGTTGTCTCTGACAAAGCTGTTAAACGGGATTTATCGGACCTCTTCACCTTTGAAGTTCCGGGGGCCAGATTTATGCCTAAAGTCGTGGCTGGGGTTTGGGACGGAAAGATTCGTCTTTACAATTATTCTGAGGAAAGTATATACACTGGTCTCCTTCCACAAGTCAAGAAATTTGCAGAGGATGCCGGTGTCCCATTTAAGTATACATACGATCAACTCATTCCAGTGCCAGACAGTGCAGCTATCGATGAGTTTATAGCACATGCTCTGGATCATCACAAGCATGAAATTAGAGATTATCAAGAAACCTGTATTCGGGATTGTCTGCTATATCAGAGAAATATTAGTGTTGTTCCTACGGGTTCAGGTAAGTCGTTAATTATTGGTCTTCTCAGCAGGTTCTATGTTGATTCTGGTCTGAAGGTTTTGATCGTTGTGCCAAGGGTGGGTCTTGGTAAGCAGTTGGCAGAAGAGGGTCTCCGGGATTATGGAAAGTTTACTGAAGATGAATATCACCTAATATCAAAGGGTGTGAAGAAAGATTCATCGAAGAAGGTTTTTGTCAGTACATGGCAGTCGATCCACAAGCAACCTAAGAGGTATTTTGAGCAATTCGATGTTGTGATGGGTGATGAGGTACACGAATTCGAAGCACCATCACTGAAGACCATTATGGAGAATGCTTCCAAGGCTCCTATTAGACACGGTTTCACTGGGACTATGAAAGACCCAGTTACCCATGTGTTCACGCTGACAGGTTTGTTTGGACCAATTAAGCAGTACACAACATTGCGGGAGCTGATTGATAACGAAACTCTTTCAGATATCCATATCGATTGCATCGTGCTCAAGCATACACCAAAACAGAAGTTCAAAGATTATGAGGCTGAGTTTGCCTACATCATAGGTAATGAGAAACGGAATAAATTCATACGAAATCTTGCTTGGAGAGAATCCAAGAAGGGCAATGTTTTGGTACTATTCCAAAGGGTGGAATCACACGGAAAACTTTTGTTTGATATGATTTCTCAGTCCGAAGATGTTGAGACGTTCTATGTTCATGGGAAGGTTGGTATTGATGAAAGAGACGATCACAGAAAGTATCTAGACACCAAACGTAGGGGTGTAATTGGTGTGGTTTCCAGTGGAACTTTTAGTATGGGAACGAACATGACGAACGTTTCTTCGATCATTTTGGGGTCTCCTTCTAAGTCAAAAACTAAACTGCTTCAGACTATCGGTAGAGGCGTTCGAAGAAGTGACGATTTCCAATTCTTAAACGTGTTTGATTTAGCAGATGATTTTAGAAAGGGTAAATCGAAGGCGAACTACTCACTATCACATTTTCTGAAACGGGTAGAGCAATACGACAACGAGCAACTAGATTACACTCTCCACAATCTGAGGTACTAATGTCTGAAATTTTTTACGTAAAGCTAGTCAATGGCGAAGACCTTATCACTTCAGTCAGTAACATTGATACTGAGGACAGGTCGGTAGTTTTCACACAGCCTATGAAGGTTGGTTACCAACGAACCGAAAGCGGTGGGGGTTCCGGTGGGGGGTTCTTCTCTTTGAAGATGTATCTCACACAATGGAACCCCGGTCTTCCAAACGACATATATGATTTTCCAAAAACTGGTATCATGTGCATGTACGCTGCATCACCAACTATGATTCAGTACTACGATTATATGACCAAAATGATAAGTGAAAACGACAAAGAATATGATGACATGTTTGATGATGAAACCGATTTGGATAATCTCAATGAACAGGATCAAGCAACTGTGGATTCACTTGATAGCTCACTAAACAAACTCTTCTCTAATTTTTCATCTAACTCATCGGGAACACTACACTAATGGCACCTAAAAAGAAAGTCCACTATGTGGACAACAAGAAATTTCTTCAGGCACTAATCGATTACCAGAAAGCTATCAGGGAAGCTGAAGCTCAGGATAAAGAGAAACCTCGTGTACCAACGTACATTGCAGATTGCCTTATGAAGATCGCAGAGCATTTATCGCACAAACCCAATTTTGTGAACTACACGTATCGCGAAGACATGATTTTTGATGGTGTAGAAAACTCTCTTAGGTACATGCACAACTTCAATGCAGAAGATTATGATAATCCGTTTGGTTATTTCACAAAGATTATTTGGTTTGCTTTCATTAGGCGAATGCAGAAGGAAGAGAAAGAGCAGTACACCAAATATAAAATGATTCAGCAAATGAATGTGTCGATCCAGACATCAGACAAACAGGACCATGATGTTGTTCGACATGCCTTCGGTGACACTTCGATCTACAACGACTACTCGCAAGACGTTGTTGATTCATTCATTGAGAAATTTGAGGAAAAGCATAAGAAGAAGGAAGACAAAGATGAATAAGTTTATTGTACCAGTGCAGGTAGCAAGATGGATTACCTTGATGCACGATCCAAAGGAAAAGTCGTGGGCAAGGAATAATCATAGAGAACAGTTGCAAGAACTGAATAATGTCATTACCAAAGAATTGAATAAGTCTGTGTGGAAGGATCATAAATGAAAGTAGCAGTTATTACAGACACCCATCAAGGACTCAAGCAGGACAATGCTGTGTTCATTAAGCATATGGAGAATTTTTACACAGATAAATTCTTTCCGTACCTTAAGAAGCACAACATTCGGCGTATCCTTCATGGGGGTGATGTTGTTGATCGACGTAAGAATATGGGGTACGTGGCACTACACTCCTTTCGAAAATCCTTTTTAGATGTGACAAAAAATATGGGTATTGGGGTTGATGGTATTGTGGGTAACCACGATGTACCATTCAGAAATACCAACAAGATCAATTCTATGTCTGAACTTCTTGGTGATGAATACCCTAACATCAGATTTTATCATGAGCCAACAGAAATCGAACTAGATGGTACACTAATCGCTTTACTACCTTGGATCAATCGTGAGAACTATAATGATTCAATGCAGTTTGTCAAGAAAACAAAAGCGACTATCTTACTTTCTCATCTAGAGCTTGCAGGTTTCCAAATGCTCCGTGGTGTACAAAACACTCATGGTATGGATGCTAAGCTGTTTAAGAAATTTGGTGATGTCTGGACTGGTCATTTTCACCACAGATCGTCTAAGGGGAATGTCCACTACTTGGGCGCACCTTATCAAATGAGTTGGGCGGATTATAATGATCCAAAGGGCTTCCATGTTTATGACACAGAGACTGGTAGGCTGGAATTCATCAGAAATACTGATGATATCTATAGGCGTCATGTGTATGACGACACTGATAAAGATGAGTCTACTATCATGAATCACAACTTCTCACTCTACACAGATCGCTATGTGCAGTTGTCTGTTAGGAGTATGACGGATCAGGGGATGTTTGATAAGTTTGTTGAGTCTATTCAAATGGCGAACCCACACGATTTTAAGATTGTCCAACAAAAAAGCATTCTCAGAGAAAATAAGGATGTCAATGTTGAGGTAGAGGATACTCTATCTGTTATTGGTAGCTCAATTGATTCATTGGATACGAAAGCTAACAAAGTTTTGCTGAAAAAAGAGATGATTTCTCTATATCAGGAAGCTATGAGTATGGAGACTTAATTGATTAATTTTCATAATGTGAAGTGGAAGAACCTACTTAGTACAGGTAATGCATGGACAGTCATTCAATTGGATAGAAGTCCAACAACTCTTATCACTGGTAATAATGGAGCTGGTAAGTCAACCCTACTCGATGCTCTGTGCTTTGTGCTGTTTGGTAAAGCCTATCGCAAGATTAACAAGAACCAGTTAATCAATACGATTAATGGGAAGAAGCTGGAGATCGAAATTGAATTCTCCATTGGCACCAAGACGTATAAAGTTGTCCGTGGTATCAAACCAAATAAGTTTGAAATCTATATTGATGGTGAGCAGATGGATGAGGAAGCATCTGTCAGAGATACTCAGCAGTACTTTGAGCAGAATATCCTACGCATGAATTACACATCATTCACACAGATGGTGATTTTAGGTTCATCAACCTTCACACCATTCATGCAATTGACTGCTGGAGCAAGACGGGAACTGATCGAAGACCTTCTTGATCTTAAGGTGTTTTCTGTGATGAATGGTCTTCTTAAGGAACGTATGAGTGCTCTTGAAACGAAAATTTCAAAGAGTAACGATACGCTTAGCAACAAAAATGATTATGCCAGATTGCTTCAGAATCACATTCAGAAAATTGAAGAAAGCCGTAAGCAGGAGCAAAAGGATAATCAGGAACAGCTCAATGTGTTGTATGAAGAGATTGATGAACTGAATAAAAATATTGCTGAGTGTCAAGAGAAGATCGGTGACTGGGAAGGCCGGTTGGGTGATAAGGGTGAGCTTGAAAGGAAGCTATCCGAAATTGCCACGATGATGACTAAGCTGAAGATGAAGCGTAAAAGCCTACAAGATGAGGTTAACTTTTTTGAGAATAATGATGTGTGCCCAACATGCACACAACCAATTACTCAAGAAACCATTGATGAGAAGATTGGTAAAAAGAAAGAGACAGTTGATGAAATTATTGCTGCTCTTGAGCAATTGTCTGATAAGTACTCAAAACAGAATTATAAGCTGGCTGTTATACTGGAAGTCGAAAGTAATATCAGAGATGAACAGATGAATCTAAATAAGTATGTGGCCCAGAAGGAAGGTAAAGAATCTGTTATCAAAAACCTCAGTATCAAGCAGGAAGGTACCCGGATCAACACTACATCTGAAAAGGAAGACCTTTCTAAAACACAAGATGAGATCGCTGATCTTGAAGAAAAGTTGAAAGAGTTACATTCTTTCAAATCGGTGTTTACAGCAGCAGGATTGTTGCTTAAAGACAAGGCTATTAAGGCTAAAATTATTAAGGAATATATTCCAGTCATCAATGATAAGGTGAACGAATATCTTGGGCTTCTTGATTTCTTCGTTGAATTTGAGATTGATGAAGAGTTCAATGAGGTGATTCGATCTAGACATAGGGATGATTTCAGCTACGAATCTTTCAGTGAGGGAGAAAAGATGCGTATTGACCTTGCTTTACTTCTGACATGGAGAGCGGTAGCTAAAGCCAAGAACAGCATGAACACAAATCTACTCATTCTTGATGAGGTTTTTGATGCGTCTATGGACAATAATGGCTGTGAGGAATTTTTGAAGTTGATTGATGAGCTGTCATCTGATACAAACATCTTGGTCATCAGTCACAAAGGCGAGGTTATTCAAGATAAGTTTAGGAGCAATATCACGTTCACGAAAAACAAGAATTTTAGTGAAATTGCCGCTTGACGTATAGGTATTAATAGTTTAAGGTGTCTGGTTATAGTAATGTTTCAATATGAGGATTTATAATGGATAAAGAAAGCTTTTTCGTTCTGGTATGTGGTGGTCGGGACTACAAAGATGCGGCTCGTGTGAAGTCGGTACTCGATAAGTTCCGCGAACATATGCTTGATGATAAAATTATGTGGGTTGTTCATGGAGCAGCTCGTGGTGCGGACACTCTTGCAGGGCAGTGGGCATTAGAGAATCAGGTTCCTGTTGCCGAATTTCCGGCTGATTGGGATGCACACCCAAAGGCGGCTGGACCAATCAGAAATAAAGAGATGCTGGAATTTCTTCTATTGAAGAAGAGCGTCGGTGCAAAAATTTGTGTGATCGCATTTGCTGGTGGTACGGGAACAGCAAATATGGCAAAGATTGCCAAGGCAAAACATGTACAAGTTTACAACGTGGGGGTATAATGGAAAATACAGAAGAAGGATTGCTTAACGATATTGAGGGTGTTGTTCGGGAATTGGTTCCCGATAAGGCAGATGTTATGAGAACACCCACACAACCGTGGGATTTTTCAGACCCAGTAAAGACTGCTCAGTTAGCAGTTGATCTTGCTACAACTATGGTTGCTGGTAACGGAATTGGTCTGGCAGCAAATCAGATCGGTGAACCTTATCGGGTATTCGCTATTGGGAACCCGAAGGATCGTGAAAGTATCATGGTGATGTTCAATCCTGTCATTGTAGATACGGAAGGGGAGAATGTTCCTTATGAAGAGGGGTGTCTTTCCTTTCCCGGACTGTATCTGAAGATCAAACGTCCTGCTGGAATCCGTGTTCGGTTTTCAGACTATCTTGGGGAAACCACAACGGTAAAATACTCTGGGCTATCAGCTCGTATTATTCAGCATGAGGTTGATCATCTTGATGGTGTTGTGTTCACATCGAAGGCGTCAAAGTTTCATTTGGATAAGGGGCGTAGAGCACAGAAGAAGCTGAACAGACAGAAAGGTGTGGTATAGTATGGTTTCATGGTGGATTATAGGTTTGGCTTTATATGTGGTTCTTGGAACTGCTTTGATTTCTTCAGCAATCACTCTCTTGAAAGATGATAAAGACCCATCCTTAACGATGGTTGGCCCTTTTGTTACTGCTGTAATATTTATATTGTTTGTTGCTGTGTGGCCACTAGCATTGGTTTGGGGCTTGCTTGTCTCTGCTCCATACAAAACGAGAAATAGATAATGAAGGTCATAAATCTCTGGGGTGGACCGGGGGCTGGTAAATCAACCACGGCAGCAGGGTTGTTCTTCAGGATGAAGATCGCTCATATGAATGTGGAACTTGTTCATGAATACGCTAAAGATTTGGTGTGGGATAAGCGTTTCAATGTTTTGGAACGTGATCAGCTCTATGTCTCTGCAAAGCAAAATAGAAGGTTGACAAGACTTGTCGAACATGATGTGGAGTGGGCTGTTACCGATAGCCCACTCCTATTAGGGCTTTTATATATCCAAAATATGGATTGTGGGGCAGAGAAGGGCGAACCCTTTGAAGCATTTATCGTTGAGAAATTCAATGAGTATGATAACCATAATATATTCCTCAATAGAGTGAAACCATACACAGGAATTGGTCGCACTCAAAAGGAAGAAGAAGCGAAAATAATTGATACAAAAGTGAAAGAATTACTTGATTTAAAAGGTATTTTGTATTATACTGTTGACGGTGATGAATATGCTCCAGACAAGATTATGGAGATTTTGTTATAATGTCTAGACAACGAAAAGCTGGCACACACAAATACAATCATTGGTTTTGGAATGGTAAAGCGGTTAAATTCTTCACCATTCGCCTTGGTCGTTTTAGCACATGGTTATGGCAAAAGCAATATGGGAGAAAATAATGAGTCTAAGCGACGATGGGTCTTTGGATAAAGATTTGAGTGAACAAGACAGATTGTTGAGATTGCATCAAGCAGCGTATAACTTGTATATGGCTGGTGTTTGGAAAACCTCTAATATTACCAGTGAAGAGCAACAGCATCTTTGGGAAAATTTAAGAGATGGTCTTGGGTTGATAGAGGGGTATTCTACTTCTCGTGGAGTAACAGATGAAAAATCTGATGAGGTTGTGTCTACTTCTGGTGGATGGTCTTCTGATTATTATGTTCTACCAGAAGGAGCTTATGAGCTTGGTGATTTGATTGAACATAAGAATATGAATTTCAACGTGGGGAATATTTTCAAGGCTTGTTATCGTCTAGGGAATAAAGGCGGTACAACAGTAATGTACGATCTTGATAAGATCAAGTTCTTTGCTGAGAGAGAGATTAAACGAGTGGCAAAAGCAGATAAGGAAAACCGATAACTATGACAGACGAAACAGGAACCAATATTGAAATTACAGTTGAAGAGCTACGTAAAAGGAAGATTTATGTGGCTACTCCTATGTATGGTGGTATGTGTACTGGAACATATACCAAATCTATCTCTGCATTGTCAACAATGGCGGCTCAATATGAAGTGCCGTTGAATTGCTATTTTCTCTTCAATGAGAGTCTAATCACCAGAGCTAGAAATTATCTTGCAGATGAGTTTTTGCGTTCTGACTTTACTCACCTCATGTTTATCGATAGCGATATTGCATTTGATCCAAACGATGTGTTTGCCTTGGCTGCACTGGCTGATCCTGATGGCGATAAAGACATTGTGTGTGGCCCATATCCAAAGAAGACTATCGCTTGGGAAAAAATTAAGATGGCTGTTGATAAGGGGTATGCTGATCAGAACCCCGGAAGTCTTGAAAATTTTGTTGGTGATTTCGTGTTTAATCCAGCAGGTGAAGATGCAGAAATTCGGGTGGATCGTCCTGTTGAAGTTCTTGAAGGCGGGACAGGCTTCATGATGATTCAGCGAAGAGTGTTTGAACGGTTCATTGAAGAGTATCCACAATTGCTGTACAAGCCAGACCACATTCGAACAGCTCACTTTGATGGATCACGTGAAATCATGTGTTTCTTCGATGCTCTTATCGATAACAAGTATACTAATGCTTCGAAAGAGATTGAGATGTTCTTTGAGAAGAATCCAGAGGCTTCAAACCAAGAGGTGGTTGATTTTGTAAAAAACCGCACCAGTAGTATGGGGGAAGGCAGTTACTCTGAGAGATATCTTTCTGAGGATTACATGTTTTGTCAATGGGCGCGAAAGATTGGTCTTAAGGTTTGGATGTGTCCTTGGATGCGTCTTCAGCATATGGGTTCATACAACTTTGGTGGGTCTCTTGTCGATTTGGCACAGATTGGTGCAAGTGGAACAGCGGACATTAACCAGATTAAGAAGATGAAAGGAAAGTAATTGTATGGTGCAATTTTGTGATGACACCTTGGCAGTTTTAAAACAGTTTGCCAAGATTGATCCTTCATTATATGTGAGTGAAGGAAATATTCTGAGGGCAGTTTCAACTGGGGAAGACTACTTCGCAAAGGCTGTTATTCCTGAGACCTTTGAGCACGAATTCGGTTTTTATGATCTTAATCAGTTCATCAATTGTGTGGGTTTGTTCGATAAACCTAATCTGGAATTTGGTGATCGTAAGGTTGTAATCAACGACGATTCTTCTACCAATGAACTGAGCTATTTCTACTCTGATATCGATCTCATCAAACAACCACCTTCGGATGATTTGAATCTTGATGGTGCTGTTGGTGAGTTTGATATCACCTCAGATGAGCTTAAGAAACTTCAGCAGTCGGCTGCTGTTCTTGGCGCAACTGAACTGTGTATTGAGAGTGTTGGTGAAGAGGTTAGAGTCAGTGTTCTGGCAGAAGACAACTCATCAGAGCATACATTCGGTACTATCACAGCAAATAGTGCGGTGAATAAACCTTTTAATATCCGCATTAAAGTGGAGTATATGTGGATCAAGCTATTCAAGCATAAAGGGCATTGCTCAGTATATGATATCGGTTCCGAAAATGGAGCCTTAAAGGTGGAAACTACGTCATCCCAAGTCGATCTGACTTATTGGATGGCTGGTAAATATGAGGGATAAAAATGGCTAATGATTATTTGTGGTGTGAAAAATATCGTCCTAACACAATTTCAGATTGTGTACTACCAGAAAGATTGAAGGATACCTTTCAGGGATTTATCAATAGCGGAAAGCTACCAAACCTTTTACTAACAGGAACTGCTGGTATCGGTAAGACTACTGTGGCTCATGCCTTGGTGGATGAGCTTGGATATAACAAGCTGTTCATCAACGGTTCTCTGTCTGGTAACATCGACACTCTAAGAACTACTATCAGCAATTTTGCAACAACAATTTCTTTGAATGGGGTTCGTAAGGTTGTGATTTTGGATGAGTCGGATTACCTAAATCCACAGTCCACACAACCCGCTCTTAGAAGTTTCATGGAGCAGTATTCAAAGAACTGTGGTTTTATCCTAACGGCAAACTTCAAGAATAAGATCATCGAACCACTGCAATCAAGATGCTCTGGTATCGAATTCAACATCAATAAGGCTGAGAAGGCTGAATTGGCTAAACAGTTCTACACAAGAGTTCGTGGTATTCTTGAAGCTGAGGGTGTTGAATATGATAATAAGGTGGTGATTAATCTTATTACAAAACATTTCTCTGATTGGAGACGTGTGCTCAATGAGCTTCAACGGTATGCTTCCAACAACAACAAAATCGATGTTGGTGTTCTTGTGGATGTTGATACCGGCATTGATGAGTTGTTTGAGCTTACAAAACATCTGAAGTCGAAGGATTTCAGTAGAATGCGGAAATGGGTTGCACAACACCCTGATTACGATCCAGTTTCGCTGTTCACAAATCTGTTTCACAATGCATCGTCATTTGTCAAGCCAGAAAGCATTCCGCAATTGGTTCTTCACCTTTCGGAGTACCAGTACAAATCAGCGTTTGTATCAGATCAGGAAATCAACACTGTTGCGTGTTTAACGGAGATGATGACTGACTGTGAGTTTGTCTAATGACACCATTCACCTATATCGATAGCCTACAATCGCAAGAGGTTATTGATGATATGTCTGAATATAACGCATTTGTGATCAATCGGCATTTGTCATATTTTATGGATGCGGTTCTTCTCGTTAACGAATTGAACCTACATCCTGATATGAGTGACCTTATGCAGTATCTGTTTCTACTCAACATTATTAGACCACAAAAACGATTTACCAAATGGTCTAAAGAACAAGAGTACAAAGACTTGGATATGGTTTGTAGGTATTATGGATATAACCGTCAACACGGAAAACAGGCTTTGATGATATTAACAAATACACAGGTGGACGATATTCGTCATAAAATGATGAGGGGTGGCTTGGTAGAGAACGACTAGTTTTACAAAGTGATCCATCTACCCCATGATAGATGTTGTGATACCAATATTTATAAGTAATAGATAATAGTTTACTATAAATAGTCACATATCGAAGTGATTTGATATTTTAATAAGAGGTGGTTTACATGAATAATGGAGATATTGTTGAAGGTTTTGTTGAGGTGTTGTTGCCAGATGATGAATCCTTTCTTAAAGTTGTCGAAACATTAACACGTATTGGTGTCGCGTCAAGGAAGGAACAGCGGTTGTTCCAGTCCTGTCATATTCTACACAAACAGGGTCGGTATTACATAGTACACTTCAAAGAGCTTTTTGCACTTGATGGTAAACCGTCAAACTTCTCTGATGAAGACCTTGCACGTAGAAATACCATTGCGAATTTGCTTCATGAATGGGAGCTGGTGAGTTTGGTCGATCCTAAAAAGTCATCTGATCCTGTTGCAGCTATCAGTCAAGTGAAGGTTCTCCCATACAAAGAAAAGGGAGAATGGGAGCTTGTGGCTAAATATAACATCGGAAAGGCTAGATAATGGATACATATAACGAACAAATGCAACTGATTTCAGAGGGGCGTAAGCTACGTTCTGATATTTTGATTGTAGAAACATCTCTCATTGAGAACCCTGATCATGCTGGTCAGGCAACGCTTAATGAGAAACGGGCAAGACTTCAGGTCGTTGAATCCGCACTGGAGTCTTATGGAACTACTCTTAATGCAGAATTGCTAACAGAGTAGTTGAAATATGGGTAGGTCGTACCCATATATTACCTAGGCAATGCCATAATGGGTTGCCGTACTAACCTTGCTTTATAGGAGGAAAAATGAATAAGACATATAAATTTGACACATCAATGCTACCCAAAAACCTTGTGGGGTATGATTCGTTTCTGGATCAAATTCTAGCATTTTCTGATGGATTTCAGAAGAGTGCTATGGCAGCAAATCCATTTCCACCATATAACATCACCAAGGTAGATGATGTAACATATCGCATTGAAGTAGCTGTTGCTGGTTTCTCTCGCGATAATATCACGATTGATCTTCAGGACGGTGTTCTTACGATCAAGAGTGTGGATGGTGAAGATACCGACAAATCAGAATATGTGTATCAGGGTATTGCCAAACGCAACTTTGAACGTGTATTTCGTCTTGTCGAAGACGTTGAAGTTAAGGGTGCTGAGTTGGTAGACGGTATGCTTATCGTCAATTTGGAACGTGTGATTCCAGAGGCTAAAAAGCCACGTATTATCACAATCGACTAAAACAAATGTGTTGCAGGGTAGCTTTAACCAGTGCCCTGCAACACTTTCTATGCTTGAAAGGTAGAAACAATGAATACAATTACATCAACATTTCGCGTGTCAAAAGAATCATCGGTTAAGAGATTCTTCCTTTGGGTTCTGCATGGTATGCAAGAAACTCAGATGAAAAGGGCTGAAGCTGAGCTGAAAAGAATTGAAAGATTTATGCCAGATTCAAACTAAACACTTGAAAAATAATTCGAAATGCGTTATAGTGGGTAATCTACTATAACGCATTTTTTATGGAGAACGAATGGCTAATGTACAAGTTGTAAGACTTTTAAACAATGAAGAAATTATCGGTGATGTTTCGACAATCGGTGAAACCAAACAACTGTTTATCAAAAATCCTGCTGTAATTCAGGTTATGCCAGATGGGTCTGGTCAAGGTGGTCTGGGGGCATATCTCCCAATGGCTAAAGACCCAAAGATGGATGTCAAGATTTCTGACTATGCTGTAATTACAGTCTACCCACCAAACGATGAAGTGTTGAACGTTTACAATAAATCGTTCGGAAATGGTATTATCACGTCTCCGGGTCTGATCACTTAATGTCAGAGTACACATCATTTTATACGGATGTATCAAAACACGGTAACTTCATTTTCTTTCGTGGTCTTATGAAAGATAAGAAGAGTGGTGTATTTTCCCGTATAAACAAGAAATTTAAATACGAACCCATTCTCTACGTTCCTGATCGGACTGGGAAGAATGGTATGTACACTGCTTTGGATGGTACCAAGGTTGGGCGTATGGATATGCCTGATATGAAAACCGCTAAAGAGTTTCTTGCACGATACGAACACATGGATAATTTCAACGTCTATGGTATGGATGATTTTGCACTTCAATTCATTCATGAAACCTTTCCGTTTGAGATCAAATTTAATCGGGATTTGATCAACGTACTATCACTCGATATCGAAACCCTATCTGAAAATGGGTTCCCAGATATCGATGTTGCTCCAGACATGGTAACAGCTATTACGGTTAGGTCAAGCTTGGATGACAA
>Ga0075119_1000661_pt1 | contig 17872 bp, 21 predicted proteins | sample AntAceMetag02UK9_FD_69791 | JGI IMG/M metagenome (GOLD analysis project Ga0075119, IMG submission 69791) | Saline lake microbial communities from Ace Lake, Antarctica - Antarctic Ace Lake Metagenome 02UK9 | ecosystem: Environmental > Aquatic > Non-marine Saline and Alkaline > Saline | place... | reverse complement strand
TCTTGCTCTGCATAAGGACCTACATAAAGTGGTGGCAGTCTCCACATGTCAGCTTTAGCATCCACACCCCATTCTTTAGCAGCTTCATAAAGAAGAGCTTCTGATTTCTTTTCTCCAAGATAATCTTTTGATAATTCATTTAAACTGTAACGCATTCTATTTTCATCAAGGATAGGAGCCATAAGCATTGTATCCCAAATCTTAGAAGTAATTTTTAGACCCATACGTTTCATCCAGCCAACATCATACATAGCGTTGTGACAAACAATTTCAGGGCATCTGTCTAGTAGATCTTGAAACTGTCTCATAAAAACTTTTTTATCATAGTTGCCTGGTGCATCATGATCGATAGGAAAATAACCTTTGAAGCCTTCCCAGGCAATCGCAACTCCAACAACTTTACCATGACCTGTAGCCCATCCTGGCCCGTGGTCCTTGATGCCTGGATCGTGAGTTTCTAAATCAATAGCAACAGGTGATTGTCCTTTGTAGTCAATACTTTCAGGACATACCCATTCACTCGGAGGAGCGAACAAAGGATTTTGTAAAGCACTCATTTTTTAGAGATTGTTCCTACAAGTTCTTGGTATTCTTTTGCTGTTGTATCTTTCCAAATCTGTTCATTAATATTAGATAGATCTTTATTTAAAACAGGTATTAAAGATAAATCTATTTCACAAGGTTTAGGGTAAGACTCAACAATATCTTTTTTTTCTTCTTCACGTAAACTTAAATATAACTTACCGCTTTGATAAACTATTCTCATCTTATAGCCTCCAGATATTCTCGGTCAGATTCAGAACGAACTAACCATAACTCTTTACGAGCTCTTGTTGCGCCAACATAAAAAACTCTATGTTCATCATCAGGATTATTTTGAAGTGCTTCTTCTGATTTACGAGATAGATCTAATAGCAAAACAACGTTATCGGCTTCACCGCCTTTTGCTCCGTGGATAGTGGAAAGTTCTATTTGGGGGCGTTGCCAAATGTTTACCCCTCGTTTCATTAATTGGCGAATATACATTACCTTTCCATACGGTATCCTATCTAAAGCTTGATACCAAGTGCTTTCTTTTCCTACTAAAAGACCGTGACTAAACATAAGTTTTTCATAATCAAAAGTTTCTCGATCATCTATTTCTGTAAGTTTTTTAAAATTTCTTTGTACTCCTCTGCCTGAACTCATAAATTCATACATAGCTTTTAAACCCTCTAACCCAATAGATTGTCCTTCAGCTATTTTTTTCCAGGATGCTATAGCGTGTTTTAATCTATCACTTATGCTACTGCTTCCAAACCGTGAGTAGTAGTAACCCTGTTCCAGGAAGAACCTTTCAACTTTATTAAGTATGTATTTAGTCCTTGCGAGTACAAGCCAGTTTTTATCTTTATAGGGTATAGCTTCATGTGAATATACTGTAATGACCTTTCCTTCTTCATCTTTCGCTTCCCAAGTTTTTTCAATTCGGTCTTTGATATTATTAACAATTTTATTGGCAATGTTGTGATGTGATCTTGGTATGCGATAGGACTTATCCAAGACAATAGAATCACCTGGATAAGACTGAAAACTATTAACATCAGCACCAGCCCATTTAAAAATAGCCTGGTCATCATCTCCAGCGATATAGGCTCTTTTACATTTAGTAATGAGATTTGTGATAACTTGCCATTGGACGAGCGATAGATCTTGCGCCTCGTCAACTATTAATACCTCTAAATCTGGCCATATTTCAGGTCTTAGGTTAAACTCTATTAACATATCCGTAAAGTCATATAAACCTCTAACTTTTTTATATTCTTTTAGATATTCTGCAATTTGTTCTAACTTACGCCAGCCACCTATAATATGTCCATACTTTGCAAAAGTATCGTGTAAATCGATTCCTGTTATTCTTGATAAGTCAATGATTTTTAAATAAGGATCTTGTTGAATAAAATTACCATCATCATCGTGAATATCTTTTGGTTGTAAATCTACTTTAAGAGCTTCTGATATTTCTATATAATGTTTTGGCTTCATTACATCGTTAGTAGATAAACTTAAACTTTGAAAAGCTAAACTATGTATGGTTCTGAAATGTTTAAAATCCTTAGTGTCAAGCTTAAACTTTTGACTAGCTCTATTAACTGCTTCTGTAGCAGCTTTTTTTGTATAAGCAAGGAAAGCTATTTGATCAGGGGTAACTTTTCTTTGTATTTCTTCTTCAACTATTTTTAAAAGATAAGTAGTTTTACCAGTGCCTGGGGGACCGTAAATCTTTTTTACTTTAGAAAGGGGTATCATTATCTACCTTAGGTACTTTTAATTTCTTTTCTTCTTGAGGTTGAGGATCAGGTATCCAAAACAAATTCTTTACTGTGTTGGAATTAAGTCTCGTACGTTTACTATCTCCACCTCTATCTCTAATAATAGAACCCATTTGAGTTGTGCTAAATTCTTTGAATTGATTCTTTCTTAAATATCTCTCCAAAGAGGATAGCTGAAAGAAAACTTTATTTTCTTCTTTATAAATACAGTGGTTCATAATTTCTTGAATATCATCTGCAATAGCTTGATTAAAAATAAAGTCATCCAGGTGAGCATTAAATCTACCTTCTTTAGTAACTTCATAAGGCATCTTCACTATTTCAACTGTATCTAATAGTTCTCTAATACGAGCTTCATAATCCCGCTTAGTCATTTCAACAGGTAATGTAGTTTTTGTTTCTAATACTTTTTTCCTAAATAACTTTTGATCCATCAGCTCATCAGTGGTAACTGTAATTCTATGACCGTCTACATCTAAATGCCATACAGATTCATCTGACTCTAGCTTTGTCAAGTTTTCAATAGACATATCCATATCATCTCTGCCTATACCAAATTTTCTTACTCTACATTTAGAACTATCACAGTGAGACATCATTGGTTGATCCTTACATTTGTATCCATAATCTTTTTTTTCGTGTTGATCTATTTTTTGCTTGACTTGATCATAACCCATTGGAGGTTTGCAGTAAGCAGTATTAAAATTAAACACTTCATTTTGCCATTGGTCCGTGGGAAACTTCTTTTTAGCATAACAACAGTAGTGAAATACCGCATCATCGCGTCCACCCTCGTAAATACCTATGTTTTGAAGGATTTCTATGCAAGGAGGACCATCAAAAGAGGTCTTTTTCGGTTTTAAGGACTGTACAGATATGTTTTGAAAGTCCTCTGGTATGATTGCATATTGATTTACAGCCTCGAAGAACTGTTCCATGGTTCTTGACTCACCTTTATCATCAATTGAGTATCTTCCGCTTAAATCTCCTTTGAAGTAAGGTAGATTTAAAAAATTACCTGTGTCTCCACGCTTTGAATCAAGTTCAGTTTGCTTTGGAAAGATCTCACAGTGAGCAAAACCTAAGACCGAAGCAATCTCTTTTAATTTCTTCCGGGCAAGAGAAGCTGTGATACTTCCTTTAATAAAAATAAATAAATGTAATCCACCTGATTTAGATCGACAGGGAACGATTGGAATTTTTAATTTTCTAATGTTTGTAATTGTTTTAAAAATATCAAGAGTGTAGTCATCAACATCAATACAACACCAACTACAAGTGCTATCATCTCGTATTGGAACAATTCCTAATGAAGGCTCAATACCTTCTATATGATTTTTCCAATGAATATCAGTGACGTCTTCTTTTAAAATAAAAGCTTTACCACTAACTTTACCATTTTCCTTAACTTCACCCTTATGATAAACACCATGAGCTCTAGTCAAGCCACTAAATATATCTCTGAATTTTATATGATCTGCCATCACACTCACTCAAATGAGTGGGGCCTATTAAGACCCCACCACATTCAATGATTAAAAAGGATTATTATCCTTTTTTTCCGTGCCATCGTCCTCAGTATAATTAACTTTGACTTCCTTCCTCTTAATAGAGTCATGGAAAGCCTTCGCTTCGGTATACACAGACGCTGAAACAACCTCACCCCTTGTTATATTCCAGCCGTACCAATCACCTTTGTCATTTGACTCAGCTTTGGTTTGAAGGTGATATGTATAATACCAACTAGGAGGATTGATAACTATGTCACCATTCCTAACCTTAGCCCCCATGATTACTGTGTTCCACTTTTTTGACTTAGAAAGTTGACTTACTTTCATAGAAAGAAGCACTTGAGAAGTGAATCCTTCATTATCGATAAGGAGGCAATAATGATTGTGAGTCCTCTCTAAGTAAGTACCTGAAGGCAACCTAAGTTTACCCTCAGCATCCTTGACTGCATGATTCAGAATATCTGATTCAACAGGATGGACAACAGGAGCCGAAGATCCTTGTCCTCTGTCAGTCCATTCAAGTAGAACAGGTTCAAAGAGACATGGTACGATTGAAATTCCTTTAGTACCATCAGTCAATTCCTGACTAACAGTATTAAAGATCATACTTTCTGTTGCTCCTTCAATATACTCAGTTTTATTTTTCTTTGTCTGTGGAGACATAGAACTAAGTATTTTGATAAAAGGAATAGCTAAGTCATCCATTGTATGACTAGATAATCCAGCGCCTTGGTCCGCCATTACTGTGGCAAGATCCATAGGCTGTGAAACAGCAACAGTGTTTTCTGATTTAGTTGCTACTTCTTTTTTTGCTTTTGGTTCGTTCATTTTTTACCTTTCGTTACTTTGGTTATAGGACGTATGAAGATCCCGAAAAGATCCTCAGGGTCCGAAATTCCTTCTTCTTGACGTCTTTTAAGAGACGCCTTCAGTGTCGAAGGATGCACTGATTCTTTCACGTCAGGGGTGACACCGTAATTCTGCTGAATATATCCAGCTAGATCACCAGCCATATTATCTTCACCCGATCCGAAACTTGTGGAAACTTGATTTTTAATTATATCTCCAAGACCTTTATCCCTTAAATAATTCAAAGCATCCTCAGCTCTATCTTTAGGAATACGACAAAAGAATTCATCTTTGTAGCTTACTTTGCTACCGTCTTCCATTTGAGTAGATGTGATACCCATCTCTTGCATTTTAAGTGGTATTGTCTCAGAGGATAATATTTCAACTTCCCTCTTCTGTTCTTTTAAAGTTAATTCTATTTCTTCAACTATAGTTTGTTTATCTAATAGTTTTTGAATTAGAACTGAAAGACTCTCTAAGCTTGAATCATCAAGCTTTTTGAGATCTCCCGAGTCATGCTTCAATTCCTCGAAGCTTATTTCGTTAGCCATATAACACCTCCTAGTGTTGTTATTAATAATCTTATACTTGAAATCCTAGAAAAATGCAATATATTATTTTTATGGCTAACTATAAAAAAGATCTTTTTGATCATCAACGCACTGCCGTGTCCGAGTGTAGAAGAAAAAACCCTTATGTTTTCGCTTATCTTATGGAGATGGGGACAGGTAAAACTATTACTACTATTCATGACATGCTCGATTTATATAGTGATAATAAAATTAATGTTGTCATCATCTTTGGTCCGAAGTCCGTGTATCGTAACTGGCATAAAGAAATAATAGAATACACAGATCAAGAAATGAAGATTGTTACTTGGGACCCAAGTTTAAAAGATGCTGAAACAAAGGAAGACTTAACACAGATTTTAGTTAAACAAGAAAAAGGTCTTTTTGTTTTTCTTATGAATATAGAATCTATTTCTAGTAAAAAAGGTTTTTTGTTTTTAGACAAATTTATTTCTAAACAAGATAAAAATAAAACAATGATGATTGTTGATGAGAGTACAACTATTAAAACTCCAGCGGCCATGCGAACTAAAAATATGTTACGTGTTGCTAAAGATATAAAATATAAAAGAATTTTAACAGGGACTCCTGTTACTAAAAGTCCTTTAGATATTTTTGCTCAATTTGCTTTTTTAGATACAAAGATTCTTCGACAAAATAATTATTATGCTTTCCGTGCAAGATACGCCAAAGTTATTTCAAAACCTACATCAAGCGGTAGAACCTTTCCTCTTATCATTGGCTATCAAAGACTTGATGAGCTTGACTTATTAATTAAGTCTAATTCATACCGTGTTAAAAAAGAAGATTGTTTAGATCTCCCTGAAAAGATCTATCAGAAAAGATTCGTACCGATGAGCAAGGAACAGCTCGTAGCGTATGAATCGTTAAAGCGAAACGCTATGTTTATCTTTAACGACAAAACGACGACGACTGCTAACAGACTTTCACAAATTGTGAAACTGCACCAGGTGTGTTGTGAGTTTACTATCAACGATGATGGTGAGACTCACGACGTCCCTGGCAATCGTTATAGTGAGTTATTACATGTACTAGATGAGTCCACAGGTAAAGTTATTATCTGGGCTAGTTATAGACATAATATTCAAACTATAACAAAATTATTAAAGGAGAAATATGGTGATACTTCGACTGCAGCTTTTTATGGTGATACTGATAATCAGACACGGATGGATCTTGTCAAGAATTTTCAAGACGTGGAGAACGATCTTACGTATTTGGTCGCTAACCCAAAAACCGGAGGCTATGGTATTACTCTTACCTCCGCTCACACTGTTGTGTATTATTCAAATAATTACGACTTAGAAATCCGATTACAATCTGAAGACAGAGCTCATAGAATAGGACAAAAATGCAAGGTTACTTATGTTGATCTTGTTTGTAGAGGAACGATAGATGAAAAAATCTTAACTGCCTTAAAGAACAAGGTTAACATTGCTGGTCAGGTTATGGGTGATGCTGCGAAAGAGTGGATTACTTAAATTTTAGGAGTAGGAATTTCTTGAACTTTAAATTCTTGATCGTTCATGACTTCTCCACCTATATTCATCTTCTTAGGTTTCTTTTTTAAAGCAGCAAAGTCAGCTCCTGTAATCGCATCTCGTGGTTCTGCAATTCGTGCTAACTTTTTTTGCTTATTTGAATATTTTGAAAAAGGCATGTTACTCTCCTGGAGCTATAATATATTTGCCGCCTTTGATAGCAGCTCCCATACCTCTTGCTTCGCCTTTTTTGTAACCTTCAGGTAGGCTTGGCTTAGCTTCGTTGGTAAATGCACCGTGGTCCGTGTACTCTTTTGGAGAACCACCATCGTCTTGAATCTTAGGTGCTTTGAAGGTATCTACGATACCAAATCTTTTTCTTAAATCTTTTCTCATTTTTTACCTAAACTTTCCATATATTTTTTATATAAACCTGGATTGCCTTTTTTGATACCCGATAAAGTAGTATAATCTTTTTTAGGTGAATCTTTTTTTGGAGGAAGTTTAATTGGTTCTGACTTCTTTTTCATAGAAGTACCTTTTTTTACATTTTTTAAACCCTCATAATTATATGTTTCTTTACCTAAAACAGCGGGCTTATCTGAAACGTAAACTTTTTTTTGATCATTAAGATTTTTAGGGGTAGATCCCTTTGGTTTAGGTTTAATTTTAATCATAGGAGGAGAAGTGTCTTTGACAACAGTTTTACCTTTACCTAACATTCCTAAGCCTTTTTTCGCTAATCCAAATATACTTGCCATGTGTTTATCCTACTACTTTCTTTATGCGCTTGCAACTATTTCTGCAAGATATTCTGCCCTTGCGGGCGTTTGAGAATGCCACCTAGAATCAAGCATTTGATTCGCAGCTTCTTCATTATTACCTTCGTTTAAGGCTTTCCACATCTTCTGGAACTTTCCAACGCCTCCAATACCAAGTTGAAATACCATTTCTACTAAGACGTGTATTATAGATTCATCTAAGATAACCTCTGACGTAATATTCTTATTAATTAAACTCTCTGCATTAACACAAGCTTCTTTCAAATCACCTTCAAAAATGTTCATGAGATAACCTTCTTCATATTCTCTATCTTCTTCCCAATGATCTTCTACGCAAAGATGTCCTACCCCCACAGTTTTCTTGCCAAGCCTGTCTAAATAGACAGTATTCCTATAGCCTTCATGAGTCTTAACTCTGTCAATTAGTTCATCGGTTATTTCGATCATATGTCGTATTCTTTTGTTATTTGTAAAATTCCTGTTTTAGGTCGAACACCTGGAGGTAATACAAAACTAGGATCAGGATCTTGAGGATATATATCTCTAGGATCTAAAACTCTTCCCTTCATTATCATATCTTGCATAACAGTACCTTCAGGAGCTCTGTCCATTTGTGGTATTTCCATAAAACCTGGCTCCGAGGAAATTGGTCCTTGAATATTTGGCATTGGAAATATAGCTCCTGTATCATAAGTTGGATTAACTCTTGGTTCACTTGGAATAACTGTTTCTTCCATAGTAGCTTGTTCATAAAATCTTGGTTGAGGCATAGGAGGTGCCTTAGTTGGTGGTGGTGCAGACAAATCTCCACCCTTTGCCATTTTAACTACTCTTTTAAAAACAGGATCTGTAATATATCTTACTGAACTAATTCCTCCTGTGTTACTCATAATCCCGCTATTCCTCTTTCTGCTGCCATAGCATCATCTATCGTGCCAAAAGCTAAACTATTCCTTGCCGCGTTAGATAAGTCTTGGTATTGAGTAGAAGCTACACTTGGAGTTTCTGTAAATCTTGGTCCTTGGGCCGTTAAACCGGTATCTAATCGGTCAACTATATTTTCACCTATATTTAATTGTTCTTGGTTTATTCCTTTTTCCATCATATTTATTTGATTTTGTCTACCTCTTCTAGCTTCCCCTTGTGATTGAGGATTCATTTGTAAATTAAAAATAGCCTGATTGATGTCTTGTTCAAATTTTTCTTGCTCAACTTCTTCATCTGATGGTAAAGTTCTTGCAGCCCAGTCCATTAAAATTTTTCTTTTAGCTACATCAAAACCTTTATCGGAAAGTTTCGCTGTAAAAGCTTTTAAAACTTTTGGATCTGTTAAAATATTAGAACCATAACGTAACAACAAAGGTATCATAAGAGTTGATGCACTAAAAATGCCAGCACCAGCTGTAGCACCACTAAAGAACATAGCTCCTTTAAAACCACTTAGAGTTACACGACGTTCTACAAACTTAGAAGGATCTCTAATTGTAAAACTTCCAGCTGCATCTGCTACACGAATGAAATCGTCAATGTCTGTAATTTTTGTTCCAGTGCCTTGAAGAACTTCTTCTAAAACTTGCCTACCTTCAGCTGTATCTAATCCTAGCTCTTTAGAAAAAGCAGTCGGATCCATAACAACTTCTTTAAATTGTGCTGCTTGTGTATTACCTGATTTATTAGCTGTTTTTTGAAATCCTTTTTGCTGGATGTCAAAAGTATCTACATTACGTAAGTTTAAAAACTCTTCTGCTGTTCTAGACGGAGGCACACCTATTAAGGATTTTTTAAAAGCATCATCCATTAAGTATCTCATAATTTTTTGACGGCCCGCTTCAGGAGCTACTGAAACTACTGTTTGTTTTTCAGCTAACATCTTACCAAAAGTAGCACTGTCGGGGTCTATATCTCTTACCATGACTGTAATATTTTCAACAGGAACACCTTCTTTAAATCCAGCTTTTTGATAAGCTTCCATTTGAGCTCTTGTTGGTCTAGATAAATCTAATAAATGTTCCATAACTTTTGGATCTTTTCTAGCTCTTCCAACTACAATCTCCATAACTTCTCCTGGATACATCACACCTCTTTCCAAGGTAGGACCAGGGCCGAATATGTTAGCATTGACTTGTTTAAAATTATCAGCCACTCCCCCTTTAAATTGTGGTGAGGTCATAGCAAAATAATCATTAGCTGTAGTTAATTTTTTAACGGCTGTATCAAAAATAACTTTATCTACATCTCCGTCTAAATTTGTTAAAGTGTTTAATTCTTTTTCAAACATTTGTCTCATCTTACTTAAATTAGCAGCTTGTTCTTTAGGTATACTTCCTTTGAACTCTGTTTTAAAATTAGCCATAAAATCCGAAAACATTGTTTGCATAGTTTTTGCTTGATCTATAGTTATGTCTGCATCAATATTAGACATTGTTTCATAAAATTGACCGAAAGCTTTTTGAGAACCATCTCCTGGGAATTTTAAAAGTCTACCACCACTAGTTAAGGGAGTGTTGGCTACAAATTGATCTGCAAATTCCTTAGCTAATTGTTTTGTTCTTCCTATATTAATAACTTTTTTACCACCTAGTTTTGTTGCATACTCTCCAAAATCATCATAAAGAATTTCTTGTATTACTCTTGTATCTGAATAAGCATCACCAAGCATTTTATTAAAATCCATACCCATAGCAGACATAGTTTGAAGTGGTGCAAAACCATTACTCATTCTTTTTACATATTGTCTTACAGCTTCATTAGTAGCTTCACCTGAACGTGTAAAAGGAGTTCCTATATAAGGGAATACACCTATTATCTGTGAGTAAGACTTCCAAAATTTATTATCAGTAGCCTGAATAATACCAAGAGGGACACCATAAGTTTCAGCTAATTCCATCATTCTTTGTTGATCTTTTGTTTTACCTACACCAAAAATGTTTCTACCTATCATAGGCTTAAAAGCTTTGAATATTGGTCCGAGGCTCGCGGCTCCTCCAGTGAAAGCCAGATTCATATAAGCATCCTCTAAAAACTTAGCTTGTTGAGTTTCTTTATCTTCTTCTGGAAGATCATTTAAGTATCTTAAAACTTGATTAGTAAATTCATAAATTTGACCACCACCTTGTGCTCCAAGAACATCCGCACCAGCAACCTTTGCAGCGGCAGCTCCTGATAAGGACCTTGTTGCAAGTCCCGCTGCTCCCATAGCGGTAAGAGAACCAGCTGCTTCAAAGCTAGGTTTTGAAACTAATTCGTCAGGGATAAATCTATCTAATTTACCTCCAAGGATTTTTTGTTGAAAATTTTTAAATAAATAATTAGCTGGATTTTCAATTAATGCTTTACGTTCTTGAACATCGGCAATCTTAGACATAATTTCATTATTAAATTGTTTTGAACCAGGCTCATAAGGAATATTTTCTAATACACCAGCAACTTCTTGCTGAGCTAATTGATTTAGAGCGGCGGTCGCTTCTTGCGCTGAATATTCAACAGGGATACCATAAGCCTGTTTAATTTTTAATATATCAGCTTCAGTAGGGCTGGTAGGATTTTCTAATCTAAAAGTTTTTTCATTAGCAGTACCTTCTAAAATTTTCACTAATTTATTTTTGGCTGCCATTATATACTTCCTCCACCAAATATCTGTTCATTGGATAAACTTATAGATTCTTCTCCACCTGGATCAGTTATAATTACATCTTCTTCTACAGTAGGTTTTTTCTGGTTTTGGTCAGATTCTTGATTGGATGGTATAAGACCTAAATACTGCTCATATCTTTTTCTTACATCAGTTACAGCTGGGTTATTATCAAATATATTTGTATTCTTACCTTCATAATTTTGTTGATAACCTTGATTATAAATACTTTCAATACCTCTATTGATAAACTTTAAAACTTCTTGTAATTGAGCTCTTACACGTTCATCAGACTGCATACCTGAAATATTCACTGAAGTAGAAGCACGCTTAACATCGTCTACGTTTAATCTTCCTGTTGGTTTTTGAGCTCTAGCTAAAGCATATACAATGATATTTTCTCTTACTTTATTTTGTGCATAAGTAGGATCATATCCCAAACCGGTATAAAACATAGGGTCCATTAACATAGCTAAATTTACATCTTTACTCACTGTTTTCGTTTTACCAAAAGACTTAATTGAGTCTAATTTACCACTAGTAGGAACCTCAAAGGAGGTCATTTGATAAATGCTATTATCAGGAACTCTTTCTTCGTTAGTGGAAGCTTGGTCTTTATTAAATAAAACCTGACCTTCGTCATATAAAGCTGTTCCTGATCCGCCTTTTACACCATTTAAAATATCTTCAAAAGTGTAAAAAGTTTCTTGTTTTAAATTAGCTATTACACCTTGAATACCTAAGTAAGAGGTTCCATTTTGTAAAGCATTATAATCAGCAGTTAAAATATCTTGAAGTGTGACAGCAGCTCTATCAAGAGCAAACATGTCACCTGTTAATTCAGCCTGTTTAGCTCCGCTAATACCTGAAATCCCTGTATTTGCTGCCTTTTGTGCTTCGGTAATAGGTAAGTCTTTTGGTGATAAATAAAAATTAGGTAAACCTGTTTTAGGATCGATAGGGACAGATCTTGTAAAAAGTCCATTCTCATCCATTAACATATATTGATATTGACCTTCTTCTTCATTGTAAACTCTTCTTGAAGCACTTGTAATGGTGTCTTCTCCTACTGTGTAAGTTATATTTTGATCAATTCTACCTGGATTATTAATTAGTTCTTGAGCTCCTTTAATTCTGTTAAGTTCTTTCTCAATATCAAAGGCAGCATTTTTTAGACTAAGATCAGCAGTGAAACTTAAATATTTTTGTAAGTAGTCATCGTCCTGATTCATTTTTTTTAAATAAAACTCCGCTTCTTTAGCAAGAACTGCTTCGTTTGCATCTTGTGCTTGTTTAACTGCTAACTCACCAATAGACATTTTATGTTTAAGTTGTTCTATTTCTAAAGCTTGTTCTTGAGTCATATCTACTGAATAAGATTGTAATAAAACATCTAGTACACCAGCTGCTCCTTTATATGGAGTCTTAGCTCTTAGTGAATTAACAAGAAAATTTACCGCTCTTCTTTTTTGATTTCTTTCAGGGAGAGGACCTAATGTTTTTTCAATTTGAGCTTTCATGTCCTCAGCACTATATCTTTGACCTAAACCTAATTGTTTCGCAATAATACCAGATTGTTCTTCACTAGCTTGTCTTACAGGAATATATTGACCAGCAAATTGATTAGCTATCTTATTATAATCAAATGTTTCATTAACAGCTTGTTCAGCTAATTGAGTATTAATTTGACTCTTCGCATCATTTCTTAGGACTTGATTAGCCTCTACATAACCTTCATAAGGTTCAAAAGAAAAAGTACCTTCGGGTTGAGAGAAAGCCTTTAAAGTGTCAAAGCCTGATTCATTTTCAGCCATGATTACCCCCTAATTAAATAAACCTTGATTGCCTAATAATGCACTAATACCTGTCATAAAAGGATTAGATTGAACTGAATCATATTGTTGAGAGGGAACTCCACCAACGAGTCCTGATTGGAAACTTAAATTTTGATAAGGCTGTTGATACTGTCTCATAAGATTTGCATATTGAACTGCTTGTTCTTGTTGTCCAATACCTCTCTCTTGAGCTCCGATCTTACCTAGTGTTTCTACATTAGTTCCTAAAGCTTGTGCACTTGTTGGAGCGAACTGACCATACAGCTGACCTATACCTTGTTGTAATTGTCCAGCGCCTAATTGGTTTTGACCGGCTTGTTGCATTCTTTGTTGCTGTTGTTGAAAAGCATTTTGAGCTTGTGTTTGAGCCTGTCCATAACCAGTGTTGAGTAACTGAGAAATACCTTGACCTAATTGTTGATTGAAACCTCTTGATGCTTCAGCATCAAAAACACCTTGTCTACTACCACCAAAAGCTCCCGCTTGAAGTGCCTGGGCATTTCTTGTTTGTCCTTGTATACCAAACTGACGATTCATTTCAGATGTATAAGCATCAATAACGTCTTGTTGGTAAGGATTCATAAAATTTTGATAACTGTTTGGATCGTACATTTGAGAGCCAGCTAAACTTGTTGTCATAGCTTGTTGAGCAGTATTGGCGGCTTGACCTAAAGCTCCAACTCCTTGACCGAGATAATCAGGCATTCCTGAAATAGAAGATTGAGCGAGGTTCGAGGCTTGTTGTTCAGCAGCACTAATAGGAGTTACTGACTCCAGTGGTAAAGGTTTTACTTTAGTAGGATCTGTTAAAGCTTCACCAGCTTTAATTAAGTTTCCTAACCCTTGAGCTCTGATTTCATCTAAAGTTGCCATTATAATTTACCTATTCCCATATCTTTTGCTTTGTCTTCCATTTGATCCATAAAAGAATACAGTTTTTTTGTGCCTTTGTCACGGCTACCATTACCTAAACCTATTACAGCTTGTTTTGTCATAACGAATTCTCCATCACTTAACATTGCTGGTATACTATCAGATTGTCCTGTCCCTGGTCCGTCGATCTTGCCTGTTTGTCTAGGGAACTCAGTTCCACCACCTTGAGCATATCCTACAGGGGAAGTTGTGTCATCTGAGTAAGATGTACCCCCACTATTGTAATAATCACTAAGAGCGTTATAAAAAGTATTTTGATCAATTGTCTCACTCCCTCTTAAATAAACGTTTTGAGCTGGATCATAAACATAGTCACCGAAAGCTAGTTGATCACCAGCTTGTTGAGCTGCAAGTATAGCTGCTGCAACACCAGCAGTAGAGATTAATCCACTATATTTTTGTAATCCTGTTTTATCAGGATTGACCATAAAGTCTTTGACTGCATCAACACCTCTACTAAAAAGACTAGGTGTTTCTTGTGTCAATCCTTGAGCAACTTTTCTTCCAGTATTTATAGTCCTTCCTGTTGCTGAGTCATAAACTACTTCATCTATCAGATCTGTTGCACCTTGATTTATCGCACTGGTTGCGTTAGGACCTCTAAGAGGATTAAAACCTTCTGTAAAGCCAGTCATTCTATTTCCTTGACCAGCGTTTAAAGCTCCAAGGCCCCCTGATATAGCATTTTGTATTAAAAGATCTTTACCAATGTCACCCACTTTTTGTCCTGAGAGAGCTCCGATACCAGCCCCTACTAAATTTCTACCCATGTTACTGGATAGAAAAGGAACTGCTCCTGACATACCTAAAAAAGGTGCAGCATAAGGTAGAGCAAAAGGTAAAGCTGTTCTTAGTAAGTCATTATCTTTTAACTCACTGCCTATATCTCTTACTGCTTTCTTTGCTCTTTGAAATATTTTCTTTAAGAAGAATTCAGGTTGTCCTGTAAGTGGATTGATTCTCATGAACTTTGAGCCCACGATATAAGTCGATGGTGATTTAACACCTAATTTTTTTAATTCGTTAAAGATTGCTTTTTTAAGCTTAGGATTGTTTTTAAGAACGTCACCTGGCACGACCATTTCACCTTTAGCTACGTGAGCTAAGAAGTCATCTTCAAAGCGTCCTAGTTGAGCTATGGCTTTTGTTGTTTCATGTAAGGCTTCTATTCCCATGTTAATCCTTTTTCCTTTTTAAATTTTTACCTGTATTAGGATATTTTCTTAAATTGTCTAACGCCATTAGCTCTATATAAGCTCCTACACCCGCTGTGGTAGCCACTCCTACACCAGCAACTTTTAAATTTTCTTTTCTTAATCTTTTCTTTTTTCCTGAATCAAAACTGTTTAAAGAATTATATTCCTTTTTAACCTTTTTTTTCTTACCTAAAAGACCAAACCCTTTTTTTGCTATTCCAAATATTCCCATGTTAATCCTTTTTATCCTCGTCTAAGATATCCGCACCTGTAAGTAGCTTAGGTGCTATAACAAGAACATCTCTTCTAATCTCTGCTTCTGTAATAGCGGTCCCTGAATCATTAATGTCTGCTTGCATCTCTTCTTCACTTGCGTAAGTATTACCTGTTAATGTGTTAGTTAATGTTGTTTCTACTTTAGCACTATAGACAGGTATTTTTCTACCTGTAATATCATAGTCATATCTAAGGATGATTGGTTCGTCTACTATTTTATGAGCCATAGTATAGTTTTAAACTTGATTTATAAATAAATCAACAGATTTAGAGTTGTTAAATTATTACAAATAAGTAAAATAATCCCAACTAAACTATATTAGAAGGATATCCATGTTAGAATTAGAAGAATTAAAAGATAAAGATGTAAGAATACTTATAGGTTTACCTATGTACGGAGGGATGTTAAGTGAAGCAACCTTTCATGGAATTATGCAGTTTTATGCCTGGGCGGCTCAACATCAGGTTAAAGTAAGGGTTCAGACCATGGGTAATGAATCTTTAATATCTAGAGCTAGAAATACATTAGTATCGATGATGATGGATGATAAAGATTTTTGTCCTACTCATCTTTTATTCATTGATGCGGATATAGGATTCTCTTCTAAAAATATTGAAAGATTAATTCTATCTGATAAAGAAGTTGTGTGTGGAATCTACCCTCGTAAACATATTTATTGGGATAAAGCTATTGAAGAAATGAAAAAAAATCCTGATATTAAGCCAGACGAGCTTCACGCCAAGTGCTTAGGTTATAACTTAAATGTCGATGACTCAAACGTTAATGTACAAGAAGGTCTTATAAAAGTTCAAGAGGCAGCAACAGGTATGATGCTACTCAAAAGAGAAGTTATCTCTAAAATGCAAAAAGCTTTTCCTGAAAGAAAATATGACTCGGATCAAATAGTTAATGGTAAAAGCTACTCTTCCGATAATTGTTATGATTTTTTTGCAGTGGGTGTCTATGACACAAAAGAGAAATCTGGTAAGCTAAGATATCTTTCTGAAGATTATTATTTTTCTAGATTATGGGCTGAAATAGGCGGTGAAGTTTGGGCGGATATATCTCAACCTCTAGCTCATTTTGGTAACATGCAGTTTAAAGGACACGTTGGATCTATGTTTGTAGCTATAGCTGATTCTTAATTTATGAAAATTAGTAAGGGAAAAATAGATAAAGATATTATAGATTCTTCTTTAAAAGTAATACACAGCATGAAAGATTCTATGACTTCGAAAGATTGGAATTGTGATATACGTACTTCAAATAATCTTACTTACAGTATTTTAAATATTAAAGGTTTATTACCATTGAAATTTAAAATTTACGAAATTATACATTCTCACATGTTGAATTATGATAAATTTTTTGATGGGTACATAAACGGTTCTTGGGTAAATATTTATGAAAAAGATTTTTATCAAGAGTTTCATAATCATAAAGATTCAGTTGCTAAGTGCTTCTCGGGAGTAGCTTATCTTACACCTTTGGCAAGTCCCATAGTATTTGGTATAGACGAAAGTATGGAGATTAAACCTGAACAGGGAGATGTATTAGTTTTTGAAGATGATCTATTACATAGAGTTTTGCCAAATAAAAGTGATGAATTAAGAATAAGTTTAGCTTTTAATTATCAAAAGTTGATACCATGGGATGGGATTAAAGCTGATTCTTAATTTCTAAAACAGAAACATCCAAACTTAAATCAGTAGCATCCGCTTCATACTTAAAGGAGTCGCCCGCTTGATAAACATAAGGGCCATTAAGTTGTTGAGTAGTTCCGTGAGCTACATCTATATTATTTATCTCTACGTCTACAGCACCATCATTATGTGTTAATTTTACATTGACAGTTCCTGAACCAGCGGAGTTATGTAGAATAATAGTTTTCACAAGATAGGTTGTTACAGGAACAGGAGGAATCGCTGCAAGATCAGGAGTAGGAACAGTAAAAAGGGTATTGACCGCTGTGTTAGGAGCTGTTTGTAAAAATCTAGTAAATGCGTCTGCCATGTTTTATCCTAAGAACCAAGTTCTTCTCGTTGCTTCTTCTTGAGTTTGTTGAGTATAAGAACTGTTTAATAATTGAATTAACTGTTCCAACTGTCTGACTAACTCATAAAAGTTACGAGGATCGTAACTTTGAGGTGGATCAGGGAATCTTTGTAAGGTTAATTTTGCCATTATCTTCTACCATCAGGTTGAATGTCAAATCGAATTGTTCCAAGTCTCCAGGCTGTGCCTGTTGTATTAGAGACAATGTTTGCTGTAAATTGTCTGCCACGTCCTCTCAGATCTACTTTATCTGTAGAAGAAGTAAAGCTTGAGCTTTTTGTGACAACATTAGAATCATTAGGATAAGTAAGAAATTGTAAGTCCATATTAAGTGTTCCACTTTGATTTTGAACATCAGGGATATATCTTTTTACAAAAGAAAAATCTTCCCCTTCAGTGATACTTACCGCGCCTGATTTT
>Ga0075119_1000657_pt1 | contig 17911 bp, 24 predicted proteins | sample AntAceMetag02UK9_FD_69791 | JGI IMG/M metagenome (GOLD analysis project Ga0075119, IMG submission 69791) | Saline lake microbial communities from Ace Lake, Antarctica - Antarctic Ace Lake Metagenome 02UK9 | ecosystem: Environmental > Aquatic > Non-marine Saline and Alkaline > Saline | place... | reverse complement strand
TCTTGTACGTCAATCGCAGTTAAGCCAGAATCAGTATTATCGAAGCTAATGGCTGTTCCAGCATGGGCGCCAGTTGTGTCGTTTATGTGGGCATCTAGTTCAACAGAAGTTGATTTAGTATCAATTTGTGTTTGGATTGAAGAAGTTACCCCATCAAGATAACCAATTTCTGTAGCAGTTACATCACTAACTTCAATTACACCACTAACACTAGAGACTAAGGCTCTGGATGCAGTTAATGCGTCAAGTTTAGAAACTTCAATCGCAGCGTCGGAAGCTATAGTATCGTTATCTAAATTTGTAATAGTATTTGTTACAGAATTGATACTTTTATTGGTTAGGGTATTTGTAGAATCTACATCTGGAATTATCTTCCAACCCGAACCGTTATATTGATATAATTGGTTGTCCCCACTATCAACGTATAAATCTCCAACTACTGGGTTGCTTGGTGCAGACGCCAATGGCTTTAGATTAATTGAACCCTTTTTAACTTTAAAACTATTATCACTCATTTACTTATTCTCTTTCATTGTCCAGAGGTTTATTATTTAATACTTCGTTTGAATCTTTGAAGAACTTCTTTTGGGAAAATAGTTTCACCAGTTCTGAGTCTGAGTGGTTCTTCGACTATTTTACTTAATTTTTTCACTACTCCAGCTTGTTTTACTGGATCAACTTTAGTCATGGCTTGCTTTGCTCTGAGCATAGCTTTAGCTGCTGGTGATCGTATAACGCTACTAGCTTTACCGATTGATCCCATTTGCGTTCCAGAACTCGTTGCCAAATCTTTAATCGATTTAGCTCTAGCGTACTTTTCTTCTTCGGTATCATTTGGGTCATTGGCTCCAGTTTTAACCATTAGGTCTAGAGTATTCTGACTCGCATCGTCAACGGTCTTATCTGCTTTATCTTTTAAATCTTTAAAGAACTTTAATATATCAGCCATAATTATACCGGGAAAACCCTTCCACGAAAACTCATCTTACCAGTATAGCTAGATCCGCCCATATTCGTAGTTACATACTGAACTTGTCCAGCGTTAGTTATCGTGAATGTTATTTCCGCATCACCTACAGCATTATCGACAATTTCCCATGTGTTAGCATTCGATTTATATGTCAGATATAGGTTACCAGTTTGTGATAATTCTTCAGTTGTTGTTACGCGATAAACTGCATATTCTACAATTGCGTGGCGAATTGTTGCAGTGTCGAAATTCAAATTTTCAATATTCGCAACTGAACCCTGATTATTAGTAACCGATACTGATATAAGCTTAACGTCGCCAGCTACAGTTAAATCGGATACAGCGGAACTAATCTGCTGAATCCATGAAGTTACTTCGGTTCCCCAGTCACGTTCCCCAGTTTCGGGAATTGTGAAGCCTAAACCTTTAATTGTTACAACTACGCTCATGTTTAATCCTCAAGTTCGAAATGCACTAAATCGTCGAAATTATTATCTTTTAGTTCGGTGTCTCTATCCCAGTCACCGCCCCAGCGAAGTTTTACATTTAGTTGTTTTGCTATACCCATAATAAATCCAGCTAGATAGGTAATTCGTTCTCTATCTTCCCAATCGATAGGATATGGAACTATATCTACAGCCCTAGCGTATTGCTTTGGGTCGTTAGAATCTGGAATATGCTTAGAATTCAATGTCTTAGTCTTGCCATCTTTAAGATATTGTTTTTGAGTTTCAAGAGTCCTACGACCCTCCAAGACAGTAAAATCGAAATATTTAATAGTCTCATTTAGAACTTTTTGAATATCTGGATGACAAGTAGCCAACTTCTCTAATGATTTTTTTCCAAATTTAGGCATTATACAAATATTTGTTATATTTAGGCTAAATTAAAAGACTATTTGGAATCTTCTTCAGACTTAGCATCTAAGCCTTTACCGTCACTCTGCACTCTGCGCCCAAGGTAGGCCCCTAAGCAAATTAAAAACAAGTAATTGGCCTGGGTTAGATCGACATCGCCAATGAGGTTAGTGACCTTGCCAATCTGTCCTAGAAGAGCTGAAGTAAATGAAATAATACTTAGAGTTCCAGTAAATGTCGGATTTCCGTTTAAACAAATTAAAGGAACCGGAATTCCCTTCTCATTTAGCTTGTTTACGAAATTTTTGAATTTAATTGATATGGATTTCATTACCCATATTTGTTATAATTTTAGTTATTATAACTTTTAATTTTTGTTGTAATCAGACACTGTTCTGTCTTTAATTAAAATAAAGGGAGTTAAGACCTAAGCCCTAACTCCCTCAATTTATTTAGCTATTTACGATATTATCGATAAGAACTAATTTACTAGGCTCGTAGCAAAAAAGCGCTTGATCTGTATACGCTCGCAATTCTACACCTGAGTTATTTTCCAAATCTCGGAAGTACTCATCTCCTTGACCAGGACGCTTAAAGGTAACATCAGTAGAACCGACACGCATTAAGCTGTCTTTAGGGAACAAGAATGCTAAAGATTCTTTAACATAGATGTTAGAGTGAATTTTCATAACTCCGTTAGCAGAAGCATACTCAAGGCTCTTAGAACCAGTGCGAGCAACGTCTTGCTTGTAAGAACTATCGAACATTCGAAGAGCAGCTTGATCGCTGTTCAATTTAGCCCAAGTAACAGGACTAACGTGAACTTCTACATCTTCTTCCAAACCTTTAGCAGCAGCAAGAGCTACAGCTTTGTTAAGCTTTTGGAAAGAAAGATCGGCAGAACCAGCAGAATAAACTGTAGACTTCCAAAGATCGTAGGTAGCAGCGTTAATATTGAACAGAAGTCCAGAGTTACGCATGATAGCTTCGAGTCCGGGGAACTCATTAGATCCAGCAGAGTGAGCCAAGTTTCCAGCTCCGAGGTGATTCAATTGATCGGTAGGTGCCAAGCTGGTAGCAGGAGTATCGACAGTGATAGCGCGAGTAGCCAAATTAATACCGGTGATTTTCATATCTCCAGAACGCTTAGTAGTACCAGCAGCATTAAAGGCGTTAGTGATCATATTAACAGCACCAGACCAGATACCAGGAGCCCAAGAAGCAGCTGTGATAGTGATTACTGAACCGCTGATAGCTTCAACTACACCAATGTTACGTTGACCGTAAAGCATGATACACTCAAGGCGTTTAGCGAAAGATCGAACCATGTTAGCTACGATAAGTTTAGTAGCCGATTCGAAAGCTGCGTGATCACCTTGTGAGCGAGAGATAGAAGCAGTGCTGATAGCAGTACGCAATACGAACTCATATCCTTGAACCTTAGCGTCTTTTACTTGACCTGGGTTCGGGTCTGCAAGTGCGAAAGCAGTACCATCTGGACCACCGTAGCTGAAACCATGCTCTTGAGCAACGATTACAGGCTGGTGATATTCATTACCAGTTGTTTTATTTTTTGGAACGAAGGGAACGTCTTTCATCAACTTGACACCATCTGGGATCAAATTCTGAACAGAGTCTCCATAAACTTCTTTAAACAGTCCGTTAAGAGTACTAACGGCGTTTGCATTTGAGGCTGAAATTGCCATATTTAATTATCCTTTTCTAAAAGTTAGTATAAATTTTATATTCTATTTTTACGTTTAATATCAATATCTTATCCATCTATTACTTGATGTCTAGGGTCTGTTATGATACCTAAAGTCGCCTAAAATCGAATAAAACCGATAATAACTTATTGATATTTGTTATTTTCTTGACAAAGCGTAGTAAAAAATGTTATAATTATTTTTTACCGTAAATCGCACTTCTCATGAAATCCTTCATTTCAATCTTAGGTTGTTCCTTTTTCTTAAGATCTCCAATACCTTTACCAGTAGAATCGACTTTTACCGTAGGGACCGCTGGCTTAACTCTTTTCATTGAAGCCTTACGCATTCGAGTAATTACTTCACTTCCAAATAGTTGTTCCATTTGGTCGTCATCTAATACTTCAGCTAAACCTTTAATATCACTCATCAATTCATCTTTAGCAAGTTTTGCAGCTTGGCGTGGAGTAACTTTGAGTTTATTATCGTGAGCAGTTAGTAAAATATCAGCCATTTTATTTAGAATAGCTGGTTTGCGTGGGAGGTTCTCAGCTTCTAGGGCTTCTTGAACTTTAATCTGTAACTCGTCTTCGTATTCTTTAACTTGGGATTCGTATTCGTCGTTCTTACGTTTTTCTTCTGACTCTTTTTGTTCTTTACGATATTTCTCAAGTTCGGACTTAGCTTCTCGGAGTTCCTTTTGTTCTGGAGATAGTTGCTCTTCTTCCAATTGTTCTGAAAGAATGTTTTGAGCAAATTCGATAAGCTTTTCTCTACTACCCAAAATGGCTTCATCCATCAATACAGACTTAGGGTCGTTCTGCAATGCTTTAATAAACTGAGCTGTGTGCTTTTGAAGTTCTGCTTTTTCTTGCATAGCCTTTTGACCAGCTTTGCCATACTGAGCTAGACGGGTCATTTCTTCTCGACTATACTCAAGTTCTTGTCCATCTACTTTAATTTTAAATCTTTCACCATCAGAACCTTTAACTTCTTTGGCTTTGATTTTTTTAGCAGCAGCTTCGACTTCGCTATCTGATGGTTCGTCGCCAGAAACTTCTTCTGAAACTTCTTCTGAAACTTCTTCTGAAACTTCTTCGGATTCTCCAATATCGGAAACTTCAGTTTCTTCCATTTCGGAACTTTCAATTTTACTATCTACAGCTTCAGCTACTGCTCCGGCGTCTAGTGCTCCGCCATCTTGTCCTTCGACACTCATTTTTTACCTTTCATACTTTCCAATCTATAGTAGGCATAATCGCCGCTAATTGTGGTAAGTTATTCTCCTTGGTCAATCATCTGAGCCATCTGCGCTTGTGCGTCTATAGGCTCTCCTGCGAATTCTCCTGCGGGCTTTGGCATATTCGGTTGTCTAACTTCATTCGCTTGTTCTACACCAACTGGTAGTGGTTCCTGTACTTGTTCGGCTACTCCATCAGCAGCTTTTGCTTGCTCATTAGTAACTTTGGCTGGACCTTGGGGCTCGCCTTGTGGTGCAGATTGTTGTCCACCGGGCGGTTGGTCTGGTGGTAGTGGTTGTTGTCCTATAATCTGTAATAGTCCAGGGTCTACAGTTTTAAGTGCATTGATATGTTCCTGGATATGATCCAATACTACGGATACTAATTCTTGATCCGTTCGCAAGTCAGGGTCTGCAAGTACTGCTCGGTGTTCTTTAATGTGTAGTATGTGCTCATCTATCGCAGTGACTGGGACTCGTTTACCTTCCATCATTGCTTCGTTTTCTTTTTTAATTAGTAACAATTCTGATTGCTCTCCCTCGGTTGCTACGTCCAAAGATCCAGTATTCACAATGGTTAGATAATGTTCAGCTGTTTTAATGATTCCCATCTGTAGAAGATTATTTGCCATTTCCAACCGACCAGCAGTCGTTTTACTCAGCGGATTCGCTACAGTTACTCGAACTCGATTAATATCTTTTAAGTCTTCAGCTTTGAAGGATCTTAAATATGCCTTGTTCGATTTACCGACAATTGCAGCAACTCTAGGCACAGTAGCAAAATCTTGTAATAGTTTAATAATCGCACTACCAATATCTTCAATTAATCGTATAAAAGATTGTTGAAGTCCCGAGGCGAATTGTACTGCTTGTGCTTGCACTAGAGCCAATGCTGCTCCAGACTTAAGACTAGCTTCTGGATTACCACGAGCTACCGAGTTAATTCCAGATAATGTTTCCATATCCTGAATTAATCTTTCCATAAATCTAAAAACTTCGGCAGGAGTTTGCGTAAGTTGTAGTGGTTCAGGCTTTCCTGCTCCAGGTTCATACTCAATAAAGTTTAACCCACCAGCTAGAGATTGTGCCGTTATGTCCGAACCCTTTGGTGATATAATACTTTGAACTCCAAATGCGTTTTGGTTACTAAGCACTGTACTATACAAAGAATTGATAGCTTCTTGTAGCGGCATTAAATCGAACATGGGAGTGTATCCGAATGGTGTTCCGATAATATTAGCCGGGGACATTCGAAATACTGGAATAAATCGATAAGGTAACGCGCCATCATAAAACACAGCTTCTGGAGTAATGAACAACATGAAACGACCATCAGGAACTGAGTCACTTCGTTTGTGATAGAATTCCCAAACTGCAACTAATTCGGTTTGATCTTGACCCGAAGTCATTTGGAATACAGCATCTCCGTCACCCTTAGCTTCCAATCCCTCGATCTCTTTTTGAAATTCTGGATATTTAGCAATAAGGTCGTGTCGGTTTCTAAAAGTTCTTACCGCCAACCAATCGTGATCTTGATCTTCCCTACTGGTATCTCGGATGACATCGAAGGCTGAGAAATTAGTAAATTTAATATCTCCCTCGTATATCATAGTTTGAGTTTCTTCATTAAAGACGTATGGATCTCCACCAGAGGAATCCCACTCAATTTTCAAATAACCTTCACCTAAAACGATTGCATATTCGGCGGCATTTTTAAGATATTCTTCAAGACGCTTTTCTGACATGTAATAGTTCAATAGACCATTAGCTAATTTAGTTTGAGCTAATGTTTTAAAATCTGTATTATTTGCTATAGCTTCCATAGCTGGACGAGTGGAAGTCGTCATATTATGGAGAATTGTTGCAATATTTCGAAAGTGGTTTACTGGGAGTTGTGAGTACTCGCCCTGTTCCCCACCGAAACTAACCTCATGTCCGTCAGAATTTTCGTCGAAGTATACTCCATTGTAAGCCCTCCAGCTTTGCTTACATTTTTCTAGGTATCTGGTAGACAATAGTGCTCTACCCCAAAAGTCAGCTTTTTTGAGAATGATTTCTGCTGCTTTTTGCGAATCTTGAGCCGCGAAGTATTTGTTTTCTGTCATAATAAATCCTTGTAACTATTTGTTATATTATTTCTTTTTTTTGACGAAAAGATTTTTAATTGTTTGGGCTGCTCCGCCTAAGTTATCGGTATCCTTGAATTTAACGTATTTATCAGGCCAATTGTAGTCCTGTGGGTACGGATTACGTCTCCAATCAATATTTCTAATAAGATAGCTCATCGCATCAACAAAGTCATAGTGACCTCCATCACTACTTCTGTCGTATGATGTTCGTCTATTATTCCATGTCGCATTTCGTAAATGGAATATCAATGTCTTACATCTGGGATGAATTATTATCTGACCAGTACCTAGTCGATTTCTTAGATCGTGCAACGCTGCGCCCTTACCATCCTTTTTAGTCGGTAAAAACAATAAGTTATGTACAGAGCCTAGTTCCTGTCTGGCTATGACTTCGTTATCATCAGCTATCCGTTTGTGTGGATATTTGATCAATCCTGTAGTCTTCTGAGTCCAGAGTCTTTCTTCAATTTCTTTAATATTTTTAGATAGATAGGTCGTAGTAACTTTCTGTCCATTACAGGAGAATTCGTCTTCAATTATTAATTTATTATTAAGAAAATCAAAATAACCGAACACCACGGCAGTTAAATCTTTAGTACCCAAATCCATCGCGACGTAATTATCGAAGAACTTAGGCCTATCCCAATCTTTTACTATTCTATCCACTAGACCTTGATCCATTTCGGGTATAACGGCAGCTTCCATATCTACTACTAATTTACATAGATACTCTCGCTCCCAATCGTTTAATTTCGTAACTTTGCGAATTTTTTCAACTTCGTCGGCAGTTAAACGATCTCTAAATTGTGGTGGGTCGTTTTCTACATCTTTCAAATAAGTATAAATATCTTTTTTGATATATGCACCATCGAACTCGGCATCTTTGATTATATCCCGCAAATCATGATCAGCACTTTTTGGTGGTGTGGATACAACAATAATCCGACCCTTAGTCGTTGATGTCATAGGCATCAGGACCGAATGGATTGCGTAATTTAGGTTCTTAACGAAACCAGCCTCATCTACGATACATAAATGTGCTGGGGTTCCTCGTAGATCATCAGCTTTATCTCCATCGATAGCTTCAACGTATAATAATGATCCATTGGGGAATGTATATACTCCACCCTCCCGATTCCATTTGGGTCTGATGTCTTTAGGACATTCTTCCAAAAGTTTTCGAATCGTAGGCTTGATAATTTTAATTACAGACTTAGCTTGTCCGGCACAATACTTAACCTGGACGTTGGAATTAGAAATACAATACTCTAAAGCTAATATAACCAAAGAATATGATTTTCCGATCTGCCTAGAACAGTTCCAGACTACAATCTTATTGTCTGTTCTTTTGAATTTGTTATATAATTGTTTTTGAGAAGAATCCAATTTCCAATGGAGCGTACCTCTACGCCATAGTACGTCTTTAGCCTCAGTCGAGGACATAGTACTTAAACTGGGAAACTTAGATAATGGGTCAGGTTTCGTCATCGGACTTATCAGTACTCAACGCTTTCTTTACTAGAATGTGCTCAGGTAGGGTTTTTCTTTCTTCTTCAACTAGCCTATATTGAGCTTCTAGTATTTCGCTAGCCTTACCTTCAGATAAGTTTAAATTTTTACAAAGTAAATCGTACATTTTAACTTCTTCTAAAGTTAAGTCTCGTTCTATTGCGACTTTCAATAACTTCTCTAATTGCAATTCAGCAATCATTTGTTGTGGGGTTTTTAGGAATTTACCATCGAATGCCATTAGAAAGTTTCTCCAAAAATATAGAATTATATTTAGACAACGCTTCGTTCTCTCGAACCAATTCTCTATTAACTATATTAAGTACGCTAACTTGACGTTTAAGCATAAATAGCTGCTTTTCTTTAATTTCCAATTGTTTTTGTAGTTCTTTAATTTCTTTAAAATCGCCTAAACTTTTCATTTTCTACGCACTATACCAGCAATTGCCATCTTACCCTCAAGTGAGTTAACTTTTTCTCGAAGTTCCTGAACGTCTTCTAAGCTCTTAATTTTAAGCTCGGTTATTGCTTTTTCTTTTTCTAATTCTTTAGTTTCTAAACTAGTCTTTAAAAATTTCTCATAAAGACTACCAGATATAAGAACGCAAGCAACAATAGCTTCAGGCCAAGCTAATCCGATAATCAGGCCCTTAACCAACAATATAATAAGACAAGAAACTAATATTCCAAGTTTTAAAAGTTGGTTCATGCTTTAGCCTCGGTATTTTCACTTTGGACAATTTCTTGTTGCTCTTTAACCCAAGGGTGAGAAACTAACTCATTATAATGTTTATCATATTGAGCCTTAAGATGGTCCATAAGATGCCCAACTACGACACTAGCTTTAGCTGGGAAGTGGGCTTCACCAACAGCCCTATGCATATCAGAAAACCTAGAACATAGCTTGGCTATTTCTTGAACTTCTTCAGGTCTAGGGTCTGGGAGTTGTTCGTCAGGAACGTAGCCATTAGATATGGCATGGAGGGTTTGTGCCGCAGATTTGCGCACCTCGTCGAATTGCTTACTGTCCATAATAATCCTTTCAAACTGCCTAAATAGGTAAGTTTTACTAGCAATCTCAATACATTATGAGGTATGCTCGGTGATAGTTTCTAAATCAGACGTAGCTCTTAATTACAGGCAATGCCTATTCCCACGCATGGGCTTATCTACCGTTTTAATCTATCTGCTTATATTTGTTATAATCCAGATAGTTAATCGCATTACTAGTAAATAATAATTTTTATACTTGACAATATTTGTATCTTGATGATATAATTAGTTATCCCTTCTTCTAATAAATTATATAGCGCCTGACAGCGCGGTTAAGCTAGTCTTATTAGACCTGCTTTTAATGATAGCTGTATTTTAAATTTCATTCTTAAATTGTATGTATTAATTTTCCAATACAACTAACCAATAACAAAGAAGAATCTCCAAAAGAAAAGTTCCGCTAAAAGAAAAGGTTCTTAAATGTGTCACCTAGTAGGAACTAAATTATTGACAACTATACGATAATATGCTATACTGGTCCTAATGGAAAAGAACGGTAAGTACTCAGAACTAAGGATAGTTCAATCACTTATTGACATCATAAACAATATGAAGTCGATGACTACAGATCAGCAAGACATGTTCGCGATGAAGTGGGGTATGTATAATATGCTTTCTGTTAGTTTTTTAGAATCGCTAGTACAACTGGGTGATAATCAAGATAAAAGTGACTTAATACATAACATACTATCACAACTAGAAGTTGCAAAAAAAGATTTACTCGGGGTAATACCCACACCTACTGGTGAAGCTTAATGGCTAAGATACTCGCAGTTCTCCCACAGTCTAAAGACCCTACAGTATTCTACAGGTCTGAAATGCCGTTCGTAGACTTAGAACGTAATGGACATACAGTCACTGAATACCGTGGTGATGGTAACTTATGTTGGTCAGATATAGCCAGATCTGATATTGTATATATGCAACGACCAAACCACCCATACTTGCTACTTTCAGCGGAAAAGACCAAAGAAATTGGTGTACCTTTATGGGTAGACTTTGATGATGACTTAATCAACATCCCACAACATAATCCATATTATCAAACTGCTATGTCTGGGCTCGACTTTATGAAAAAAATATTAGAGTTAGCTGATGTTATAACGGTAAGTACTGAACACTTAAAGGGAACGCTGGGTCATCCAGAAAAAACGATAGTTGTACCAAATGCGTATCACGATAGATTCCATTCATACGCTAAAGTATTGAATACTAAGCGTAATAATTATATAGCTTGGAGAGGTTCTGCGACACATAAGCACGATTTGGCTGAAGTTGCCCCAAACATATTAGAAACAAATAAAGAACTAAGTGATTTTAAGTTTTTGTTTATGGGATACGATCCAGAATTCCTAACCATGAATATGGTAAAAGATTCTTGGTATTTTATGCCAGGATCTATGATCTTTTCCTATTTAAAGAAGTACCACACCTTGGCACCATTAATATCTATCTTCCCACTGGAAGATAATAATTTCAATCTTTGTAAGTCTAATATATCGTGGATAGAAGCGTCACATGCTGGTAGTCTAATGATAGCGAAGAATCTTCCCGAATTTCAAAAGCCGGGCTGCATAACTTACGATACCCCAGAAGAATTAAAAGATAAAATTGTATACTATACGAATAACGTCGAAGAACTACTTGAAAATATACAACTTAGTCGTAAATACATAGAAGACAATCTATTAATATCTAAAGTTAATAGAAAAAGAATAAAAATGATTAATAGGCTAACGAAAAGGTAATACCATGGATGAGTTATTTCCAGTACCCGGAGAAGAATTTTCATATATCGGTGATTCTTATTCATTTTTAACTTGTGGTAAATATTATGAGATATTGGATGTCGATTATAATGTCGTATCGTTTTATCTTTTTTTGGTGAGGGATGATGAAGGGGGAGGAACTTGGGTCGAATCTAGGTTCTTTAATTTTACAGAATGATTTACGGGATTCTCTTAATTTTGGTTCTATGTATTATACTATTGGTTGATAGTTTGACAAATGTATTTCAAAGTGATATACTGACTAAAGAAAAGTGTACATATCACGATTGGGTTCGTAAGGGTGAAGGTGAGTATACATACCTAGTTTGTAATAAATGTAAGTATTTAGCTGGCAGCGATCAGCTCTTTGAAGAAAGAGAATAAACATGAGTACATTTAACGTATCAATTGAGGAAATTAGAGCAATTGATCCTCATCCAAATGCAGACCGCTTGTCACTAGCTTCCATTTTAGGTTGGCAAGTCTGCGTTAAGAAGGACGAATTTAAAGTCGGGGACTTAGTTGTATATTTTCCTATCGATTCTATTTTACCAGCGGATGTTGAAGGTTGTATTTTTGGAGAAAACTCGAAAGTTAAATTAACTAAGGGTCGCATTAAAACTATCAAATTGCGCGGAGCAATCTCACAAGGGATGGCCACCCCACCCAAACTTGTAGGACTTAGTAGCATTAAGCTTGGACAAGATGTAACTAAAAAACTTGGCGTAACTAAGTATGAACCAGCAGCACCGTCATATCAATCTGGACCAAAGTTATCTAGGATGCGGGATAAACCAAAAGAGAATCCATTCTTCCGTAAATATGGAGGATTGGAAAATTATAAAAACTACCCAGATTTATTTGAAGAAGGTGAGTTAGTAAGTATTACGGAAAAAGTCCACGGGACTCATTTTCGGGCTGGGTACGTCCCATACGTCGCCAATACTCTGTGGAGAAAAATTAAGAAGTTTCTAAAATTATCTACACCAACTCACGAATTTGTATTTGGATCTAATACCGTCCAATTGCAATATCAAGGCGAAGGCCATAAAACATTCTACGATAACAATGTATACGCGATGATGGTTAATAAATACAATTTAAAGGAAAAACTAAAACCGGGGGAAGTTGTTCATGGCGAAATCTACGGCGAAGGAATTCAAAAGGGATACAACTACGGGAAAAAAGGTACAGATTTCGGACTTGTGTTATTTGACCTTAGACTCCAATCGAGCGACAGTTCCGAGTTTATACCTGTGGAGAATTTTAGAGAGTTCTGCTTGGAGCGGAACCTTGACTGTGTGCCCGAACTTTACCGAGGTCCGTTTAACCGGGAACAAGCTAAAGTACTCACTGTTGGCGACTCAATCTTTTGTTCTGAACAGAAGGTTCGCGAAGGTGTGGTCATTAGACCAGTAGTAGAAGATAAAAGTTATATCGGTAGAAAAGTATTGAAAATAATTAGTGACGATTACTTATTGGGCGATCAAACGGACTTCCACTAGAATTTAGATAATGTATGAAATTTAGAAAATATAGGCAGATCGTAGTATAATGATCCGATCACCATTTAGTGTATGTGCGTTAGTTTTTGGTGTCTGCTCTGTTCATAGTCATCAAAAAATAACAAATATTGATATGCCTACCCCAGACGACAATAAAAAATATTATAAATATGAAGATCTTGACGCGCCACTAGGCGAAGACGAGACATTTTTAAATAATATTAGGCAGATAGAAAGTTCCGGCGGAAAAGACACAAACCATAAGACTATGGAAGAAGGAATCCACAAAGGAACCGCAGCTCTTGGTGATTATGGCTTAATGCCCAATACTATTCGAGAAATTGCCCGAAGAGTTAAGAGTCGAGATAATAAATTGAGCTTAGACCCGGAATTCTCTGGCGATCCAGACGTAGAGCGGTATAGTAACCCAGATATTCCAGATGAAGAAGTTTCTAGTGCTTATGCTAAAGATCCAAGGCTCCAACTCCGCACCGCCCGATATTTGAGAGAATTGTTACGAACCAGACATGGTGATGATCGAGAAAAGATGGCGTTTGGTTGGAACATGGGCCATAACACGCCCACAGATAGAATCGCTTCCGAAGATCTGGAAACTAACCCATACGTTACTAAATTTCGCAATTTACGCGGTATAATGAAGAAATAATGCCAGTAGTTAATCGTTTATTGATTAATGTTATCATAATGTTGATCTTGAACCTACTATTGTCTTTCGCGAACTATAAAATGTACGAAAGAATACAAGTCCTAGAGAATCGTGAGTGTCTAAGTAATGAAATTACTAATTAGTCTCGTTTTACTGTATGTTGCTGGGTGTTCTACGCAAGTATTGGTACCGAATCCCGAGCCAATATCAATTAAAGTACCAATTCAGATCGATACCTGTAAAAAATAGGTTGTTAATCATCTTTATCAACCAATTCTCGCGTTTTTTGGTTGTTAATTAGCCATTGTTCGAATTTTTTACAACTTAATGGCCCGCATAGTAGATTTGTTCTCTCGTCGTTCTTGAATTCTTCCCATTTTTTCAATAATTCACGATCATTGAGTTTTATTTTGGGTAAATGCCTACGAATCATGAATGCACTAATTATGGTCATACACTAACCTCAGCTTTAATTGTTGGATGATAGTGATAATTTGCCAAATTAATAATTTTCGTTATTTTATGCCAATCCAATTTATCGACTTTGTTATCAATCCAATTCATTAGTGGTTCTTTTAAGTTAATTTTCAATGTAGGTTGGTGTTTGGGTTCCCTTTTCAGAAGTTCATAAGCTTGGTCGAGGTGATTATTATATAAATGTACGTCACCGAAAGTATGTACGAAATCACCAACACCAAGGTTGCACTCATTCGCAACTAAATGAGTTAAAGTTGCATATGACGCTATATTGAATGGAACACCTAAGAATAGGTCAGCAGATCGCTGATACAACTGACAGCTAAGCTTACCGTCGCGTACATAGAATTGAAAAAGACTGTGACAGGGAGGTAACTTCATATATTTTATAAGACTTGCGTCCCATGCGTTTACTATTAGTCTTCTACAGTTTGGATTAGTCTTAATTCTTTCAATTACGGCAGATAGTTGATCTAAGCCTAATTCTGTACTTTCCCTACTTACAAGTCTATATCCATATCTAACTTTAGCTTTTTTATTGCCAGTCCAAAGATCACTGAAGTTCTTATCTGAAATACCGTGCTCTTCACAGAAACTTGAAGGATTGGAAAAAGTATATTGAATACCGTCTTTTTCTACTGTGTATTTATATTTAGACTTTAATTGATTATTTTCTTTTTGAGATGTCCATTGGCAATTTTTAGGTGAATAGCTAAAGCCATCCCCTAAACCATCCTTATCTAAGTAATATTGTCGAGGATTTAGCTCTTTAAGTTCCCATCCTGATAATTTTTCAGCATCTTCTGCAAAAGATTTAAACTCTAACCACCTATCGCAAACAAAAACACCCTTTTCACCATATAAATGGTACATATTTGCGTTTTTATCGTAACACCTAGATATCATACCTTCCCATGTCTTTTTTAGTAAATGTCCTTCTTTATGATAACCATTAGCAACACCTAAATAGGTTCTTTCTAAGTCTTTTCTTAAGTTAGGTATTGGTTGTGGTATTGATTCAGGCTTAGAGCCAAAATCACGCCAAGACTTTCCATATACTGGGCCTAGGTCTCCATTTTTCCCCGCCCATTCATCCCATATCTTAACTCCGCGATCTTGTAGGAATTTAACGTTAGTTTCACCGCGCATAAGCCAAAGTAGCTCTACTAATACGCCTTTCCAATAGGTTTTTTTGGTCGTAAGTAGTGGGAATCCTTGGGATAAATCAAAGCGTATTTGCCGACCAAACAAAGATCTAGTTCCAGTACCAGTTCTGTCATCACTACTAATTCCATTTTCCAATACATCTCTAACCAAATCTAGATACGCTACTTCATTTGTCACCGGGCGCCCCACAAATAGCCCAATATCGCCTAGGCGCTTTCTTAATGAATTGTTTTAGACAAGGACTTTGAGGTCCGTATCGTTCTTTACAAACGTACCTAGTTCTTTTAATTGCTGCTACATCATCCTTAGTCCCTATTGGTTCCGATGACTCATTAATAAACTGGGTATTTGGGCAACTTAACATAAATGCTAGAATTGGTATAATCATAATTCTCCTATATATTGTAAATTTGGATGGCATCCTGGGTTGATACTGTATATCTCAACATTTTCACTATCGTATTCTACGAAATAAGTCTCATTGGTGTTTGTAATAACGCATAATCTATTGGTGCGTAAATTTAAAAAGATCTGCTGAATTATTGGCTCAATCATGAGAATTTGTTGGTATTTGTCTGAGTACTCTAGTATGCTATAACTGGGCGTGTATGTCAATGTGTAGTTTCTGAGTCTTCGGTAATTAATTTATCGTAACACTCTTTCACGAATTCGTCATATTCGGCTTCATCGTATAAATCTTCGGTGTTGTGTCCATCATTCCAGCCATAAGCATACGCTTCGTCTATGATTTGTTTGAGTTGATCTCTAGTAACTTTAACCATTTAGAGCGGACCCAAGTTTACTACGTCAGGAAATAAGAATTTAAAATCGTTAGTGAAACGTATACAATCGTCGAGTCCCGTATTGTAATATACTACACCATTTGTATTATCCCTAACTAATAATGTGTCTGTATGTTGACAATAAAATACTTGTTCGTCCTTCGTTGCTGCGTTTTCATACTCAACAACTTCTTTCATTCCCTGTATCAATTTACTTCCGAAAGTGTCAGATTTGTCTTTAACTTCTGGGAACTTACGACTATGTTCGCGATTTCCATGGATGATTACGGCTACTCCAGCCACGATACCGAATACTACAGTTAACATTAACATACCCATTATAATAACTCCTTGTGTTTAAATCCTGCGGCTTGTTTATGTCCACCGCCTCCAAATTGTTTTGCTACTGCCCCCACGTCGAAATCTTCCCGACTCCTAAGTGAGTACATTATACTATTCTCTTCTACGGTAAAGCTCACGGCGAACGGCTTGTCTGGGTATAGTTCTAATAGTCTATTACCCACTTCTGACCATGCGATTGATGTATTGACTACGGGCACCTCATGCCCTGCAATTTTCCTAATAAACGATTTATCGCAAATCCGATTAACCAGCATCTTGTGCATACCCAATAATAACTTACCCTCAGCGATCAATGTATCAACATCGAAGCTGTCCCAAACTTTAAAATTCATAGGCCGGGACAACATAGCCATATGGACTTCCATGCTACCCTCTAGTTCGAATTTCCATAAATCCCTATCTGAAATATGCTTTATAAGCCGAGGAGTTGGTATACTCGTCTGGAAGTACTCCCAAGCTAGTAAGGCTCCAGATTTACTCATATCGAAGATGATCTCCAGGTTAGGCCCTGAGAGCCCCTGTAAGGCTTCTTGTGCTGTCTTGTGATGATCGAGCACCGTTACCTTAGTAAACTCACTAGCGAGGCGCTGGAGCGTTTCTCTGGGGTATGAGAAGTCGAGGATGTATAGGAACTTAACCGACTTTGGTAATTGTGGTGGGTCGTCCCCGTGGGTTACTGGTATATATAAGGCCTCGTCCTTGAAATATTTCCAAGCGGAGTAGGCGGCTCCGAAGCCATCACTACATTTAGCGTGGTATAATATAGCGAATTGTTTAGAATTATACATTATAGTCCTCTCGTTGTTGCCCAAATTATTGAGCCGAGTATTAAAAATGGCATAGAAAATACAACAATAAGTATAAAATTTGCAATTAAAGTCATGAATATAGCATATCATGATATATGATGGTAGTCAAGTTATAATCTATTAGTCTTCATTTAGTTCCCCATATACTACGTACGATACTATTTTGTCTCCGCCCTCATTGACCCAGCCATCAGCCCAATCTACACTTATGTAGTTGTTCGTGGTCCTCAGATCGTCTATGCCAGCTCCTAGTGCCTATTTCTGTGGGATTGATAACATAGAACTCATATAATTTCATATAGTTACTTATTAACGACGTAAGTTCTGAGTTCGTATCCTGATGAGTTGTCTATTTTCTAAAAAATTCTTCATAATATCACATATATACCAATCATCAAGTTAATATCCCAAAAATTGTGGATATTGCCTCACGTTCATAAATTATAGCACAAAGTTTGAAAAGTGTCAAATTAGAAACTATTGGAAAGTGATAGTACTTAATACGATCCAAATTATCCCCTACGATATTTTCCAGGTTTTCCCACTTAATTACCGATTTGGTAATGTACTGGTGTCTAGCTCGGCTTTCGCTATCTCGGGGAGCTTCGCCCCTCGAAGTTACTTATTACTAAAAATGCCCTTAACTAATTCAATACTGCGCGACTCTATGCAAGAGATGACCTCCCAGCTTCCAGATCCACTCGGACCAGATGATCCCAGGACCTGCCCTACCCCAGATCTCTAACGACCCATCAGGGGCCACGCATAGATATTCGTACTTAAGGTCTCCAGTGATGCATGCCCCGGGTGCCTTGATTAGAGGGTAGTTGAGTTAGCAAGATCCAGTAAGAAATCAACTAACACACAGAACCCCACAACTATAAATAAACCTACGATCATAGTAATCA
>Ga0075119_1000654_pt1 | contig 17933 bp, 17 predicted proteins | sample AntAceMetag02UK9_FD_69791 | JGI IMG/M metagenome (GOLD analysis project Ga0075119, IMG submission 69791) | Saline lake microbial communities from Ace Lake, Antarctica - Antarctic Ace Lake Metagenome 02UK9 | ecosystem: Environmental > Aquatic > Non-marine Saline and Alkaline > Saline | place... | reverse complement strand
TTAAAATAATATATTATAATTAAATTTAGAAAATGTAAAACTATTTTAATAATTAACAAATGAAATATCTTTTTTAAAAAGAAATTTGTTAATTATTTTTTTTAGAAAATAGTATAAAAAAAATTTATCTAGTTTGATTATGTAAAAAGCATTTAACAATAGGTAGCTATAAGCCTGATGTTTAATACATAAAAAAATTATTTTTATTGTGACTTCGGTATTAATGGCGTTGATTTCTTTTTTTTTATAGGAATTTTTTTTTAAAAATTTTTTTCTTATTTCCTTGATTTTTTTTATAGTTAAATTTACATGCTTTTTATTCTTAGGTGCGTTTCTCATGTATATAAGCATTGATAAGACTGTATTGCTAATATTAATCTTATAAAGTTTTTTAATATAATTTTTATAGATTTTAATCTCGCCCAAATTATCTAACTTATTTTTATGATTTGAAATATTATCACCATGTTTTCTAATTACACACAAAGCTTCTTCCAAATTAGTAAATTTTATTTTATCTATAATTTTAGAATACAATAGATAATCCTCATATTTTTTTAAAGGATAGAGACCATATTTATAAAAAATTTTTTTTCTTAGCATTATAGTAGGATGTAAAAATGGACATTTAAATAACATATACCATTTAATCAATGATCTGCTTGTTGGTAATATTAATTTTGTAAACTTTCCATCTTCTAAAAACAAAGCATTAGATCCTACTAGATCAATATCTTTTCTTTCAGATAAAAAGTTATATTGACTTTTTAATCTATTTTTAAAGTAATAATCATCACTATCAGCTCTTGCAATCAAGTCAGATTTAGATTTTCTTATACCTAAATTTAAACATGCAGGTAAACCTAGTTTTTTTTTGTTTGTAATTAATATAATGCGCTTATCCTTAAATTTTTTAATTTCTCTAATGGTGTTATCAGAAGATGGATCGACTATTATGATTAGTTCAAAATTTAAAAATGTTTGGTTTAATATACTTTTAATTGATTTTCCAATATATTTTTCGGAATTATATGCGGGTAAAATTATAGAAATATTAGTTTTCAAGGAGCTAAATTATATAAACTTGTTCCATTTTTTTCTATTTGGAAATTTATAATTTTTTTATTTTTTAATTTTTTGATAATATCAAACTTATTTTTCTTTTCAGTATAACATAACAGAAAACCACCACCACCAGATCCAAGTAATTTAGCACCTGTTACACCTATATTAATCAAATCTTCATACAACTGATCAATTTTAAAATTTGAAACGTTATCACCTAATCTTTTTTTTAACATCCAGGATTGGTTCAATATATCACCAAAATTATCTAAACTATTATTTTTAAAATTTGTAGATAAAATTTTACTTAATTTAACAAGCTCAATCAAAAGTTTAAAATTTTTTTTTTTCATTGATTTAAACTGATCTTTTAGGTTGTTTTTTGTATTATGATTTAAGCCAGTATGAACTAAAAATAACCTGTCTTCGAATTTTTTTTTAAAGCTATTGTTTAAATTTAACTTATTTATCTTTACTTTGTCATTTTTTTTAAAAATTATATGGTTAAGACCCCCATATACTGTTGCTATATGATCTTGTTTTCCTGCATTTAATGAGTCTTTTCCCTTTTCAATATCATAAGCAATTTTTGATAAATTTTTTTTTTTCAAAGTTTCATTATGCAAAAAGAATTGTAATGCTTGCACCAGAGAACATGCAAAAGTGCTAGATCCTCCTAATCCACTCCCATTTGACGGAACATCTGCTATGCTTGAAATTTCTACACCTTTTTTTAATGAAAAGTGTTTTAAAATTTTTTTAATTAATTTGTGTTTTAAAAACTTTGCATCTGAAACATTCTCAATTTCAGAATAGCTAACTTTAAGTTTGTTTTCAAAATGATTATTTACACAGGTATATACATACTTATTAATTGCCATACTGACAACATGACCATCATGATGTTTGTAAAAATTCTCTATATCAGATCCACCACCAGTTAAACTTACTCTTAATGGACTTTTTACAATTATCATTAATAATTAGTTAAATACATGATATATTTATTAAATACTATTAAATTTTATATATTTATTATAAATATACATAACAAAATAGAATGATAAATTTTCCAAAAAAAAATCAAAAAAAAGAACTTAAAAGTTATGCTAAAAACTATTTTTATTCAATGCAAGAAACATATAAAAATATTGACTTAAAAGAATTATCTAATATTAGCAATTCAATACTCAAAATAATAAAAAATAAAAAAAAAATTTTTATCGTTGGCAATGGCGGTTCTGCTGCAGTAGCAAACCATTTCACATGTGATTTTAACAAGGGTATTTATTTATCAACTAAAAAAAAATTAAACCCAAAACTTTTTTCATTATCAAATTCAGCAGAAATTATAACAGCTATAAGTAATGATATTTCACACAAAGAAATATTCTCTAAACAGTTGGAGATACTCGGTGAAAAAGGCGATGGCATAATAATTCTAAGCTCATCAGGTGAGTCTAAAAATATAAAAGAAGTAATTAAATTAGCTTTAAAAAAGAATATTACAATTTTTTTTATTGCAGGTTTTAAAAAAACAAAACCAGTAAAAATTAAATATTTTTTAAACCTTAAATGTAAAAATTATGGAATAACTGAAGATCTATTCTCATCAATCCTTCATATAATTTCTCAATTTATAAGATTTAAATTCTCCTCAAACAAAGAAATTTTATAAATTTTCATTAAATGAAATTAGATGCAGTAATATTGTGTGGTGGGTACGGAACCAGAATTAAGAAATTTACGAAAAATAAAATACCAAAATCATTAATAAAGATTAATAAGAAACCATTTTTAGATTATTTAATTAAAAAAATTTGCAAATATCCATTTAATAAAATTATTATAATTGCTGGTTTTAAAGGTAAAGAAATATCAAAATTATATAATAATAAAAAAATTAACTTCACTGATATTGAGTGTATTGTTGAAAAAAAACCATTAGGTACAGGATATGCTTTAAATAATATTAAAGATAAAATTAAAAATGATTTTGTATTATTTAATGGAGATACTTATTTTGACTACAATTTGCAAAATTTTTTTAAAAAGAAACTCAATAAAAAACATATTGCAAAAATAATATTGACTAAGAATAAGAAAAAAAGCTTAACTCAAAATCTGTTAAATATGAATTTGAGTAGTAAAAATCTAATTTATTTTTCAAAGAAAAGTTCTTTGATTGGTGCTGGCACAATATTTTTTAATAAAGAAATTAAAAAATATATTAGTAAAAAGTCTATCTCTCTTGAGGGCGATATATTGAAAAAATTAATTATAAAAAAAAAGATAGTTGGAGAAATTGATAATAGTTTTTTTGTTGATATTGGTACAGAAAATAATCTTAAATATGCTAGAAAGGAATTACCCAAATTATATTACAGACCAGCACTTTTTCTTGATAGAGATGGAGTGATTAACAAAGATTTAGGGCATGTTCATTCAAAAAATAAACTTATTTTCAATAAAAATATAATTGAAAAAATAAAAGATTTTCAAAAAAAAAAATATTTTATTTTTATAGTTACTAATCAAGCTGGGATTGCAAAAGGATACTTTACTTTAAATGATTTTTTAAATTTTCAAAAATATATACATACTTGTTTAAGTAAACATGGAATATTTATAGATGATATAGAATTTTGCCCACATCACCCCAATGGTAAAATAACAAAATATAAAATAAATTGTAACTGCCGAAAACCTGAAAATGGGATGATTAAAAATTTACAAAAAAAATGGGATATAGATATAAAAAATAGTCTATTTCTGGGAGATAGGGATACTGATAAAAGATGTTCTGAAAAATCAAAAATTAAGTTTTTAATGTGTAAAAATAACAGAATATTTTTTGAATAAATAATAATTATCTATCTATTAAAAGCAATATATGTTCCTCGTGAACTGAATACGGATTATAATTTTCTAGGACTTCAATATTTAATTTTTTTTTGTTTTCCCAAGCTTTTAGATAGTCATCTAATTTAATACTTCCAGATTTATTTTTAATTTCACTTTGAGTTATATTTACTGGAAGATTAATTAAAAAACTTTTTTCAGAACAAATACCTAGTTTTTTTTTTCCATAAAAATTAAAGTCTTGTAGAGCAGCCTCATAAGAATTTGGGGCATTAAAATCGGAAATAGATGTTAAAATTATAATGTCAGATAATAAGTAAATATGACCATTGACTGACCAAGGGTAATTCCATTCACCATCTGTTTCAAACCATTTAAATTTATAGTAATTTCTATAATCTAATTTTTTTAAATGTGGCGCTTTAATTTTTTTTTGTAAATTATAACTATGAGAAATATTTTTTGAAAGACGTAAGCTAAAAATTAAATTATTATCACTAAAAATTTTACAATCATTTAGATCAAAATTATTAATGAATATATCATCATCTGTAAGGAAAAACATTTTTTTTGTTTTAATATTTTGCAATACAGAAAGAAGAGTATTTTTAAAATCTTTTGTTTCTATTATCCATTCTATCTTAAAGTTAAAATCTTTTGTTTCTATGATTAAATCATTATAGGATTTTTCATGTTTTAAATTACTTGTTTTATAAATTATATAAATCTTACCTCTTATATTTGATCTTAATTTAATTGACTCTAATAATGCGTATAATTGAAGCGCTCTATCTTTACTAAAAATAACACAAGTTAAACCATCATTGTATATTGAATTTGATTTAAATTTTGAAAGTTGATTAATAGCTAATACAAAACTTTTATTGTATTTTTCTGATGTTTTAATTTTTTCTATTTTTATTTTAAATATATTCTCAATTTTTCTTTTTATATATCGGATTATTTTTTTTATCATTAAATTTAGCTTTTTCTTGAAGAGTTGATCCAAAAAAGTTTTTTTAATATTGAGCAACTTAAGCTAATTAAAAAAGTTATAAATAAGTATCTAAAAATAGTGTACAAATCAATATTCATCCAAGCTAATAAAACCAATGTTATTGTTATAAATAACGAAAATACAAAAAACCCTCTTAGTTTGAAAAATATTTCAATTTTACATAAAAATAAAATGAATATTAAAGAATGTAAAAATGTTACAAAATATGATCCACTTAAATAGGATAATCCTTGAAAACCTACTGTTAAACCAAATTTTGTACCTTCCAATGAAAAACCGTACAATTCATCAGCTGGGGAAAATTTTCCTATATTAACATTTATATAAGCTTCTAAACCTTTGTTTTGATAATCTGTCACAAGAAACACATCCCGCGCTCCTTCTATTCTAACAGCCAAAATTTTAAAAAAATCAAGTAAACTAAGATAATTAATTTCTTGTATTGTACCTGAGTACAGGAATGCTCTTTTTTGTTCCAAATATGATATCAACAATATAAGGCAAATTAAAAAAATTACAGAATATATAATGAATTTTAAATTTAAAGTGGGAACATATTTCTTGAATGATATCCCATCCTTGTAATAAATTAGAAGCATCAGAAAAGGGAAAAATTTATAAACTATATTACTTTTTGATAAAGAATATTCAAATGCAACAAAAATAGTTACAAATATAAATGAAAAAAAATATAGTTTATTTTGAAATTTAGTAGGATTTTTAACCAATAAATCATATAGGCAATATGACATTCCTGAAAGAAAAAAACCCTTCAAATAAAGCAAAAGTCCAACAACAAATTTAGGATATTGAGTTTTATTTTCCAAACCGTGTCTTCCTAGTCCTAAATAATCTATAACATAATTGGATAAAATAATTAAAACAAACCAAAATATAATAATGATAGGTATATATTTTTTTTTAACTTTTTGTTTATCTTTATAATTAATTCTTGCTAAATATAATTTATTAATATTATTTCGTGTAGCTAAATAAATTCCTACTAAAATTCCTGATGTCGAAACAACAGTCACAAGATAAATTTCTAAAAATTGGTTAAACTCAAAATTAAAATTACCTAATGAAGTAAATCCAGAAAATCCAAAAATATATGGGTCATAAATGATTAAACCTAATTGGACGAAAAATCCAAAACAAAATAATATTATTACAATTAATGAGATCTGAACTATATATATATATGATAAAATTTTTTCTAACAAAAATAATGAAATAAAAATATATATTGTTGTTAATAAGATAATATCTAAATTTAAATTCAGGGTTGTAATTAAAAATAAATAAGCCGCTGAAGTATAAATTATAACTCTTAAAGCAAAGGCAAGACTAATTTTATTTATCATTAAATTTTGTATAGTTTGAATATAAATTTAATTATCATAATTAAAAAATTAATTTAAATTTTTGAAATTAGAATAAATATGTTTTATCCAATAATCATTCCAAATAAATTTGGAATTTTTTAAATTTTCTAATTTTGAATTATATACCTTTTTTAAATCAAATTCTGTATAAGACTGAAGATCACTCCAGTCGTTCAATATAAGAGCTGGAAAGTCAGTAAACTGTGAATAAAAATTATTTTTTATTACTATAGGTATCACATTCAAGTAAAGTGACTCCCAAGTTCTGTACGTGTCTAATCCATTCCCTTCTGGACAAGCATGAAACATATAATTATTAAGTTTTTCTCTGTACTCATAGGCTGAAAATCCATTTGAAACATCTGTCAGGCTCAGTTTACTGAGAGTTTTTAGCGCTGGTTTTCTTTGACTGGGATTGGTTCCAATATTAAATGAACAGAATATTTTTGGTATTTTTTTTTTTTTTTTAATTCTCAGCTTTTTAAAATCATTAACAACACCAAATAGTTGATATCTGGAATTCTGTAAACCGAGAGGAATTGGAATAATTTTATTGTTTCTTATAACTGTATTAGCAGAATACCATTTTATTAAATATTTATTATTTAATATTTTGTAATATTTTTCATCTATAAGATCGTCTCCATTATGTGATATCAAAATAAAATTTTTTTTAATATTATTAATATTGTCCTGAAAATTTTTTAATAAGTTTGATTGAACAAATATAATCTCTGGTTTTTTTAAAATAAGTTTATTTCCATCATATATAAAAGTTGAAAATTTGCGAAATGTATCTCCACTTAAAAAAGGGCTGCTGCTAGGATAAATATTAAATATTTTATAAAAGAAAACATATATTATTCTTTTACATGAAACAAAAAAGTTTTTTGGGTTTTTAAATTTATGATTTAAATAATAGTTAAATATCATTTTATAATTTTCTAATTTTAAATTAAATTCAAATTTTTTAAATCCAATAATATTTGGTTGGGAACTGATTTAATAAAATTTTTCATAGAAAATTTTTTTTCTTTTTCTTCAAGTAAAAATTTGCTAATATTTTTTTGATATTCAATAAATATACTTTCACTCATATTTTTTATGAATTTATATAAATTATGATGTGAAATAAAGTCCCTTCTATCAATAAAGCAATTAGATGGGATATGATCTAAAATGTTTTTAGCCCCCCAATAAATAGGCACATTACCAAAGCTAAACGAATCAAAAATCTTTTCGGTTACATAGTCATTTTGATTTGCGATGTTTTCATAAACTAAAGAAAATTTACTAGTAGTTAATACATCATCTTTTTTTTCTAACATACCTTTCCAGGAATTGAACTGAAATTTTTTAAAAAAAAATTTTTCTTCTATTTTATGAATCATTCCACCTATCTTAGTAGGTATACGCGCTGACTTATCCCATCCAGATCCATATAAGTAAAATTCATCAGGATAATTCCTTTCAAACCATTTAATGGATTTTACTCTCTCTTTATATAAATCATTTATATTATTAAAACTTGGTAATGATTTATTGTTAGCTATCATTACTAATAGTTTATTTCTATTAACATAACCATTTGGTAATACTTTCATTGAACGTAATACTGGTAAAAAAAATTTTTCAGCATTAATAAAATTTTTAGTTTCAGTATCATGTGAAAAAATTTTATGGTATTTATTCAATCTAGTCACATTTAAATTTTGAGGATAAATATTTTTATTTTCCCAAACAACTAAAAATGCTGGAACACCTGGGTTCTTTTTATCATTAACATCTATATGAATTTCAAAACTATGTGTTTTTTCTTGATTGTTTTTTAATACTAAATTTATACCATTCTTTAAAAAAAGATTTTTCATCTCCACCCAGTGTTCTGACAAATTATCTCTGGTATCTAAAGAAAAAATACTATTAAGTTTTTGATTATCTTTAAATAATAATAGGGCTGATATCATTTTAAATATTAACTAAAAAATCTTTACTTATTTTCAAATAGAGTTTTATAAGTTCCTTCTTGTTTTATTTTGCCTTGATCTAAAATGTAAATTTTATCACAATTTTTTAAACTTTCTAAACGGTGAGCAATATGTATTACTGTAAGATTTTTGGTAATCTGGTTTTCAATTGCATTGATTATTGATTTTTCTGTTGAATTATCCACTGAACTTGTAGCTTCGTCTAAAATAAGTATTTTGGGTTCTCTGTAAATAGCTCTTGCAATCGCTATTCTTTGTATTTCTCCCCCAGATAAACGGACTCCTCTTTCACCTACAAGCGTATCATATTTATTTGGAAGCTTTTCAATGTATTCATCAATATTAGATAATTTTGCAACATATTTAATTTTTTCTAAATCAATATCCTCATCATTTACTCCAAAAGCAATATTATTTTTTATACTGTTATCAGATAAATAAATTTGCTGAGGAACATACCCTATATTTTTTTGCCACTCATGGGAAATTGACATATCTAAAATTTTATCATCAATTAAAATTTTTCCACTGTCAGGATTTAATAAACCCATAATTATATCAACTAATGTTGATTTTCCACTTCCAGTGGTTCCAGCAATACCTATTTTACTTCTAGTTGGGATAATTAAATTGATATTTTTTAATATTTTTATGTTTTTTTTATATGCGAAAGAAATATTTTCTAACTTAATGTTTTTATTAAAATCTAAATACTTTAAATTTTTAATTTCATTATTAACCTTAATATTAGAATTTAATTTTAATTCTTTAAGTAAAGAATTTAAAGCATTCTCACAAAATTTTATTCTGGAAAGCGAGAAAAATATTTGCTGAAAAGATGGTATCATTTTATAAGCAGCCAGAGCAAACAAGCTAAGAGAAGGAACAATGTTTATAAAATTTTTACCCTGAGTTGTGAGAAGTAAAATAAAAAAAATAATTCCTGAAAATACAAACGCTTCAATTAAAAAACGTGGAGCAATACCCAATACGTCTGTTACTACAAAGGTCTTATAATATTCTTTGTTAGATTTTTTGAATTCATCAGTAAAATAATTTTCTAAATTTAACAATTTAACTATTTTAAAACTAGAAAATGCCTTATTTACTGTTTCAAATCTCCTTGAATTAGTTTCAACTCTAATTTTTCCAATAGAAAACATTTTTTTTCTTAAAATGAAATAGATTAATAAGTAAACTGATCCAATGCTAAAAATGACTACACTTGTTACAATAGGCTTTATTAGGATGAGAGAAAAAATAATAAAAAATGTTAAAAGTGTATGGGATAGAAGGTTTAAAAAAGACAGTAAACTACCGGTCACAACTAAATTGACTTCTGAAAAAATATTCTTGTTTATTTGAGAGATATTTTGACTAAAAAACCACCTATAATGCTGATTTAAATATTGAGATAATAAATAAGTTGAGGTGCTATATTCTTTATATTTTATGAATTTAGAAATTAAAAAAATATTAGTCAATCTAAAAAACATAGATACAAAAATTCCACAAATCGAAATGATCCCCAAAAGTATTATAAAGCTATTCACATTTTGAAAGGCAAACAAATTATCTGTTAAATTATAAATTTTTGATAACAGTTTATTATCGTCGATAATGTTTTGATCGGCTATAATCGCAATAAATGGCATAACCGAAAATAAACCTAGCACTTCTAATAATGAAGTAAAAAAAACTACAATAACTAAAATTAAAAAATTTTTTTTTTCTTTTTTAAATAAAAGTGAAAAATTATTTACTATCACCCTTAACCCAAATCCTCAAAATTTTGGTAAGTTTTCTTTAAACCTTCAAATATTGAAACTTTTGGTTTCCAACCAAGACTTTTTATTGATTTAGAGTCTAAAAACTTTCTTAATGCTCCATCAGGCTTACTAACATCAAACTCAATCATTCCATCATATTTAACAACTTTTTTAATTATTTGTGCTAATTCATATATGCTGGTTTCTAGGCCAGAACCAACGTTAAAATAATTTAGACTTAATTTTTTTTTATTTAAATATTTTCTATCAGTATTCATTAACACAATGCATGACTCTACAAAATCATCAAGATAAAGAAATTCCCTTAGTGGTTTTCCACTTCCCCACAAAATTACTTTTGATTGTTTTTTAATTTTAGCTTCATGAAATTTTTTTATTAATGCAGCAACAACATGACTATTTTCTTGATTATAGGAGTCACCAGGACCATACAAATTGTTAGGAACAATACTTCGATAATCGATTAAATATTTTTTTGAATATTGATTATTATAAGCTTCACACATTTTCATTCCAGCTATTTTAGCAACTGCATATGGCTCTACTGACTCTTCCAAATACCCAGATAGTAAACTATGTTCTTTTATTGGTTGATTTGAATTTTTTGGGTAAACACAGCTTGTAGAAATGAATAATAGTTTTTTTATTTTATTCAAAAAAGCTGCATGGATAATATTTGATTGTATCATTAAATTTTCATAAATAAATTCAGCAGGCTTCATGATATTAGCATTAATTCCTCCAACTTTTGCAGCAGCCACGTATATCTGGTGAGGTTTCTCGACTCTAAAAAAATTTTCAACTGCTAATTGATTAGACAAATCAAGTTCTGCTCGGGTTTTAGTGATTAAATGAATATTTTTTTTTTTTAAAAGACGAACAATTGCAGTGCCAACCATTCCTGTATGACCTGCTACAAAAACTCTAGTTTTTGTCATTGCTTTTAATAAATATTTCTTTTTTAGCTGAATTAAAGTCTTCCTTAACCATTTCTTCTACTAGTTTCTCAAAAGTTATTTTTGGCTCCCAACCTAGCTTTTTCTTAGCTTTTGTTGGATCTCCTAAAAGTGTCTCAACCTCTGTGGGTCTAAAATACCGGGGATCAACTTTTATTATATCACGACCCTCAAAAGACCCCGTTTCCCTAACATCTTTACCTTTCCACTCAATATTCATATTTAATTTTTTTGAAGCTATATTAATAAAATGTCGAACAGAATATTGTTTGCCTGTTGCTATAACAAAATCTTCTGGATATTTTTGTTGTAGCATTAACCACTGGGCTTCCACATAATCCTTAGCATGTCCCCAATCACGTAGAGCTTCAAGATTTCCAATATATAAAGTTTTTTGTAATCCTAATTTAATTCTAGCTAGCGCTCTTGTAATTTTTCTAGTAACAAATGTTTCGCCTCTTACTGGAGACTCGTGATTAAATAAAATTCCATTACACGCATAAATTCCATAAGCCTCCCTATAATTAACAGTGATCCAATAAGCGTAAAGTTTAGCCACACCATAAGGGCTTCTTGGATAAAAAGGTGTTTTTTCTGTTTGTGGAGTCTGCTGAACTAGGCCATAAAGTTCTGAGGTAGAAGCTTGATAATATTTAGTTTTTTTTTCAAGTTTAAGAATACGAATAGCCTCCAAAATTCGAAGAGCCCCAAGAGCATCTGAGTTAGCCGTATATTCTGGTTCTTCAAAAGAAACTGCAACATGACTTTGTGCTGCCAAATTATAAATTTCATCAGGTTGCACCTCTTGAATAATCCTAATTAATGAACTGCTATCTGTCATATCTCCATGATGCAAAATAAATTGACGATCTAGTGAATCTAAATCTTGATATAAGTGGTCAATTCTATCAGTATTTATAAGTGAGGTTCTTCGTTTAATTCCATGAACTTCATAATTTTTATTTAACAGTAGTTCAGCAAGATAAGACCCGTCTTGCCCTGTAATTCCCGTTATTAAAGCTTTTTTCATATTTTTAATTAATTAGATTTTAATAAAATTTGCATCTTTGTCCCTTTCAGAGATAATAATTTTTTTTTTAGATAACTTTATTTTAAAATAGGGATCTTTATAATTAATTGTAAATTGTTTGTCTTTACCTGAATAATACTTAGTTTGTTTATAATGATATACCGCATAATCACTTAAAACTAAAAAACTATTTCCATATGAAGGAGGTATTAAAATTTGAAAATATGAATTAGAGGATAATATAAATTTTTCCCACTTTCCAAATTGACTAGATTTTTTGTCATAATTAACTATCACCGCCTCACATTTTCCATGAACACAAGAGACTAATTTCCATGTTTTATGGTCTCCATGTATACCCTTAAACACATTTTTTTTATTAAGCGAAAAATCATCCTCAACAAAATTTTTATTTAAAAATTTTTTATAATCTTTAGAAGAAAAACTTTGTATGTATCTCCCTCTGTTATCCTTAAATTCAGTTTTTGGATAAATCATCAAAAGTTTTAATACTGAGGATTTTTTAACTAGCATATGATTTGGTACAATAATAAATTTGACTTAATAATCTAGATTATCTATATAAAAAACTTATATAATTAAAGTATTTAATGCAATATAAAGGTTTTCTTATGACTTTTATCGTTATCAATTTATTTTATGACTAAAAATTTAATTTCTAGGATAGCTGAAATATCAGTTTTAGGTAAGGAAGGTCATGTTCCAAGCGCATTATCAATTTTAGATATTATTTGGGTAATCTATGACAAAATTGTTAATATAAGTTTAATAAAACGTCGATCACAAAAACGAGATTTTTTTATATTGAGTAAGGGACATGGGTGCCTAGCACAGTATGTTGTCTTAGAACAAAAAGGTATTATTTCAAAGAAAGATTTAAATACTTTCTGTAAATATAAGAGTAATTTTGGAGGGCATCCTGACTCAAGAAAGATAAATGGTGTAGAATGTTCTACTGGATCTTTAGGACATGGCTTTCCATTTGCTGCGGGAGTTGCTTATGGTAATAAATTACTTAACATAAAATCTAAAATTATTGCACTTGTTGGTGATGGAGAATGTAATGAGGGAAGTATATGGGAAACATGTATGATTGCCAGCCATCATAAACTTAACAATTTAATCTGCATAATAGATAAAAATAAATCTACAGATAGAGCTTTAAAGATTGACGATCTTAAATCAAAATTTAAATCTTTTGGATGGCACGCTGTTAATATTAATGGTCATTCCCATAGAGAGATATTAAAAGCATTAAATATAAAATCGAAAAAACCACTAGCAATTATTGCTAATACAATTAAAGGAAAAGGAATAAATTTCATGGAAAATAATCCTGAGTGGCATCACAAAACTTTAGATAAGGATTTATTTAATAAAATTATTAAAAAAAATTGATATAATGCGTGCTCAATTAAATAAAACTGTAAAAAAATTATTTTTAAAAAATAAAAAAATATTTTTAATCCTTGGGGATATTGGAGTTTATGGGTTTAAAGAACTTTTAAAAAGTAAAAGAGCGGTAAATATTGGAATACTAGAGCAAGCAACTATAAGTTTTGCCTCAGGTCTTTCAAAGGTTGGGTTTATTCCAATAGTTCATACTATCGCAACATTTATGGTTGGTCGTGCGTTTGAACAACTAAAATTAGATTTTGGTTATAATCAACTTAATGGCAATTTTATAAGTGTGGGAGCGTCATATGACTATGCGGCTCTTGGTTGCTCACATCATTGTCCTGAAGATATTAATTTACTTAAAAATATTCCAAATATGCAAATAATCGTGCCAGGAAATTCCCATGAATTTGATAGAATTTTTTCCGAATGCTATATGAAAAATCTTCCAAAATATTTCAGATTAAGTTCAGAGGAGAATAAGCTTCAATGCAATGTTAAGTTTGGTAAAGGGATAATTTTAAATCAAGGCAGGGACGTTACTGTAGTGGCAGTTGGCCCTGTTTTAAATATAACTCATGATATTTGTAAAAAATTAAATGTAAATTTAGTTTATTTTACTACAATAAGACCTTTTGATAAAAAAATTTTTAAAAAATTAAAAGTTAAAACTAAAAAAATATTAATTATAGAGCCATTTTATTTTGGATCAGTAGTCGAAGAAGTTTTGAATTCCAACAAAGACTCAAAAATCAAAATTGAAAATATTTCTATTCCATATAAATTTTTAACAAATTATGGTTCAAAAAAGCAACATGATGAAGAGTTAGGATTTAGTAAAAAAAAATTTGAAATTAAATTAAAAAAATTAATGAAAAGTAAAATTTAAAATGTTTGAAATTATATTAAACGATATAAAAAAAATTCTGAGTAAACAATATCTTTTCTTTAAAAATAAAGATATTTTGGTATTGGGTGGAACTGGATTAGTAGGTCAATATTTTATTGCTTTTTTTTTTCTTTTACTAAAAACAAATCAAGCACCAAAATCTATAACTATTTCTCATAAGAATAATTTTCCAAATTATTTAAAATTCTTAAAAAAAAATAAAAAAATAAAATTTTTCAAAGATGACATATCTAGAATTAAAAAAAATAATTATAAAAAATATGATTGTATAATTTTTTCTGCAGGATATGGTCAGCCAACAAAATTTTTACAAAATCCTATAGAAACTATTGAACTTAACACATCTTCCTTAAAAACATTTATTTTAAAATTAAAAAAAGGAGGAAAATTTTTATTTTTAAGTAGTAGTGAAATTTATAATAAAAATAAAAAAAAAATTATTAATGAAAAGGATATTGGCTCTACAAATACAGATGATCCAAGAGCTTGTTACATAGAGGCTAAAAGATGTGGAGAAGCAATAGCAAATATTTACAATAAAAAATTTAATATAGATATTAAAATCATAAGGTTATGTCTTACCTATGGTCCAGGTACTAGGAAGGATGATGCTAGAGTGCTCTATGAGTTTATTCATAGATCACTTAAAGAAAAAAAATTATATGTAAATGACTCTGGTTTAGCAATAAGAAGATATATTTATATTATGGATGCAATCAAAATGATGTTAAATATAATGCTTTATGGAAAAAGTAACGTGTACAATATTGCTGGTAAAGAAAAAATAACAATTGGTCAATTAGCAAAGGAAATAGGAAAAATCTCATCAAAACTTGTGTATTTTAAAAAAAAACCATCACTAGAAGGTGCTCCCAAAAATATCTCTTTATCAATAAAAAAATATGAAAATGAATTTGGAAAACTTAAGTTAATCAATATTCAAGAAGGTTTAAAAAGAACAATTGAATGGTGTAAAAAATTATAAATAAATCATAATCTCCATCTAATAATAAAATGAAAATTACAACTAAAGATTTTAAGAAATATATCAAAAGTGAACCTAGCCAATTTTTAAAAAAAAAAATAAAAAACTTAAACTATGAAAATTTAAGTCAGAAAGAGGAAAAAAAGTACATACTTAAAATAGTAAAAACAATATTTGAACAAAAAATTGAAAAATCAGGAAAAAGTTATAAGGAAAAATGGAACAGTGGTTGGGGTCAAAACTATAAAGAATTTAAAAAAACAAAAAAATTAGGCAGTTTGATACCTAAATATTTTTTTAAAACTAATATTTCTAGAATAGACAATAGGCTAATTCGAGTAAAATCAAAGAATTTTGATTATAAAGTTTTAAATTTAATAACTAGTTATATTTTTGAAAAATATTTTAAAAAAGAAAAAAATATTATCGAATTTGGTTGTGGAACAGGACATAATATAATTAATTTAAGAAATATAAATAAAACAGCTAATATTTATGGGCTTGATTGGTCTCACTACTCACAAAAAATTCTAGATATTATCTCAAAAAAAGATCACAATATTAAAGGTTATTTCTTTGATTATTTTAAACCGTCTTTACCTAATATAAAAAAAATTAATGTAGGAGATAATTTTTCATGTTTTACAGTTGCGTCTTTAGAGCAAATAGGGAAGAATTTTAAAAGATTCATAAAATTTTTAAAAAAAGAAAATCCAAAATTAATTGTTAATATAGAGCCTATAAATGAATTATTATCAGAAGATAAATTGCTTGATTATTTGTCAAACAAGTATTGTGAAAAAAGAAATTACCTTACTGGTTATCATAAACACCTGAAAGAACTTGAAAGAAAAAAGATTATAAAAATAATTGAGGAAAAGAAATCTTATTTTGGAAGTTGTTATATTAACGGGTATTCCATAGTTGTTTGGAAGTTTTTGTAAAATTCAAAGTCAATAATTAAAAATTTAACAAAAATGCTTATTGACGATATAGTTTAAATTATTTTATTTGATCATTTATCCAATGATAATTTTTTATTAAACCTTCTTTGAGAGAAAATCTCGGTTTCCACTGTAATTTTTCTTCTATTAATTGATTGTCACTTGATCTACCCCTAACTCCTTTTGGTTTATCAAGTAAATAGTTTCTTTCAACTTTGTATTCAGCAATATCCTCTACCATATCAATCATTTGATTTATCGATACTTGTTCCTCACTTCCAATATTTATAGGTTCGTTGATATCAGAATCAAAAAGTTTAAGCACAGCATCAATACAATCATCAATGTATAAAAAAGATCTTGTCTGTTGACCATCTCCCCATACTTCAATATTTTTTTCCATGTTTTTTTTGGCTAAAGCAATTTTTCTGCATATTGCTGCAGGTGCTTTTTCTCTTCCACCATCATAAGTTCCATTGGGGCCATATATATTGTGAAATCTAGCAACCTTAGTATCAACCTTATAATCTTCAGTGAAGTGTCTACACATTCTCTCAGAGAAAAGTTTTTCCCACCCATACCCATCTTCTGGCATAGCAGGATAAGCATCCGATTCTTTCAACCCTTTAATAGAAGTATTTTTTTGTAAAGTTGTATTGTATGCACATGCACTTGATGAAAAAAAATACTTTTTAATATTAAATTTTTTACATGCCATAAGAAGATGTGTGTTAACTAAAACAGATAACATACATAAAGCTTTATTGTTTTCGATAAAGCCCATACCACCCATATTACAAGCTAAATTAAAGACGTAGTCACATCCCTCAACAGCTTTTTCACAACTAGCTTTTTCCTCTAAATTAAGTTCTAAATTCTCTACATTATCATTATCAAATTTTTGATACCATACAACCATAGGTTTGACGTCGACACTTCTAATCTTGTTATTATCTTCCAATAATTTTTTTATTAAATGACCACCTATAAAACCACCACCACCAGCTATTAATATTTTTTTCATATTATTTTATCTTTTAGTATTTAGTATTTAGTATTTAGTATTTATTAAAATTTAATATAGTTATATCTATTATATTATTTTTATAAATGAACAACCTAATAGTTAAATTATTTGGCGGAACTGGTAACCAATTATTTCAATTTTTCTTTGCGCTTAAATTTTCCAAAATTAACAAATGCAAACTCTTTTATGATGCATCTGCATTAGGAGAAAATGACAGCTGGGGAAGATTCTTGGAAATAAAGATGATTTTGAATTATTACAAAGTGCCAAATTATAAAATTTTAAACAATGCTCAAAATGCTATCACACTTCATGAAAACCAATTAATTCACCCAAAATTTTTATTAGAGCGAACACTTAAAAATACCAAAACAACATACAAAATAGAAGGCTATTATCAAAACTATAGAACCATAAATTGTCTACGCCAAGAAATACAAAAAAAATTTAATAAAAATTTTAATAAAAAAAAATTGAAAGTTTGTGATTTTAAATATTCAATTTCTATTCACACTAGAGAGTATCATAATCATAAAAAAAATAATAAAGATGAA
>Ga0075119_1000652_pt1 | contig 17950 bp, 36 predicted proteins | sample AntAceMetag02UK9_FD_69791 | JGI IMG/M metagenome (GOLD analysis project Ga0075119, IMG submission 69791) | Saline lake microbial communities from Ace Lake, Antarctica - Antarctic Ace Lake Metagenome 02UK9 | ecosystem: Environmental > Aquatic > Non-marine Saline and Alkaline > Saline | place... | reverse complement strand
ATATGCGTTAATAAACTGTATGATGCAATGTTAAAGGGAACACCTAAGAACATATCACATGATCGTTGATACATTTGACAACTTAACTTACCGTCTGCACTTACATAAAATTGTGCAAAACAATGACAAGGTGGTAATGCCATTTGTTCTAGTTCTCCGGGATTCCATGCACTCAGAATGTGTCTGCGTCCATTAGGGTCCTTTTTAATACCTTCAATAAGATTACTAAGTTGGTCTACATGATAATCAGGATTAGGTACTCGTTTAAATTCCTGTGCTGTGTTTTCAAATTGACTGTATGAAGCAAACTCTATACTTCTACGCCACGAACGCCATTGTACTCCATACACCCGGCCTAGGTCATAATCAGGTGCAGTAATTTCATCAGTTACTTCACCATATGTACCGTTGACTAACACATCAACTCCTGGAGTCTTGGGTATTACTTGTTTACGGTCTTGCCATTCATTACTTAGAGCATTAGCTGTCCATATAGTTTTCTTTTCTAAGTCTCTAGTACCGTGCAGTATTTCTGCCAATCTACGTTCATCACTACTACCTTCTATAAACCAAAGTAGTTCACTAAGGCATGATTTAAATGCTAGCTTCTTTGTAGTAACAGCAGGAAAACCTTTAGTGAGATCATAGCGTTGTTGCATACCAAATACTGATAATGTACCAACTCCTGTACGATCACTGCGTTTCTCTCCGTTGTCTAATATGTACTGTAAGCTGTCTAGATATGTTTTCATTTTCTTGTCATCACCTTAAAAGTATGTCCTTCGTGTATTACTTCATTCTGCAAATCAAACTCTTGGTTAAGCTGGTCAATATCAATAAATGTATCACAATCATATTTCTCCCATGTTTGTGAAAGATGTATTTCTGTAATTTTAGGTAATAAACTTTTAAACAACTCTGCACCGCCAATGCACCAAACTACTGGACTAGCGTCAATCATATTGATGTCATTGATTAAGCCAACACCTTTAGGTAGGTCAAGTTGCTGTCTACTAACTACAATGTTTATTCTGTTTGGAAGAGGGCGATACTTTTCTGGTATACTTTCCCAGGTATTACGTCCCATAATTACTATTTGATTTTCTGTTAGTTCTTTAAAACGAGGAAGGTCGCCTTCTAGTCTGGCCCAAGGTAACTTATTGTCTTTGCCAATACCGCCTTGGCTATCGCATGCTAGGATGGCCTTCATAGACCACCTAGTATTTTATCCGTCTGTGGTTGAATTAGTTCTGCTACTTGATCAACATCAACAAAAAAGTCAACATTAGCAATGTCTTTATCATATTCTTCTAACTTTTGATCGAGCACTCCTTCAAGTTCGTAGGCATCTAATCCTTTCTTACGTAGTGTTGACATATTTAAATATCGTCGGCGTCCATCTTTGAGTTTAATAACAACTCGCTTAATGCACTCTACCGGAACATTGGTTTTGTCAACACCCTCGACCAAATCCTCCCATCTTGAGAGGAATTCTTCACTGAGGAGCATGTTATTCCTTTCTTCTTAGTTAAGCTACGGTCTTTTTTGCTGTTGTCTTTTTGACACCAGTTGCTTTTGGAGCAGTCTTCTTAGGTGTTAGCTCTTTAGCTTCTGCTTTTAAACGCTTAGATTCTTCAAGCATTGATTTAGCATTAACTTCCATTTCGTTAGCTTGTTTCAAAAGATTATTAGCAATATCTGAATCACTTAACGCAGTATTAGTGTTAGCAGTTACAGGCGGTACATTTCTTTCAGGGGGGGCACCCAATTCACGGCCAACTGTTGGATCAACTAGTCCCCTATTGCTATCTAGTTTTTCTAGACGTTGTTTAGCTTCATCACCAGTTTCCATTTCATTAATAATCTTGTTAAGTTCATCTAATCGAACATTTGAAGTTGCATTTGCTGTAACAACAATTTGATTAGTTTGAACTTTTTTAAGATAACCTTCACTATGAAGTGCACCTAACATGTTTCTACCATCTGGCAATATTGCCTTATGGAATGCATCGGCTACTAATTTTTCTGATTGTCCCTCATTTTCTAACACTTTCATAACTGGATCATGAATAGCACCAGGCAATACATCTGAATATACAACTAGTGCCATGTGAGCTTGTTCAGGAACTTCTCTATAAACGATAATAATTTTACGTTCATTATGTCTACCAACGTGCTTAATCATTTTTTGTTTCTCCTTTATCAGCAGTTGGCTCGTCAGCCTCTGCGTCTTTTGGTGGTAAAAGTGTTTGTAAAAAAGCTGATAGCTTTTCATATACTGCACCAACTGCTGTTAACTCGTTAGCACGCCAAGCACCTCTTTGTGAACCTAGTTCAATACAACTACGTAAAGTTGCAAGATCTTGTACCGTAAGTTGTGGTACAGCATTTTCTGTAGCAGGTGCTACAGTTGGTTCATTTACTTCTTCTTTCTTTTCTTTAGCTTTCGCCATGTTCCAAACTCCTATTCGAATAGTTTCTATTAATATTTAACGGTCTACGCTGGGTAGGGGTAAATTTTTTACTTCTCTGGTTCGTAGAGTGCCCACTGACCAAACGGTGGATTAGGGTGGTCATTGCTGTGTATGATCCATACAGTTTCGCAATAGTTAGCGTCTCCCCAAGTTCCCCAGGGATAACCGTCTGTAAATACCACTAATCTTTTTGGTGAAATGTCATTCTCTTTAAGATAGTTGAACATACAATCAAACTCAGTACCACCTCCACCTTCTATGTCATACTCTAGTATATTGTCTAAATTGTCACTTGTAAAGTCTTGTGGGTTATGAACTTCTGTGTCAAATGAGAACATATGTATTCTGTAATTGTTAAATTCCTCAGTGATACCTTTAACCTCACCTTTGAAATCACTTAACATTCTGTCTGACATTGACCCAGATGCATCAAAAGCAATAGCAATATCAATCATTTCTTCGTGGTTGGTTCCTGGAAGTATAGCATCTAAGTGCCACCCTCTACGACTAGGACGAGCAAAAGTATAATCACTTTTTTGAGTACTTTCTAGTTGTTGTCTAAGAAGGTCTCTCCAATCCATTTGAGGTTCTGTAATGTCTTCTATTATTCTTTTAACACCACTAGGAAGATTACCAGCTCCTGCTGACTTGGCCGCAGTTACCATTGCTTCTTTTAATTCGTCTTTAATTTCTTGTAGCTCTTGTTTTGTTAGTTTAGGTCGACCACTACCTTTTTTCTCATCTTTTTTACCATCTTCTCCATCAGGGCTTTCAGAAGTAGTTGACTCTTCATTTTCTAAATGTTCATCTAACAGTTGATCAATTAATTCCTGAATATCAACTTTATCAGCATTTTCGTATAAGTCATCATACACACGTTCATAGTTCCACCCATAATATTTTGTGTCATGTAAGCAAGGAACAGTAGTAATCATCTCGCCTACCTTGTGTTGTACTAGGTCACCATTGACACAATAGTCAGCGGCAATATTTGCTAATTGAGCTTGATGATCATTGTCAACACGTCGACCAATATGTTCATACACACAATGAAGAACTTCATGCCCAAACAAGAACTCACATTCTTTCTCACCTGACAACATCATTATAAACCGTGAATTGTAATAAAAATTACGACCATCTGTTGCGGCAGTTTGACACCACTCGTCTGCATTTATTAATTTTAATCTTGTAGCTAGGTTACCAAAAAATGGTTGTTTTAATAATAAACCAATTCGAGCAGTAATAAGTCTTTCTCTTGCTTCGAGGTCTACTGCACGGTCTGTGGGGCCTAAGATGTTTGCGAACTTTTCTGCTAGTTCTTTATCTTTATTTTGTGTTGTGGTTGCTGTAGTCATACTAGTATTATATGATAAAGTGAATTATTGGTCAACTGTTATTTTATTATAATTTTTCTTAAGTCTGGATATTTTTTAAATTCTAGCTGTTCATTATGTTGTCCTAATAGCTCTAATCCTTGTTGAGCTTCTTCAGGACTAGGCTTATAATGATACCCTAACTTAAATTCTTTTTGATCTTCCCATGGTGTTATTGATAAGTCTCGACCATCATAGCACATAAGTTTTAACTGTTTATAAAGTGCATAATCATCTAATAGTATAGCACCACCTCTGCCAATGGTTAAGGGTTTACTGTGTCCAAAACTTAAACACATTATCATACCTGGCTTATACATCTCAGGATATAATGCTCTTGCTGAATCCCAAATATTAGTATACTGGAAGTAATACATACCATTCCATGATTCAACATCATTGTATTCAAACTTAACGCCTATCTTCATAAGCATCATTGGTATTGAAATGTATGTGTACGGCGTAAACTCTGTTGATGTAACCTCAGTTGCTCTAAATGCAAGCTCAAGTGCATGTGTACAACAATCAGTCATTACAGCGTACCTAGCACCTGTGTATGACGCTAGTGCAGACTCAAACTCTGTTATGTAATCAAATGGGTTACTCATTTTCCTGCTCCTAATTTTAGTCTAGCTAACGTGGCATCTACTTCATGCTGAAAGGTTATTTCCATCCAATCTGTAGTTACATTTGCATGCCAATTGTGCCCAGGCAACCCAAACTGCTCAGTCAGCCAGGCCATATCTTCATTCCACTCACGGACCGTGTCGCCCTTTCTCCAATGTATTTTAACCAGGTGATTCAATGACGTTTTCTCTATCATGTAACCAAGTAACAATGGCATACTTGGTACCTTTAGTTACCGGTTTAGCCTGATGTTGGTATGCCCATGCACTAGGAAACATAACTAACGTTCCTGCTTTGGGTTTAATCCAGACATTGTGTAAAGGAAAAATTAGTTCGCCACCTTCATAGTTATCATTAATGTAAAGTATAGCACTTATGTGTCTTCCTGTTATTGTAGGGCCATCATAATGATTAGGATATTCACCACCTTCTTGATAACGCAACAATTGATAGCTAGAATTATTAAAGCAGTCTTCTCTAATTCCATACCGTGGCATATATTCAGCAGTAGCGTCAGTCAGCACCATATGGAAGTCTTCAAATAGCTTAGTTGTAATTGGGTGACGATGTTTTTTATGTATAGCTGTTAGATTTAAGTAATCACTTTGGCGTTTAGTGTCCTTGCCTAGATACGGTGCAGGTTTCCAGCAAATATTTGGTAGCTCAGTATTCTGACAAACAGCCTCAACTAAGGTTACAGTGTTATCAGAGTATTCCCAACAACCGTCCCAGATATCAATACACCCTGCTAATGTTTTAGTTAGCTTCATTTTGCTCCTTAAACCTATCTTGCATTACTATTCCGTTTAAGTGATCTAGTTCATGTTGAAACACAATAGACGGAAGTCCCCATAGCCTTGTTGTTATTTGTTCACCTTTATGATTATAATAGATAGCTTCGATATAAGCAGGTCGTCTAATTGAAAAACTTTCTCCAGGAAAACTTAAACAACCTTCATCAATTTTAGCAGTTGTTTCACCGTAATTAATGATTTCTGGATTAAAACAGAACGAAGCTACATCTCCTGCACCAAATTTAGTTTGCATCACAAACAACCTACATCCAATGCCAAGTTGCGGAGCCGCAAGCCCAATGCCATTAGACTTTTTCATAAACTCTAACATTTTTATTGCTAGATGTAAATTCTTTTCAGGCTTCCCAAAGTCAAAAGGTTCCGCAACATTATGTAACACAGTGTCTACGAATTTAAACTTGTTAGGTATTTTAACTTTCATTGCCTTCAAATCTCATAAAGTAATACGTAAGGTATCTATTAAGTTCGTGACTACTTGACCACTTCCATTTATCGTAACTTATTCTTTCGGCAAACTGGACATCTTTAAGATCTTCTTCTATGATATCCATACGATCATTCCATTGGAATATTTTTTCAGTAGTATCCAGAGGTTTCTCTAACCTAACAATCATAAGTTGATCATCGGGCCCTGCATTCTCTATGTCAATTGTCATTTCCATCTTAATAAGAAAGCATCAACCTCCTTGCTCGATGACAAGTATATTCTATTACTGTGAACGCTGGTTTGATTATCCCAACACCAGTACTGATTGCTTATTTGTCGTTTGTGTAAGTGCAACCAACTTTGTAAATCTACAGAGCTAGTCCAAGTAGTCCAACACCAATCCAAAGCCGTAGCAAAGTCCTCTACTGCCTGCTGATAACTAATCCTATCAAACTCAATACAGTAGAGGAATTTTGGGTGTGCATTCCATTGCACTGTTGTCTTTCTTACCTTAAAGGTACGCATTTATCCCTGACTTGCTTTTAGTATGTACTTCCCGTACTTATCATGAAACTTATCGAAGCTCTTAAGTTTAGTTGGACTAAACTTTAAATCATATGTAGTAAGAGCAGTTCTAGCACCCATTACTACTATTTCTGTTTCAAAGTTATTCATCATGTACTCAAAGAAACAATCAAGATTTTTAGTCCACTCAACTTCTTTTATGCCTTTATCTTGTCTATCTTTAAGTTCATAACACATTGATACAACCAATGAATACATAGCTGAAATATCTTTAATTTCTAACTCTGTTACTTTACCTGATAGTATGTCTTCTGGATTAGGCATTTGGCTAGCTACTTTTCTATGTGCCATAAACTTAACTGCAAGCCCTTCTCCAACACTTCCTGCTATTAGGTTGAGTAGAACGTTCTTGTCGGAATCTTCGTCTGACAGTAATTCTGAAACGAAGGTCCACGAACGGGGGGTAGCGAACGCCCTACTCGAACTCTTGGGATCGAAATCGTATAAATCTTGTTTGCTATATGCAAGATAACCGATAACGTCTTTATGTATTTTATTTTTAACTGCCCATTGCTCCCATGATTCAAAATCCACTTTCATTTCCAAGTGAATGAATCTGTTTGCTAATGGTGTAGGCATTCTATACGTAACGCCTTTATCTGACTCTCTGTTACCGGCCGCTACCATAACAACATTGTCTGGAAGTACATACTTACCAACACGTCTGTTAAGGATTAACTGATATGCCGCGGCCTGTACTGCTGGAGCCGCAGAGTTCATTTCATCTAAGAATAGAACTACTATTGGATACTGTTTAGCTAGCTCTTCGCTCGGTAAATCAATTGGAGGAGCCCAATCCATTAAGTTCATTTCTTTATTATAGTAAGGAATACCACGAATGTCTGTTGGATCCATTTGCCCTAAACGTAGATCAATCATATGACCTTCCATTTCTTGTGCAATATCTGCGACTAGTTCGGATTTGCCAATCCCTGGGGGACCCCAAAGGAATACAGGACGCTTCTTATCAAAGCATTTTTTAAGCCCTGCTCTTGCATCTTGTGAATTAATTGTTCTTGTTTCTGACATCTTATACACCCCCGTGTTGTTTAACTTAACTACATTATATGACAATGTGAATTAATGGTCAACCTATTTGTAAACTAATTAGATATCCTATTAAACCAAAGAATATTAATAACATTATTATTGCAATTCTAATTGTGATTTCTCCTGGAATTCTTCATCTGACAGCTCGTCCATTTGACGTAACTCGTCAAATACTTTCAGATCCTCCTCAGTTAAAGGAGGTGCTTGTTCTATCTTTGTGTTTAGATTGATAGTTGATGTTGGTCGACCGTCTGGTAGTGTGATTGAAGATTCAAATACATTTGGCGGAGTAAACTCTTGTGCACCATTGTGTTGCTTTGGATCAACTTCTGGTTTCATACCTAAAGGGTTGATCCAACGTTGATAGTCAACATATATTGATACACATACCATAAAAACAATGTATGTATAGAAGTATGCTTTGTATCTACAGTACTGCTTTTTGGTTATCTTCGTTTTTAATTTCATCTAACTGCTCTTTCATCTTTTTCATTATATCACCTAATTGTGATATGGCCGCATCAACATTGACCGGCTCTTGGTAGTAACAGAATGTTTCTTGTGTTTGGATATTTGCACTTACTGCTTCACATTCTTCATAGGTATAAAACGTTGGTCCTGGAACGATACCATTTGCTGTTACTATCATTAATGCTATTACTGCTTCATTCATTGATATTCTCCTGTTTATACTTTGCTTTTAAAAACCATTTATACTTCTTAAAGTATTCTTGTGGCGTGCCAGTTACATTTCTACCTTCCCACGCCCATACTTCCTCTTTGTACTCAAACCATTGATTATTGATCCATAATCTGAAATCACTTTCGCTGTGATTTCCAAAATTGAACATAACTTGTTCTTCGATCATAGGAACCTTGCTCGGTACAGTTTCCATTTCATTGTTATTTTTTGTATTACTGTTTCTATGATGCCTACATGCCATGCCCAAAGTACGTCCATAACAACAGCACCAATTAAAATACCTAACCAAAAATCACTCATACTATTCTCCTTACCACCATGAATTATAAAAAACTTTCTTGCCAGCTTCAATCTTAGTCCTAGCATCTTCAACAAACGCTAGATCTGTACCTTTGTAATAATCATCAGCATCGCTACCATAAAAGAAACCTTGTGTCGATGGCAGTTGATCAAACTGGATTACTCTTTCTAAATCATCAATGTCGGTTAATGTTAATTCTAGTTCTTCACAGTTGAAGTCATCGTCTTTATTTCCTGTCCTAGATCTCCATAGTTTTTCCATCCAACCATGCAAGTTAGGATGCTTTCTCCACTCTGCAATATTATTGCGTATTTTGTCTTTAGTAGTAACTGTTGGATCTACTGCATACGCCATCATATCTAATCCCATTATACTGTCTCCTGATATGTTACCATTTCATATTCCCAAACACCTGGAATATGTATAGCTTTCTCATTACTAGCTACCCACCCTTTGTTAGGTGCTACCTTAGCTTGTGCTACTCTTTCCTGTGCTTCTTCCATACTGTATGCTGGTACCAGTATAGCAGTGTCACCTTTAACTAAGGCATGTGTTGATCCGTCTTCTGGACCTTGTACCGTTCTAATTTTTAGTTTTGAAATATCCATTACGCTACCTCCATAACTTTGATAACATTTTTAGTGAAGCTGTTAATAGCTATATCAGTTTCTGTTTCCTCAGCCCAATCAGGATGATTTAAATGACAGTCTTTGTTTTCGTAACTAACTGATACTGCGGTACCATAATCAGGATGATCACACCAACCTAAGTAAGTTGCAACTGTTTCAACTAGACATTTATTTTCATGATCCCAGGCTTTCATTAAAACTTTAGTGTTTGTTTCTAAGTTGTCTATGTTCATAATTTTTACCCCTAAAAATTAAATTACTTTCCTAACTTCTTAAATACATTATAGCAATAAACGAATTAATGGTCAACCAAAAATACCAAATAATTTATATATTTTCCTTTGTTACAGTAGGTTCGTCTTCGGGATATTCCGATATTTATTTCTCTGTTCTAGTTTTCTCATTCTGTCCACTTCTTCATAATAGGCTTCTTCCCAATCACCAGCAATTTGTGTTTCTTTTGGTTTATGAAATTTCTCTTCCCAGTCTACCCACTCAGTGACAATAGGTATATCTTCCCACACACCATTCACTTCAGTCTGAAGTATAGGCTTATTGTATATCATATTATGTTCGCCCTCTTCATTATCATATGGATAGGATTGTTCCTTTGCTACTTTCTGTTGTAATATTCTAAGTTTCATTTTATCTTTCATTATTGATTCCCCTATCTATATAAGTGGCCGCCGCCACAGTTTTTTTCTAAATAATCAATGTCTTTAAACAAGTTAAATCTAACACCTTTTGCTGGTGCTTTCCATGATGCTGGTTTGTAAACATCACCTGTTGCTTTATCAATAAAAGCGACAACACTACGTTGATCAACTTCACCATCTCTAACAATGCCTGATGATATTTTAATGTATCTGTTACCTGGCTCTGCCATCCATTTTTTAACTAAGTTAAGTCCACGACTGGTAAAATCGCCTTCAAGACCTGCCATGTATCTAGTAATTAATTTATCTAATTCCATTGTCGATGTATTCATTTTCTACCCCTACTAATTAACTTACAAGTAAGTATAGCAAAAAACCAATTAATGGTCAACCAAAAAAACCAATTATTTTATTACCCTTTAACACAAAGAACTTGTTTAAGAGTGTGTACTTTTTCCACTAAATCAGCCTGTGCCTTCATTACTTCTTCAATATCCTTATATGCTCCAGGAATTTCATCTAATACATCTGCATCTTTTCGGCATTCAACTCCTGCTGTTTGAGCAATTAAGTCGTCTACATTAAAGAATTTCTTAGCAGATGTACGGCTGTGCTTTCTACCTGCACCGTGTGAACAAGAACAATATGCCTCGTTATTGCCTAGACCTTTAACAATAAACGACTTTGCTCCCATTGACCCTGGAATGATACCAAGCTGTCCTTTTTTAGCAGACACTGCACCTTTACGTGTAATCCACATGTCTTGACCAAAGTGACTTTCGAATGATGTAAAGTTATGGTGGCAGTTTACTACTTCGCCAATTACTTTAGTATGCGGAATCATATTCTTTACTGTTGCTAACACAATTTGCATCATAGTATCTCGATTAAGCATGGCATAATCCTGTGCCCATTGCATTGCTTCAATGTAATCATCAAACTCTGGAGTACCTTCATCTAACCAAGCAAGATCCTTGTCAACTAAATTACGTTCTGCTTTAACAGCCAATTCTTTTGCTATGTTAATCGCAACTTTGCCAATTTGATTACCAATACCACGTGAACCTGAATGAAGCATTACCCATACTCGGTCTTCTGAGTCTAAGCAAAGTTCAACAAAGTGATTCCCGCCACCTAATGTACCGATTTGGTTAATAATCTTAGTTGGATTGGCACGACCAAGTTTATCTTTTAATGCAAGTTTTTCCCATCGTTCCATCATAACTGTTTCGGCTTTTTTTAATGCTATTACTTTTTCTGAACCAGTAATATGATCCAAAAAACCAACTGGAATTTTACGTTCAATCTCGGATCGCATTACATTTAATGAGTCAGGTAATTCAGATGCAACTAAGTTAGTCATTGCCGCACACATTCCGCACCCGATGTCAACTCCAACCGCGGCAGGAATAATAGCATTTCGTGTAGGAATAACTGATCCTACAGTAGCACCTTTACCCATATGAACATCTGGCATTATTGCAAGATGTCCTGCTAAGATAGGTAATGAAGCGATATTTTGAATTTGTTCAAGTGCAGTGCGTTCCACTTCCATGGAACCTACCCACATTTTTACATTTTTCATTGTATCTTCCCTTGATGATTAACTTAATTTCTAACTACATTATAGCAGTTTTGGATTTATTGGTCAATCACAGTACCTGAAATATTAGACCTACAACACAAAATCCGCAAAAGAAAGCAATAAAATAAGCCGATGTTGTTACTCGAGTCTCTATGCGATCTAATTTGTTAATAACTCTTTCGTATAGTTCTTGTGTACGTTCTGCTGTTCCAAATCCTTCTACACGTTGTTTCATAATATTTTTTCCTTAAGTTATTGTTAATTACAGTGTAATTATAGCACATCTTGTATTAAATGTCAATGGCTAACACTATATATTGTGGTTTTTTAGATAGAATAGCCACAAAAAAGCACTCCAAAGAGTGCAGACTTATTAACTAGCGACCTTGTTATATCTTTTGAAAAAGGCTATCTGCTAATCCCATTTCGATCATTTGTTGAGCAGTAAAGTATTGATCACTTGATGCTAATAGATTTTTCTTAACCCATTTTACATCTTGACCACTAGCGTCAACTAAGATATTGACCATTCGGTCATGGCACAGATCTACTTCAACTACTCCTGCTTTAATATCGTGATGTTTACCTAATACCTCATCACTAAATTGATGACACATTAACCCGGTGTTAGGTGATATAAATCTGTGTGACTTGTGTCCACTTACAAGTATCAAAAAGGCCGCACTCATAGCTGATCCCATAGCTACTGTGTGTATGGGTATATGGCTAGCCTTCATAGCGTCAATGATTGCAAACGTATCATACAAACTCCCGCCAATTGAATTAATATATAAGGTAAGGTTCTTTTTTGATGACTCAATATTTTCATATGTAATCCATGACAAAATTTCTGCTGTATTCTTTTCTGCAATATCTCCGTATAAGAAATTAACTCCAGAATCAAATAATCCTTTATCGATTATATCTCGCGGTTCACCAACAACTGTGGTTCCTCCGATCATACCACCCCTTTTCTTTCCAGGTAGCCTTGACAAGGAGTACAGTATTGAACACCAGGCATTGCTAATCGCCGAGCTTCTGGAACCGGTTCGCCACATTCTTCGCATTCATAAGCACTAGGTGTCTCCGCCTGTTTTGCTAGCTTACGTTGGACCTCGCTAACAGCATTCATGTGTAAATGGATAGCATGAAGCTGAGCCATTTCCTCTTCAGCTTCGTTACTGTAGCTAAAATCGTCTTTGTCGTTAGTCATATATCTCTTCTTCCACTTTTTCAGTTTTAGGTTCAATATGATCGTGCGGGTAACTGGGAGAAATTAATCCTTGTTCAATTTCCATTAGTGCCACTACTGAAGGTTTATGACTTTCTAATCCTGCAATTAATGGTTTAGCACCACGCTGTAGATCATGTGCTCTTATGCCCGCAGTTATTATCATTGCGTATTTACCCCCTGGAAATAGTTCTTCTGTTGCAGTACCGACTACGAAACTTTTCTTTGCATTCCAAACCATAACATCTCCTCAAAATTGGTACACCCTAGGAGAATCGAACTCCTCTTGCCGGGATGAAAACCCGGTGTCCTAACCGATAGACGAAGGGTGCATAAATGGTGCCCAAAGGCTACTTCTTTATTACTGAGTAATTATACGGTATTATGAGATTAAAGTCAACCTAAATTTTAATTATTTTACGCTATTGAAAAGCGTCTTTGAATTTCTTTACGATATCTTGCTTTCTCTTTATTCTTTGACGCTTTTTCTATTGCTTCTTCTAGTATTACTTTTGACCAACCTTTAATTCTTGGCTTGCCATTGCGTGTTGCTTCTGGGTTTGATTTGCGTTGTCCAGGGTGTATCTGTGCCATACTATTCTCCTTTAATTATATCGTATATTTTCTTAATAAACCCAAATTCTTTTGACTTAACATTAGCTTTTGTAATTTTAATAAATTCTCTTATGCTATAACTGTCGATGCCACTATCTTTAAAATGACTTTTAACATTGTTGTCCGTTTGGGTTAGGTTCGTTACTTCGTTTATTATATTAGTTACCTCTTGATCACCTGTTGTTGATAATATTAAATGCAATCGAGGAAGTTCTCCAAAATTCCAAGCAGTGTGCATGCTCGGTGTAATTAAATGATATACATTTCCATATTTAAAATTAAATAGTTGACCGTCATGTAAAATGTAAGAAAGATTATTTGTAAATATCGGTACGTGTAATCTCATAGGATCACTGTCGGTATGTATTGGATATCCTTTATCCGCTTCTAACCAAGCTAACCTCACACGGCCAATAGATACCCCTGTGAGTTCTTCTAATAAACTAGTAATTAATTTTAAGTACGGTCCAGAATCTGGATGCCAATTAACGTAGTGTGAGTTTGGTATTGTATTTGTTGGAGTTATCCCTTCTCCGTTTAGAGAAAAAGGAAAATTACTACCAGTTTCTAATGCCTCTTTTTGATCAACCCAGTTGCTTTCGCCAATGGGCAATTTTAAACTTACAGTATTAGTACCGTAGTTATTGTCAACAATAATACTAAAAACTTCTTTTCTTAACCTATCAATGTCAATTTCTATAGGTACTTGTTGTATAAAGTTATTAATTTCGTATTGAGATCGTTGGTTATATAGTTTAATAAGTTGTTCTTTCATCTTAGGGTATTCTCAACAAATCTAATAAGGTCGCCACAAAGGTTAATCATAACAGCGTCTCGCTCTCCAAACAAATATAACTTTCCTTTGGAGTTTTTGCCTCGTGCTCTTTTAATATAATAAGGATATTCCATCTTTCTGTCAAGTGCTAGTACAATGCGGTTGCCCAAAGCTGAATTTTGTTCTATGTCCCACTCATATGATTTGATATCTAACTGTTGTGTAAATAGTGCAAATCCATGTTGTGTTAATCCCATACCACCTGTTTCTTGTATATTGGTCCACCAGGTGGCTAATGCAATTTCTAATGAGAGTGGTTTGTCAAGGGCGGCAAGAATTTGCTTAGTGAGATTTAGTTTTCTTTCCACTTTCAGGATAAATTACTTTACCTTTGTCTAATAGCACAACAGAGAACTTGTCAGTTTGGAATTGTTCGTTAAGTTTCTTTGCTAGATTAATAGCGTGCCCTGGATTACTAAACGATACTTTCTTATATTTAGGTCCTGGATATTGAACTAGGTAGTTGCTGGTTTTTAAATTGATAGGTCGAGCGTTAAAATATACTGCCCATATACCGTCACTGGCTAACACCTGTTCTGTTTTATATGTTTCCTTGTTGGTAATCTCAACAAGTACTTCTGGTTTTGGCCTAGACATTGATCTTGTTCCTGTTTATCTTTAATATTGCGGCTCTTATTTTAGCCTTAGTTTCCGGAGAATGTTTGTATCCTGTTCTTAGATTAGTTTGCTTGGCTCTTGCGTTGCGAATTTTTTCTAATGTTTCTTTACTATGACGATATTTTTTAGATCTTTCACTAATAATTTTTCTGCCAGCTTCTGTAAGCCCGGTATCTCCACCCGTTAGCCCATCTTCTAACATTAGATTAGCATACTCGTTTGATTCAACAATATTATTATTTTTAGAATATTCTAATGCAAAGGAAGTTAGCTCATGCTTGTCTGTGAATTCTTTTGCCCAAACAGTAGTAACATCGTCACCGTGTTTGTTTAGATGATAATTCCATCGAACGCCTGATCCTTTATATGTCTTAGGATCTCTGATTGTTTTTCCAAAATACTTTAATCCAGTTTTATTATGCTGTTTTAAGTATAGATAAGTTTGTTTCATGATTAATAATACTGTTATAATATAGTATCATTATTTATCCAAATAACTGCGTAGTTTATTAATTCTAGAAGTCTCTATAGTTGATACAGCTTAGTTACCCTTAACCTGGTGTTATCTGCATATCCAATATATAATGATAGTCACTAATACAACAACCACAATACCTATTCTGGTGTTCTCTTGTTTATTCTGCTGTGATTTATTCATTTTGCCTAGAAGTCTGCACCTTTTACTTCAACATTGATTACTTCGTCTGCGGGTGATTGACCTGTTTGCTTAGTGTCTATTAGCAACTTTGTGATGTCTGTATGCAACATTCTAGCTTCGTGCATGCTCATAGTAAAGTCTTTTGCGTTTGTTGCTTGTAGGTCATTTAAACGATCTATAAAGCGTTTGATGTGTTGCACTATGCTTTAACCTTAAGCAAGTCTTCTTGCGTGTGATACGGACCATGATGATCGTATCGTTCAATGGTAATTAATTTTGGACAAAACTCTTGTTTCCAATTACGTCCTTTTTTAATTAGGAACCATCCTGCACAAACCCAACTCTTGCTGTTATCTTCTTTGGTGTATATAGGGGCTTTGTGTTTTAAATCCCATACTCCGTTGAATGGTTCTGCATCTGTAGGATAACCATGCACTTGATCTCTCTCAATTTGAGCTGGTTTTGGTGGATCTACAAATGTAATTTTCTTACGACCAATTTTTAGTTCGTCTACATTATCAACAGTTGCTTTTGAACCGTGAAATGTAATTGAATAACCTCTTCCAACACCATTGGCTGATATTTCACCTATGCGTCGTTTGTTTTCAATTAATACCCAAAACTTGTTCTTAACAATTCCTTTTGCTGTTACTGCCATCTTACACTCCTTTTACTGGGTAGCTAGCACTCATCCACTCAGCCATTGTTGATGCGTTATCGCTTAATTTAACTAAATCATATTTACCGCAGAACTTTAAAAACTTAGCACCTACCATTGGTACTTGTTTTGCTTTAGACCCTTCTGCGATAGTTTCAGCTATCTTAATTTTAATATCATCTGGTTGCATTGTCAAGTCTACTAAAATACAATTTCGTTCATAATCGTCAAGCACTCTGTGTTCTACTTCGTTATGATCAATCCAGCGTTGTAGCATCATGTTATTCCAACTGTAACCTTTTTTCTTCTTGTCTTCAAAAGCTTCAACTAATCCAACTTTGTTCCTGGTACCTTTCTTACGTACACCTGGATACGCACTAAACACATTATCAGTAGCATCACCACGCATACATTTTTCAAATAGTATCCATTCAGGGTCCGGTACTACTTTAGGTTCTTTTGTTTTCTTATCTAATACACGATTACCTTTTTTGTCAAAGATGCCTTCTAGTGTATGCAACTCATCAGATATACCATTATACTGTTTAACATTGTTAGCCAACAGCTGATAAAAGTCAGAGTCGCTAGATACAATAACGTGTTCATCATTGGGATGACTTTGTATCCACCCAGCAATTAAATCATCTGCTTCTAGTTCTTTGTGTTGTAGAGTAGTACAATTTGTGCCTTCTTTAACAAACTTATTCATTTCGTCAAACGACTCCCAAAATGCTTTATCCTCTTCGGCTTCTTTTTCTGTTAAGGCTTGTCTAGCTACTGCTCTATTCTTTTTGTAAGGCTCATAGAAGTCTTTACGCCAAGAACGACCTTCTAAACAGAATATAACATGATCTGCTTTTTGGTCTCTGTGTGCTTTGTTTATACTTGCCATTGTTACATGGAGGGCAAATGCTACCTTTTCTTCAGTATCACTTGCTCTAAATGCTGAATGTCTAGCACGAAAGAATGTGTTTGCTGTGTCCACTAATAAGTATCTCATACTAGTATTATACGATCAAACAAGTTTATTGTCAACTAGATAACGTACCATAAATTTACTCCAGTCACTGTGTGCTTGTGAATCATAATGATAGCTGTTTTTGCTTACTGTTTTGTGTCCGTTGGTTTGTAACCATCCGTGATATGTTCCCTCGGGCGAGTACGGATCTATATAACTTTTACCAAAATCATATTTCTCTTTTACCTTCCCAAAATCAGTATTGCCATTGAAGAATAGATGCTTAATACCTTGCGAGTCTAAATATTTATGATATGCTTTTATTCTTTTAAACCAGTTATTGGTGCATTTATTCCAGTCAACATTAGCAACAAATTCTTTATATTTTTGTTTGTGGCTGTCGGGAACATCATCTATACCACTAGCATTGACCTGGAACCACTTGTCATCTATTAGCCATTCTTCACGTTCCCAAGTTGACCATTGGATAATTATAAAAACATCTGGATCAGGGTGTTCTACTAACCATTGATTAGTTGTTCGTATAATACGATCATTTGAGCTTGCTGACTCTGCTAGTACAAGAGGGCTAGCATTTAACATCTTGCTTAATTTTAATCCCCAACTTGCTTTTAAATTATCTGGGTGAGGGCTACGTTGCATGTTTACATACTTAGGATCATCTTCTGCAACTGCGTGAGAATTTACTGCTTCGGCACCAGCAGTGTGGCTGTCACCATTAACTAATAGTATCATTTAGTACTTCTGTTTTTCAGGTATAACACCACGTACACCGCCTCTAGGGTCTGCACAATCGCCGTCTGTGCGTGGTATCATATGTACATGAGGGTACATTACTGTTTGCCCTGCCGCTTGTCCTACGTTTTGCCCAACATTAAATCCATCACAATATTCTTTTTTAAATAGATCTAACCCATACTCATATGCGGCTAGGAAACATTCACGGATGTGCAACTCTGTATCTTCTTTAGGAACAAACAGCAAGTGTCCTTTGGTTACAGGATACTTGTCCTCAAATACAAAGTACTTAGGATGTTCTAGTAACGGTTTGCTTTCAAACCACGGAGTGTCTTTAATGTTCATTTCTAAAGTTTTATTACTTTTAAAAGTTCTTTAATCATTTTTGTT
>Ga0075119_1000640_pt1 | contig 18098 bp, 19 predicted proteins | sample AntAceMetag02UK9_FD_69791 | JGI IMG/M metagenome (GOLD analysis project Ga0075119, IMG submission 69791) | Saline lake microbial communities from Ace Lake, Antarctica - Antarctic Ace Lake Metagenome 02UK9 | ecosystem: Environmental > Aquatic > Non-marine Saline and Alkaline > Saline | place... | reverse complement strand
CTCTGAAACGGGATCATTAGGGGCAGGCACTAGCAGCCCTGAATCAAGAGCGAACTTGCCGCCTGTCGTTACCGTTCAAGGTGATTCTATCCGTACAGCTCGAGTCGGAGAGCCACTAAAATTGGTAACGCAAGTTACGGACGACGGCTTACCCAAACCTAGACGTGATTCAACAATTTCGGAACGGTCTTTAAAAGCTCGAATGATGCGACCACCTACCCGGATTACGGTCGGTAAAGTAAATGGGTTATTTCTGTCTTGGAATGTGTATCGTGGTGAAGGTAACGTTACTTTTGACCCGCCACTGCCCAAGCCTTGGGAAGACACAAGAACCTCGGCTAACTCGCCATGGGGAGCACTGTGGCTGCCACCAGAAATACCAGAAGAGGGTATTTATGATGTCACCGCAACCTTTGACGAACCAGGAACCTACATACTCTGGGGCAGAGCTGATGATGGAGGCCTTTATCATGACGGCTACATCACCGTTAATGTCACTGAATAGCTTTTAGGGTATGTCTTAAAAAATACAAAAAAGGGGCTTTAAGCCCCTTTTTTAATGCCATTTATTATTATTACTTTTAATCGGGTTTTATTTACTTGTGATTGGCGTCGCACTAGCTGAAAATTCGGTCTTTAAACTCTCAGCGCAAATACAGCAATTTTTTATGCCTAACCTTTTAAGGCTCGCTTGGATCAGCTTTCAATCTAATCGTGAATGGCGGATCAAATCTTGGTGGATCTTTGTCGATGATTATCTGGGTAGCAGGTGGTCTAACATAGCGGATCGTTGGGTCACCGTATCGCTGCTGAAGTAAAAGCTCATCCGCCGCCCTAGTCAGAGATGGCCGCTGTGCATCTTGACCAAAAGAAAAGCTAAAGCTACCTCGCACTAATCTGTCATTAGTCGATAACACAGCCCAATCTGCTGTGTAATAAGACGCTTCTGACAACGCTGGCAGCGCTAACATATAGTGCGTGTCCAATACCGGATCGTAACGAAATTGAATATCCACCCAATCACTGGTCTCATCTCTCAAAGTAAATTTGACCAGTCTGGCCAGCCGGGGAAAATCAAGGCTGATTACTGTTGGAGCCAGTAACAGAACGTCATCATCCTTAGGCGAGGTTTCTGTTTTTTCGACAAATCCTGTACTATCCGGACTCACCTGATAGTCAGACAGCACGGGCGCTTGAGCAAGGACAGCAGAAGGAACCGCAGAACATAGAAACCCCGCGATACTCAAATAAAATGTTAAAAAAAGTCTATGCTGCACGTTATAGTTTGCTCATATAGCTGGTTTTCAAACGAAGAAACTAAACACAGCTGACCACCAAATTAGGCTACAAAGTCTAGCATAAACTTCGGTTTTTAAAGAATCGATAGATAGGAAAACTAGCTCGTTATGTCAGATTCCAATTTACACGAAATTCTCAGCGCTCTTAATGATAGTGAAGATAATACAGCCAATTTCGGCGAATCCTGGTCTCAGGGCCGTTCAGCGTTTGGCGGGCTTGCAGCATCCTTTGCTACAAATGCAATGACAAAGCTGCTTAGCTCGCCACAGCCAATAAGATCATTGATGGTTTCCTTTATAGGCCCGCTTCCACATGGAGACGCTAAGGTTGATGCAGAAATACTGCGTAAGGGCAAAAATGTTACTCAGATGAGTGCCAACGTAAATGGCAATGGCCAATTATGTCTCCAAGCCATGGGCGTTTTTGGAAATCCAAGGCCAGGCATATCCGTTCCATCAAATTACCCATTCAACCCGGTAAGTCGCAACAAAGGCATATCATTTGAAACGGGCCGTGAGAGAATGCCGCCTTTTTTACAGTTTTTTGAGGGCTATTGGGTTAGCGATGGACTTCCTTACCCTGGCAAGCCCGCAAGGTGTTTAAATATGTGGGTAAGGCATAAAGTAGACATGTCAAACCACCCTATTGAAAAAATGGTGGCCATCGCAGATATGCCGCCTCCCCTTATCCTGTCTCACTTTACAGAACCACCCGTGCCCTCCAGCTCGCTTACCTGGACCTTGGAATTCGTTATTCCACCTGAAGAGATAAATTCGCAGTGGTTTTATCTGGAATTTTTAATTGAGTCAGCAGCAAACGGTTATACCCAGCAGTCTGGAAGGATTTTCACCGAAGACGGTCAGCTATGTGCATTGTCTAGGCAATGTATGGTTTATTTTGGCTGATCTGTGTAAAAGCGCCGCCAGGCAATGAGATGCCCACCAAGTAGACAAGACCTGTCTTCAAATTTACCCAATCACTTAACCGTGACATTTGGTAAACTTACGCTATGATAAAATTAGTTTGTAAATTACTGCAATTTGTTAGCATCACCCTCTTGCTGAGTTTGGGATATGTCCAGCTCGCGTTGGCACAGCATAGTCACGGAGTTTTAACCCCAGGGGTTACCTTTCCGAAAGATGATTCGGTGCTAAATGTATCCCCGCAAATGATAACCATGAGTTTTAGAGTTGATGTGAAACTTTTAAAACTCGCGCTTTATACCGATCAAGGCAATTGGATAAATATTGGCTTTCAATATGACCCTTCTAGGCTAAGCCACAGTTTTGTTTATCCCATCCAATCTGAATTACCACCTGCTCAATTCTATGTTGCAAGGTGGTCAGTAACAGATGATGAAAGGAGGTTACTGAATGGCGAATTTAAATTTTCGTTCGGCCCCGGGGCTGTTCCGCCCTCGGAGACCATTGACAGTATAGTAAGCGATAAAATAGAAGTACTTCCAAGCACCGGTTCTTACCGTTTAGGCGCTGAGAAAAGTGTTGAGCGTTAAGCCTATTTGAATTTATAGCCTTTAGATGCTAAAAAGTCTTTCATATGGGGCCGCGCTTTTTCAGACAGTAACCCAGCTACTTGTTCAGTCCAGCTTATACCATGCCCACCACCCGTTCGGGTTTTATAGTATTCGCGGATAGCTTTATCATAGTCGGCGATAGAATCTCGGTCCCCTTCTTCATTATAGACCTCTTGTTTCATAATTACTGAAACTGGCAGCCTCGGCTTTACTTCAGGGTCTTGATCTGGATAGCCTAAGCAAAGACCAAATACCGGGTAAACACCATGTGGCAACTCGAGCAGCTCTGAAACGGGGCCTGGATTGTTGCGTATACCTCCAATGTAACAAATCCCTAAGCCAACAGATTCCGCTGCCGTCACTAGGCTTTGTGCCATCAGAGCAACATCGACTGTTGCAATAATAAAATGCTCGGTGTAATCGCCTTCGAAAGCTTTCCCGTACTCGCGGCAATAATTGCCTGGACGTTTCAAGTCCGCACAAAAAACAAAAAACTCTGCGGCTGTTTCCACATATTTTTGACCGCCAGCAAGCGCTGCGATTTTTTCACGAGTCTCTTTATTGCTAACCCTTATAATGGTTGCGCCTTGAAGAAAGCTTGAAGTCGCAGCGGCCTGCCCAGCAAGTACTAAATCATTTAACAATTCTGGCTCAATCGCTTTATCAGTAAACTTACGAATACTACGATGAGATTTCAGTAATTCGATAACAGAACTCATTTGTTTTTTCCTTATAGATTAGCTAAATTTTTCGACTCAAATTGTCAAGAAAAGCCGGAACTACCTCATTGGCTAATTTGGTTTCTGCATTAAACATTACAATGACACCAACGTTGGCGTCAGGTACGAAAACCATTTCCGACCGGTAACCCCTTACACCGCCACCATGGTGGACAGCGCGAATGCCTTGGTAATCAAAAACTCGCCAACCTGTTGCGTAGTATGCTTTTTCAAGCCCTTGCCAACGGTTGAAGTAGTTGCCCCTTGGGGTCGATATAATTGGCGTATGCAGGTCCTTTAAAAACTGCGCGGGAAGAACCTCAGGAAAGGCACCCAAATTAGCTCTTAGCCACAGAGTCATATCAAAAATACTAGCATTTACACCCGACGCTGGAGCCACTGAATAATACGCTGGGTTAGTCGTTGTAGAGCGCCAAGATCCCCTAACCTTGCGGTGTGGCGCCGTCGACTGTGAATTAGCTTCGTAGGAATTTAGTCCAACAGATGCCGTAACCATGCCTAGCGGCTTGAACAGGTGCTCCTCTAAATAGGCTTCGTAGCTATCGCCGGTACTTTGCTCCACTACATCAGCGGTTAAAGAAAACACAACATTTTGATAGCCATAGCAATCGCCGGGCCGGCAGACTGTTGGTATTTTATTAAATCTTGATTTTATTTTACTGTACAGCACCCCATCGTCCAGCATATTAGAATAGCTGTGCGGCATAAGCCCTGTTGAATGACTAACGATATGCTTGAGAGTAATACCATGAGAACTTGCGCGAGTTCCAAGTTCCATATTCGGGAACATGTCGGTCATCAATGTATCCCAAGACACTAAATCCTCTTCCACTAATAGTGCTGCTGCGGTACCTGCAAAGGTTTTAGACATTGATGCAATTCTGAATATTGAATCTGAGTTGACAGGGTCTGTCCCGCCAACTTTTTTGACCCCCCACGTCTTTAGATGAGATATCCCCTCTTTAGAGACAATAGCCATGGCGACACCGGGGATTTTAATTTCACTTGAAGCTTCTTCAATCCACTGGATGAATTCACTCATGTCATAGTTATATGACCGTGCAGCAGGAATAGCCGCTATCTCATTTGCGACACCGCTTGAGCTTGCAAGCAAAAAACATGCTGAACTGGCTATTTTTCTAATTAAAATTTTAACTTGCTGCAAGGGTTACCACCTCTAGAATTTGCGAGTCTTTGAAATTCGCTCGGGTTAATAAAATAAGTGACAACATAGGTAAGTGAAATAAGTGACAACATAGGTGAGTGAAATAACTGAGTGAAATAGAAGAATAAAAGCGGCAAGTTCCAGTGGCAGTAACCATAAAACAAATCTGCTGCCACCGCACCCTAACAATGCTTTATTTACACTTTCAATTTGGAATCAAAAAACCGACTTAGCTAATACTAAGTCGGCCAAGAGGTGGCACATTTTAGCGCATTAAGCCTCTAAAGATTTTGAATTTTAAGAGGGTCTTATGTGCGGGGAATGAAAAGCAGCATTTGCCGCTCTTCTCGTACAACTGTCACTGCTAAAAAACGATCACTATTCTCGATAGCAGCATTGAAGGAATCCAAGCTTGCGACACTCTCGCGGTTAACTTGGACGATAACATCTCCTTGTTGAAGGCCTGCTAGCGCTGCCTGACTGCGTGGATCTATCTGCTCGACTAAAAGACCTAGCTCGCCTATCCCATCGCTCGTGCGCGCAACAGATCGCAGCCTCGCTCCGCTCAAGGTCTGATTTAGACCCGCCCCCACTTCCTCACTCACCAAAAGAGGATCAGCGCCGCCGATGGTAGTCTGCAAAGTCGTTTTTTCACCATTTCGATAGAGAACAAGGTCTACCTCCTTACCTTGGCGCATTAGACCCACGGTATTGCGAAGTTCCCGACTATTATCAATTGGGCGTCCATCTATTTCTACGATAATGTCAGACACCTGAACTCCAGCCCTCTGTGCAGCGCTATCGCGCAATACACTAGTAACGATAGCCCCTTCTTGAAGGTCAACATCTAAAGATGCAATGATTTCTGGCGTCGCGGTGGCAATGGTCACCCCTAGTATCCCTCTGCGGACCTCACCGTCACGCTGCAAGTGTTCAATGACTCGAGCGACCATGTCGGAAGGCACAGCAAAACCAATACCATTGCTTCCCCCTCCATTACCACTAATTATTGCCGTGTTAATTCCGACCAAGCGACCCTCAAGGTCAACCAGTGCGCCGCCAGAATTACCGACATTTATCGACGCATCGGTCTGGATGAAATCCTCGTAATTTTGATTGTTCAGACCGGCACGCCCTAAAGCACTAACAATACCTGAAGTTACTGTTTGCCCAATGCCGAATGGATTTCCTATAGCAACCACATAATCTCCAACCTGAACAGATTCGATATCCGCAAGCTTAATATCAACTAGGTCATCTCCAGGTATTTGAAGAAGGGCAATATCCGTAGCCTGATCACTACCAATTAAGGATGCTTCTATAACGCGCTGATCAGATAATTGCACAGAGATATTGCTCGCGCCCTCAACCACATGGTGATTGGTGATGATGTAGCCTTGTTCAGCATCAATTATGACCCCAGAACCTGCTCCAATGGCTAAAGGTTGCTGCCGATTTCGAGGCATGAGATCCGGCCTGCTTTCGAAAAATCTACGCACCTCATTTGGAACGTTTTCGCCCATTGAAAACTCAGCATTGGTCGGAATCCGCTTTGTGACTCGGATATTCACTACCGCCTGTGTCGATTTCTCAAGCATAGGGGCAAGCGAAGGAAAACCCGCCTGTAATGCTTCCTTACTAATCCCGTATGAAAAATTACTCATTAATATTGTGAGCAATAAAACCAATAGTCCACTGCTTCTTCGAACCGAGGTTACCTGCTTGATGCAATTCATAGTCATTCTCCGTCAATTCACCTTACACTCACGCAGACAGCCTATAAATAGCAGCTCATGAGTGCTTCTGGTGTGAAATTTAACGGGGGCGGTGGCTAAAAACCTGAAATTGGGGTGAACAAACTATCCAGAAAACATCCAAACGACCTGAACTATTGGTGTTTAGTAACGGATATTGATTAGCATACATAATTAGAAATAATTGGAACCTTTGACCTATTTTGACCGTCTAACTTCACATTAAGCACTCGGCTCTAAACTGAGTTATAGCTCGAGGCATGGTGTCATTTGCAAAGCTAGACATAAATGTATTAGATTCATTAAATATCGTATCTTTTGTTAAATAACGATGTATAGGTTTTGTAAAATGAATTCAGCATCAACGTCCAGTAGCTCAGGGTTAGACTTAACGTCCGCATCCTCACTTCTATCCCAATCATTCGTGATGGAAGATTGGCTGGTGATCCCTGAGCTCAACCAACTCCAAAATAGGCTAACCAATCAAAGTCGCTCCGTAGAGCCAAGATTGATGCTGCTTTTTTGTCACCTGGCAGCCAGCGAATTCAAAGTAGTCAGCCGAGATTCATTAGTAGAACAGCTTTGGCCTAACGTTATCGTCAACGAAAACTCTCTAACTCGTGCTGTCTCTGAGTTACGCAAACAACTTCGAGGCGGCTGCCGTGAAGATGCTATACAGACCATACCGAAGCGAGGCTATCGCCTAGTTTGCAAGATAGAGAGTGTTCAAAGCCCAACAAACCGTGAAAGTCCGGCGGCATCACAAGCACATAAGAAAGTTAACCCAGCATTTTTGTCAAACGCCCTGCCTAGCCTAATTTTTATGGCCCGAACTCCCAAAACCGCACTCATAGCAATTACGCTGACGGCACTGCTAGCGACTACTCTAGCTATCGATTCAGTAGGTAATTCAGGAAGCGAGCGAGATGGCTTGATAAGAATTCCCACGGCCCTTGTGGATGAGATAATCGTTAACGAGCCAAGCTACTTAGGCTACTTAGGCTACTTAGGAGGGGGGGAATTTGCTCTTACTGCCAACAATCTAGAAACCGGTAACAAGTCGGCCACCAGACCTGTTGTGTCCCATGATGGCCGCAGCTATGCCTATCTGAGCTATGACCAAGATGGTTCAACAATTTTCGTCGGCACATTGAATGAGATGAGCGCCCCCTGCGCGATATACCATGACCCTCAGAAACTGCTAAATCTGGCTTGGTCGCCGCTAGGGCAATCGCTTCTTTTCAGCAGAAAAACAAAATTAACAAACGCCGCACTCTTCTCTAATAACCAAGCTGAATCTCAACTGTTGGTTCTTAATCTAGCCTCGGGAAAACTCAAAAGGCTTGTAGAAGATGATTTACCGAAAAATAATCACGTGATAAATAAAAGCCGTTTGACCTAGTCCTCTCTGCCAACGGCTTTATACAGCGCACTAAGCTATTTGGTCGAGACGAAGAAACTGGCCGGCGTTGGGTTTTAATGGTCCATCTGCATGGGCCCAATTACCGTTGATAAATAAGCGGTGACTAGCAAAATTGCCAAAGCAACGACGCCCTCGATGGTCACTGATCGCCGAAACTCCTGAACCCCGTGCTTGCGATTCAATTCAGGCACTAATCTCCATTTATTGTATGCAGCAATTATCATAATAACGATCACCAGTAGTAATTTTACGGCGATACTGATGCCATACGCTGTGTCAAAAAGCTCGGTCCAAGAATCCAACAGCTGCCAGATCAGCAACCCACCTGCCGCACCTAATAGCAGTAGTAACAAAATCACATGCCTGCCAAAGCGCTTCAACTTAAGCTGAACGGAATTAGTATCGGGCACTCCTGCGAGAACATATAAGGGGAATAAAATTCCGATCCAATAACCAAAAGCCAAAACATGAACTGCGATAGCCAGCTGTGCAATCGTACTTAATACCGAAACATGCCCAATAAGCCTGAAGCTCAGAGCCAGTCCCATTAGAGCAAAGCAGTAAAGTGTGAATAGGCGGCGGTAAAATATTGGCCTAGGTGGCGCTTTAAGTCTTTGAATTTGGAGAAAAACAATAATACTCACCAAAAATGCGAGCCCAAACCCTAGCAAGCGGTAGAGAGTCACATCCCCTAACTGGGTATCCAGAAGCATTTGAGACATGGGCAGATCAAACATCCCGGTCAAACCGTTATCGTTAATCTGACCTACTTGAGATAGGAAGCTCAATCCAGCTCCTTGAAAGCCCAAAAATGCGCCGACACCACAATAAATCAAAATGGTGTTTGTGGTTTTTCGGCTTCCATCTGAGTACAGCACGAGGAACAGGCTGCCACCAGCAATACTCGCAAGGCCAAGGTAGACCCCGAGTTTACAAAGTAGGTTAAGTATCTCCCAAGAACTTGGGATGAGGAATGCGCCCATTCTTATACTAGGTCCATGCTTATACTAGCCCAACGTTAGAGCCTAGCTCACAAACTAAGAATTCGGCTTCAAGGCGAAACAGAAGCTGTACTTGTAGGATCAACTTCAAATTCAAAAGAATCGGTTAGGGTATGACCATCAGCACCAATTGCAGCCCAATTAACCGTAAATTTACCGGGATGCATGCCCGGAGTAGCAAAAGTAAAGCTAGCTTGAGCAGTTGCATTTGGCTCAAATGAGGTGGGCATTTCATGACCAACTCCCATCAACTCAAGCCTAATTAATTTAACGTCGCCTGAGAATGATAGATTGATTTCAGTTGGCGCTACCTTAACTACCGCGCCATTATCAGGTGTTGTTTCTCTCAAGCCGGTGTGGGCGCTGACCGCCAGCTGAAAAACAACCGCCGTCGCTATGCAAGCTAGAGATTTCGCTAAAGTGTTAATTCTCATATCAAATACCTTGTTTTAAGTTCACTTATAGTCAGATTATCTCACGAACACAGAGCATTGAAGGCCTTAGTGTTGCGACAAATTGTCGCAGAGTGTGTTGCTTGCTTACTGTTTGCTCAATCCTACTGTTCTGTTCTGCCTTTAGTTTTCATTTCTTGATCTGCCAAACATGGGTTAAGGGGGACATATTAATCTCCTCAAAGACAGTGCCGGGCCTTGCCTGCAGTACCATTAGGAGAGCTTGTGCGACATCTTTTGCCTCAATTGCGTTCTCTGGCTGCGCACCGGGCTCAAAATGTAAGTCCTCGAAAAATGGGGTACGAACCGCACCTGGATTCAATAGCGTAACTCTTACTCCTGATTTTCCGCATTCATCTCTAAGCGCTTGTGAAAACCCTCGAATGGCAAACTTGCTTGCACAATAAATGCTGCCTTGTCGCGCTCCTTTTAGTGACGCTTCAGAACCAGTGTACACGATATCGCTCGGCGTCTGCTGCTGCTTAAGCCGCGGCAATAGGCACTTAGTAAGAATCACATGGCTTAAAAAATTAGTGTCCATAACTAACTTTACGTCAGCAATGGATAGCTGTTCCAAATAACCCATTTTACCTATGCCTGCATTACTTACCAAAGCCTTAATAGACCCCTTTATTGTTTTAGACAAATCAGCAATTTCCGAAGGTAACTTGTCGACGTCCGCAAGGTCGATTTGAGTGAAATTAAAATTCGATTGTTTGCCAAATGCGGCAAGCGCACCCGTCTCATTTTTGTCGATACCGAGAACCGAATATCCCGCAGCCAATAACTCTGCTGTCATTGCCCAGCCAATACCTGAAGAACAGCCGGTGAGGATGACTGTTCCTTGTGTTTTTTCACTCATAGTGTTCACCAAAATCTAGCCGATTAAATAATGCTCTTGAGCACTCATCAGTCTTTATGCCACATCTCTAACGTAAACTGCTCCGCCGCTAAGCACATCGGTAGTATTGTGTAGGACCAATAAACTCGTTAAGCATAGCCTCGAGCTTCTCTATAGTTGCCCCGTCTGAATTATCTTTCAGTGACACCTCACCTTCTTGCACATTAATTGGTTGAGCATATAAGGCTTCATCAGGATATAGCTTCGAAATATTCTTATAAAATTCCGTCGGCATTCGAAATTCGCCCAATGACACTGAATGGATTTTTTCAGTATCCAAACTCGAGAAAACCAATTTAAAAAGGGCCGCGTATTCTTCAAGCAACGTTTCAGTGTAAATTATAGGTTCAAACCGCAATGCTACAGGCCAGCCACTGTTTTGCAGTTTTACTAGCGCCTCTAGACGTTTTTTCAAAGAGGGTACTTTATGCTCCCATCGAGCAGTGGCCGCTTCGCTAGCGAAGCTCATTGCCACAATCACATTTTTCAACGCCTTGGCCTCTAACAAGCCACGAACCTGAGTACTCTTAGTTCGGATTTCCAGCATCGCATTCGGATATTTACGAAACAGCGGTAAAAAGAACTGACAAAAATGACTTACCGGTTCCAGCGCCAGACTATCGCAATCATATCCACTGTAATAGTTGCCCGCATCATTGGTATTTTTAATATAGCGTTCTAAACCGGAATAGAAATCCTCATAATTTACAAAAAGCACTGTGTTAGCAGATCTGTACATACCCTGCAAAAAACAGTAACGGCAATCATAAACACAGTTCATCATATGCGAAAAATAATAACTGCCCTGCCCTTCAAACCCATATCCTTCAGGGGTTGGTAATACCAAGTTTCCATATTTTTTTGCGAGGATTAGAGAAGGCAGCTGTTTCTGGATTCGAAAGTTTTGAGCATTACGATTGAACACCTCACCATAGCGCTCACAATCAATCACCGGCAAATCTGAGAATCGATCCAGAATCTCTTGCGTACGCGGATGTTCCTTAATTTCTTTCTCAACATAGATAGCGGCAAACATGGCTAGCTCTTATCAATTAGGTTAAATGGTGAACCGCTCTAAGCCGGCATTTATTTCGGCAAGCAATTGCTTTGCAGAGTGAAATTTCAAGGTAGATATTTCCTCGAGTTTTAGTTCTAACCCGGCGGCCTTAAACTGCTGGCAAGCCCTTCGTAACTGGCTAGACTGTGTGACGGTAAAATTAAAACATTGAAGCATTTTTTCATAAGCCGCAGGCAAAGTTATGGCACAATTGTGCTGCGATGCTAGCGCCTGCAACTCTGTAATGAGCAATTGTAACCCTGCTGCAAGCTCATCCATAAAGTTTTCGATTTTATCCTTACTAAGCGTACTAATACCATTTTCTGGATTGTCCGAAATCACCTTTAGTAATTGCACAAATTCAATTGGTGAGAACTTGGTGGCTATGGCCCAAAAAGCCGAACCCTCCATATCAAAAGCCGCGTTCTGAGAATATTCCTCCTCCGGCACGTCAACCGTTACAAGGTTCGATGAGAGCAAAGAAGACGCGATGGGCAAGGGATAGTAACTGCGGTTAGTCACCGGATCAGTTATTTTACGAATTATGACCGAGACCCCTAACTCGAAAGTTTTGTGCCCTGCAATCCCCGCATTAATCCAGATAGGATCATACATTGAGTCATCTAGCGTGACAGCGGATAAGTAAGCTGTTGCGGCAGCCGCATTAACTCTCCCCATTCCACTGACCACAAGATTAACGCCTTGTGCTTGATATCGCCGAAAAGCACCGCCATTAACCGACTTAAGACCAAGCTGTTGAATGATCGGCTTTGCCTCAATCGCATGAGCGACAACTAAGTTAACTGGGGAGCTGAAGTCTTCCATGGTTGCTTTTTTCATTAGTTCTTTTCCCTCCAGCACTTTTCCCCTTGAGAACCTTATCCTGAGAAGTCAGGCATCGGTAGCTACATCAAGAGTGATTGATAATAGACGGCGGCATCTTGGTTGCCCCGTTTATTTGCCCCGTTTGCCAGGATCGTACATTTTTCACGAAGCACAGTTTTAGCGTAGTCGCTCTCGTGCGGACTGAGCATCTTCGCGTGAAGCGAATTCAGCAACCTGTTCAAAGCAATTACTCTGAATCTATCTAGTCCCCAGTGAATAGCTGAAAGTTGATCCATGTCACCACCGTACTTTTTTAAAAGCTCCACATCCACTAACAATACTGAATACGCACTGCATATTTTCAACCATAAATCATAGTCTTCGCATACGGCAAGGGATTCATCAAAGCCTCCCATTTCGCCAAGTAATGTTTTTTCCAAGACTACCGACGATGGAGAAATCGCACAAAGTGCCAAGCATTCTTTAAATATCCGACCGCCGCTTTTGGCATATTTATTCTTTTTATTTACTCTAACACCGTGACGAATCCAAATTTCATCACTATGTACTATGCGATGTTTTGGCGACTCGTTCCATGCCTGACGTTGCATCGATATTTTCTTTTCAAGCCATTGATCATCCGAATCAAGAAATGCAATCCAGTCACTTTTGGCGGCCAACACCCCTTTATTTCGAGCAGCACTAACACCAGCATTCGGTTGGTAATAGTAATCAACGCTGGGGTACTTTTCAGATAAGAAATTTCTCGTCTGGTCCGTGGACCCATCATCGACAACAATGATTTCATCGACAGCTGAGGTTTGATCTAATACAGAGTCTATCGCTCTGGCGAGCGTATGCTGCCTATTATAAGTTGGTATCACTACCGAAATCGATTTCAATCCAAACTCCAAAAGTAAAGATCAGCGATTCTATTTTTTCTGCAAACAAAAATGGGAACCTAAGTTCCCATTTTCATTTAGCAAAAATAGAGCATTTTAAGCGTATTTAGCTAGCTCTTTCCTCGCTATAACGCGGCGATGAACTTCGTCTGGACCGTCTGCCAGACGCAGGGTTCTTTGACTAGTCCACATTGTCGCTAGCGGGAAATCCTGACCGATACCGGCTGCACCGTGCATCTGAATTGATCTATCAATAACACGTAACGCCATATTAGGCACAGCGACTTTGATCTGAGAAATAGCATCGCGAGCAGCCTTATTGCCAATGGTGTCCATCAGCCAAGCAGCTTTAAATGTTAACAGTCTGCACATTTCAATTTCAATCCGGCTATCAGCAATAACGTCATAGTTACCGCCAAGCTCTGACAGCGGCTTACCAAATGCTTCACGACTAGTTGCTCGTATACACATAAGGTCTAGTGCCTTTTCTGCAGCACCAATTGAGCGCATGCAGTGATGAATACGACCAGGGCCTAGGCGCCCTTGCGAGATTTCAAAACCACGACCGCGGCCTAAAATTATATTACTTTCAGGCACTCTCACGTTGTGGAATTTGATATGCATATGCCCATGAGGCGCATCGTCACGACCAAAGACATGCATAGGTCTTACAACTTCAACCCCTTCAGCATCCATTGGCACAAGTATTTGTGACTGGCGTGTATGCTTTGGTGCCTCTGGATCAGTTTGAACCATCACTATCATTATTTTACAACGTGAATCGCCAGCGCCAGAGATGTAAAATTTCTCACCACTAATTACCCACTCATCGCCATCTAAAACAGCTTTTGTAGCAATGTTAGTTGCGTCTGATGAAGCTACACCGGGCTCTGTCATAGCGAATGCAGATCGAATCGTTCCGGCTAGAAGCGGCTTCAGCCATTGCTCCTTTTGCTCTTCGGAGCCGTATCTCTCCAACACTTCCATATTGCCAGTATCAGGCGCACTGCAATTGAAAGACTCTGAGGCTAGTCTGCTTCTACCCATAATTTCTGCGAGGTGAGCATATTCTAAATTCGAAATACCCGCTCCACCCTGGCTCGTAGGAAGGAAAAAATTCCACAAACCCAATTCCTTGGCTTTATCTTTAAGGTTCTGCAGGATCTCATCTTGACGCGGGGTGTGTGACCAACGTTCACCAACACTCACTTCCTCATGATATTCCTCTTCTACCGGCTCTACTTCTTCGTTTACGAATTTGCGAATTTTTTCCCGCACTAAAACCAGTTCTTCTGATAGTCCTAAATCCATCATCTCGTTATATCCTCTAATACAGCTGTCTTAAATAGTGAATCGAATACGCCAGCATGTAAATCGGCGTGTTAGTTGCAATGAAACTTTAGCTGGCGATTGTGCCGCCACCGTCAATTACGATTGTTTGTCCTGTAGTAAAACTGCCTGCGCTGGACGCTAAGAACACTGCTGCGCCCGCGATTTCATCAGGCTCGCCGATGCGTCTAAGTGGATACTTAGACACTGTCGCTTCATATATTTCTGGGTTTTCCCAAAGTGCTTTAGCAAAATCGGTACGAATCAGTCCAGGCGCTATACAATTGACCCGAATATTTTGGGGGCCCCATTCTACAGCCAAGTTGCGCGCTATCTGCATGTCCGCCGCTTTAGATATAGCATAGGCACCTAAGGCATCAGTTCCTTTGAGTCCGCCTATCGAAGAAATAATAATAACCGCGCCACCGCCAGTCTCTGCCATCCCGGGTATAGCCAATTGGCAAAGCTTATGTACACTGCCAATGTTTGCCCGCATCACCTTGTCAAAGGCTTCATCAGGTATATCTTGAGACTTACCAAAATAAGGGTTCAGTGCGGCATTGCAAACCAAGACGTTAATCTTGCCTAGCTGCGCTTCTGTCTTCTCTACCAACGCTTGCAACTGCTCTTTGTAGTTGATATTACAAGCTATAGCGATGGCTTGATATCCAGCGGCCTTAATTTCGCCGGCGACTTCATCGCAGGCGTCCTGATTGCGGCTAGAAATGACTACTTTTGCGCCTTGTTCTGCCATCCGCATGGCAATCGCTTTGCCAATGCCTTTGGTAGAGCCAGTGATGAGGACTACTTTATCTTCGAGGCTAAAAAGACTCATTTATTCTCCCAGTTATCTTCAGTATTAAACTAGTTCTTTTCAAGCAGGTAGTAAATATGTGCACTGCTAATGCGGTAAGCCGCTGTCAGTTTTTTGGAACAATGAAAACCGGACGTTAAATTAGCAAGCAGGACGCGCAAGGACAAGGAATTTCACTTTAAAAACCCACTGTTGATATGGCTATTCTGTCCAATCACGCCTGCCTTTGGAAATACTGGTGCCCCCGTCAACCGGGATAACTGTCCCGTTGGTGTAGGCCCCCGCCTTAGAGGCGAGATACGTAACGATACCAACCATTTCCTGAGGCTGACCAACTCTATGCAAAGGGCAGTCATCTTCAATATCATTGAGATAATGTTCAAACACATAATCGGTCATTCGAGATTCGAAAAAGCCCGGCGCAATAGCATTAACCGTAATATTCTTAGAAGCCAAATCGACAGCAAGAACTTTAGTTAGATGATGAAGCGCCGCTTTGCTCGCGGAATATGCAAAAGTGGGGACTCTTTGCACGATTGGCACGTGAATGCCGTCCATCGAACCAATATTTATTACCCGGGCAGGATCTTCAGCGGTGCCCGCTAACGCTAATAGGTCTACACAATCGCGAGTCAAAGAAAACACGCCGTTAAGATTGGTACTCACCACCTTTTCAAAGCCATCATCGGGGTAGTCTTCAAGCTTAGAGCCCCAATTTGCACCGGCACTATTAAGCAAAATAGAAAGACTCCCGAATCTATCAGTAACGAACTTTACAAGCTCTAGTCGCTGCTCGGCATTGGTGACGTCAGCGGTTACTGCTGCCACATCACCAAAAGCTTTAAGCTCGCTAAGCGCCTCGTTACATTTGTCCGCACTTCGCGACGCTATAATGACTCGAGCGCCATTATCAAGCAGACCCTTTGCCATTATTAAACCAAGGCCGCTGCTGCCACCGGTGACCAAAGCTGTTTTACCTTCGATCGAAAATAAGTCTGCGATTTTGAAACTGTTGCTTGAACTCCTGTCCAGACTCATATGAATTATGGCTCTTGAGAAATCTTGACTAATTGTTTGCCAAAATTTCGACCTTTTAGGAGTCCTCTAAATAGCTCCGGGGCATTTTCCAAACCTTCACCAATGCATTCTCTGTGAATCAACTTACCTTCCCTGACCCAAACCCCTAGCTGCTCTGTCGCTTCAAGCCAGCTATCTTTCCACTCAGTGACAACAAAGAACCGGTGTTCCGGCACTTCATCAAGCTTTTTCAAAATGTGAAAAGGTGTTTCTGACTGAGTAATATCTTCATCATTATAATTTGAGACATAACCACAAATTGGTACTCGAGCACCGACGTTAAGCAACGGTGCTACTGCTCTAGTAACATCACCACCGACATTTTCGAAATAAATATCGATGCCATCAGGACAAGCTTGTTTAAGTTCTTCCGCTAGACTCCCGGCTTTGTAGTCGATACAAGCGTCAAAACCTAGGACTTCCTTCACGTATTTACACTTTTCCGGTCCTCCGGCGATGCCTACTGCGCGCAAACCAAGAATTTTAGCCATTTGACCTACCACCGAGCCAACCGCGCCAGAAGCCGCAGCTACGACCAAAGTTTCTCCTACTTGCGGTTTGCCAACATCTTTAAGCCCGAAGTAAGCAGTCCGGCCAGTCATACCGACAACGCCAAGGTGCTCAGACAGTGTCCCATTGGCCGGATTGACCTTCATTAAGCGCGGATCATCGTCCATGGCGACTATGTGAGACTGCCACCCCATATGTGCCGCGACTAAATCACCCACAGCAAAGTTCTTTGAAGTAGACTTGATTACTACTCCAGATGACTCGCCGGTCATTACGTCTCCGATTCCCAGCGGCGCTGCATATGACTTCATATCGTTCATCCTGCCGCGCATATAAGGATCAAGAGAAAGCCAACAGACTTGAATTAATACCTGATTGTCTTCAAGCTCAGGAATATCTACCTGCTCCATTTTAAAACAATCATCGGTTGGTTCCCCAATAGGGCGTTTTGCAAGAACTACACGGTTATTCTGGGTCATAGTATGGTCACAGGTTGAGTTATAGTTTTGGTTATAGTTTGAACTGTCGCTTAGATATTACCTTTGCTATTGATAGATGAAAATTCTACTATAAGTTTAAGATCAATTTTGGAGTCTACCTTACATCAGCGAAGCTGGACAGGGACTTCATGTGGCGCCCTGCCGCTTGTAAGTCGAGTTCTTGCAGTGCCGAGCCCAAGCTTGAGATACCTTGAATCAGCTCACTTTCACTAGCCCCCAAAGGCGAAATTAATCATACAACGGAGTTTCTTGTCGGAACTACTAACAACCCTTTTTGCATCGTAAATACTGTTAAGTGTGTAACCTGAGATTGTTGATATAATTGAATACCCCGAAGAAAACCGCGACCCCTGACCTCTTTAATCAGACCTGAATACTTTTCCGCTAATCCACGTAGGCTAGCCTCTATTATCTGTCCTTTACGCGCAACTTTCTCACTGAATTTATTTTCAATAAGATGTAACACAGTGGCAGCAACAACCTCACAACCCAAAGGATTGCTACGATAAGTGCCACCATGGCCACCTTTCTCAATTGAAACGCTTAGAGTCTTCGACATTGCAAAGGTGGCGATTGGAAATCCCCCTGCTAGCCCCTTACCTATAGGAATGAAGTCAGCTTCGATATTTTTGTCACTTTGTTCTATTGCGAAAAACTTATCTGTTCAGCAAAGCCAGTTTTAACTTCATAAATGATTGGGTAAGCGCCATGTAGCTTACGTAAATCCGACACCCTAAAAAGACAACAATCCGGCGCCACTTGCACGCCACCCTCTCATTTAATAGTCTCTAATATAACTGCTGCGGTTGACGAGT
>Ga0075119_1000637_pt1 | contig 18172 bp, 17 predicted proteins | sample AntAceMetag02UK9_FD_69791 | JGI IMG/M metagenome (GOLD analysis project Ga0075119, IMG submission 69791) | Saline lake microbial communities from Ace Lake, Antarctica - Antarctic Ace Lake Metagenome 02UK9 | ecosystem: Environmental > Aquatic > Non-marine Saline and Alkaline > Saline | place... | reverse complement strand
GACGACACCTCACCACATGCGAGACCAGCCATCAAGGTTGTCAAATCACCTGTTACAGCAACCGGCTCACCCGCTCTGGCACTTTGCTGCAAACAGTTATTTGGTTCGTGAAACCATGCTATGGCTGGCTGTGTATGCAATGCTTACCCGTAAAGCGCCGGCTCGGCAATCGCTGCGCCATGGCCAAACCGTCTGGGCATTAGGTGCGTCCCAGCCGATCGGCATGCCTAAGCCGTATGGACGCTATTGACGCTTGATGCCCACTGGCACATGCGCAGCTTGTTGCCACTCACCTTGTGCGTTGTCAAACCAAGCAGGATCGTTCAAATAATCTCTCAGCATATCCAAGCCGTCTAAGCCCCAAAATACATAGCCATTGACCACCACTGTCGGTACGCCAAATACGCCAGCATCCAATGCCGCTTCGGTGTTGTGACGCAAACACAATTTGACAGCATCGCTGGCCAAGGCATCGTTGCCACGCCGTGTCAAATGCGTGTCTACAACGGCATTGAAAGCCATCAAAAACTGCTCAGACGCGGGATCTTGTGCCGAGGTCCATACACGGCTAAACGCCTGTTCAGCCACATAACGATTGACCGCACCGTCGCTGTCTGCAGCCGCCAACATCGCCCGTAAAAGGGGCAACGGGTTGAATGGATGGGCCGCAGGCATCGTCATCGGCAGACCCATTTTCTTGGCTTGCCATAAGGCTTGCCTATAAGTCCACTCGCGCTTGCCGTCGATTTCAGCAGGGCCCTTTTGACCGTTGGCATTGAGCATGGCCCCAAACAAAACTGGTTTGTATCGGACCACCACTGACAGCCCCTCTAATGTCTTAGGCAACTGGTGAAACGCCAAGTACGCATAAGGCGAAATAGGATCAAAGTAAAAGTCTAAGGTATGCATTTTTGTCTCCTAAATATATGCGTGGCTCAAAAATACACACAAACCACAACAACAATTCATCATACATTTGTCATAGACTTTCGCTTTGAAACACGTGATGTTGTCTCAGGAGGGTATGTCGCCTACAGCACGAAATGTATGCTGTGTGTGTGCTACAACCAAACCTTAAGTATGCAAACAAGCGGCAAAAGCTGTAGCCGCCTTCCAACACACGTTACAAAGGCTGCCCCAATGAACACATTGAATGAGTTTGAAGCCCATGCGAAAAGCATAGGCTATGCGCAGGTGCTGGTCAAAGAATGGCAGCCTAACTTGCAGTTGGAAACCCATGCCCACCCGTTTGCAGTGCAAGCACAGGTTGTTGCAGGAGAGCTGTGGCTAACAGCGCAAGGCGCTACCCAGCACTTGTCTGCTGGCAGCCAATTTGAACTGGCTGCCAACGTGCCCCATGAAGAACGCTATGGACAAGCAGGTGCGACAGTGTGGGTTGCCAGACGCTACCCTGCTGACGCCGACGCAAGCTGATCAACATCACGTTGAATGGTATCTCGTTGAATTGATTCAGCGGATCGCACGTGCAGTACTCACCAATTGGGCTTGCGCTTGTCAATGAAGGCTTGCACGCCCTCTAACGCACAAGCATCCATCATGTTGCAAGCCATGGTGGTTGTCGCGTCTTCATAAGCTGCACCCATGCTGCTTTCTAACTGGCGGTAAAACAGCGCCTTGCCCATGGCCAGTGCCACACGTGGCTTTTGCAAGATGGTATTCACCATCTCTGCCACTTTGTTGTCCAACTCATCGAGGCTAACTGCGTAATTCAGCAAGCCCTTGTCGACCGCCTGAGCTGCACTGATAAACGCGCCCGTAGCCAGCATTTCGAATGCGGCTTTGCGCGACAGGTTGCGCGTGAGCGCCACACTGGGTGTAGCACAAAACAACCCAAAATTTACACCACTGACCGCGAATGTGGCGTTATCAGATGACACAGCAAGGTCACACTGAGCAACCAGTTGACAACCTGCAGCGGTGGCCAGCCCATGCACTTTGGCAATAACCGGCACTGGCAAGTTTTGCAGGCCCATCATGACCTGGCTGCAGCGTGCAAATAAGTCGCGGTAATAGGCGTCTGAAGGCTGCGCCCGCATCTCTTTTAAATCGTGACCAGCGCAAAAAGCCTTGCCATTGGCTTGAATCACAACGACTCGCAAGTTGGGGTCTTCGCTCATCTGCGTGATGCTTGCCTGCAGTGCTTCTAACAAGGCCTCGCTCATGGCATTGAAAGCGTCAGGCCGGTTGAGTGTCAGCGTCATGACGCCGCGCTCATCCATTGATGTCAGCAGTATTGAGCTATTGATTGGCATGGTGTACCTACCTTCTGTGCGATGGTTGCTGCGTGCTCAGTTTTTAAAGCGTTGACGCAGTTGAAATTTTTGAATTTTCCCAGTAGATGTTTTGGGAATGGCTTCAAACCGCACGTCCTTGGGCACCTTGTAAGCCGCCAACAAGGTTCTACAGTGCGCAATCAAGTCTTCAGCGCTGACGTTGCGCTCGGGCTTTAACTCTACAAATGCGACAGCTGATTCGCCCCACTTGACATCAGGCCTCGCAACAACAGCACATGCCATAACGGCAGTATGGTTGTACAACGCATCCTCAACCTCGATGGAGCTGATGTTTTCACCGCCAGAGATGATGATGTCTTTGCTCCGGTCTTTGATTTTGACGTAACGATCTGGCTCCATCACAGCCAAGTCACCGGTATGGAACCAGCCACCTCGAAATGCAGCGTCCGTTGCTACGGGGTTTTTTAAATAGCCCTTCATCACGATATTGCCTCGAAACATGATTTCTCCCATGGTCTGACCGTCTGCAGGGCATTCCTCCATGGTCTCAGGATCCCTAACCGTCATACCTTCTTGCAACACGTAACGCACACCTTGTCGCCCATTGAGGCGCACCTGCTCTGCAAGAGGCTCGTGTGCCCAGTTGTCACGTTGAACAGCAACACTGGCCGGGCCATACACCTCAGTCAGACCGTAGACATGGGTGATGTCAAAACCAATATGTGCCATGCCCTCAATCATGGCCGCTGGTGGTGCAGCGCCAGCTACCATGCCGCGCACACACCAATTGATACCATCGCGCCACGCATCTGGTGCGTTGAAAAGCTGGCTGTGCACGATAGGTGCGGCGCAGTAGTGGTCTACATGGTGGTCGCGAATGCTGGACAATATATTCAAGCCGTCTACCTTGCGCAAACACACGTGTGTACCTGCTTGCATGGCAACTGTCCACGGGAAACACCACCCGTTGCAGTGGAACATGGGCAGCGTCCACAGGTACGTGGGGAACAGAGGCATGGTCCATGTGGCCACATTGCTGACTGCATTCAAATAAGCACCGCGGTGGTGTGTAACCACGCCTTTGGGATCACCTGTCGTGCCGCTGGTGTAGCTCACGGCAATGGCATCCCACTCGTCGACAGGACCACACAAGGTGGTCAATGGCTGTTGTGCTGCAATGAATGCCTCGTAATTGATGTGCCCAACCGATGCACCTTCACCAGTGAACTCCGAATCGTGCACGTCGACCACAAATATGTCGCGCCCGTGGGTCAGTTTTAAAATACGAATCGCTTCTTTTACAGTGAGGGAAAACTCGCTGTCCGCAATCAGCACCTTGGCCTCGCAATGGTGCATTTGCCAAGCAAGCAAAGCAGCATCAAGGCGCGTATTCAATGTGTTGAGGACCGCATTCAGTGCGGGTACGCCATAGTGGGCCTCCACCATTTCTGGCGTATTGGGAAGCATCACGCTGACGGTATCGCCCCGCCCAATGCCCAAGGCTTTCAGTGCCGCCGCAAGTTGCGCAGACCTGTCTCTCGTTTGCCGCCATGTATAGCGTCGCTGGCCATGAATAACCGCTGGCAAGTCGCCAAATATTTCTGCGGTTCGCTCCACAAAACTAACCGGCGAGAGCGCCGTAAAGTTAGCCGTATTGGGTGATAGGTGGGTGTCGTACATGCTGTTCATAGTGGCACTCGTGGTTGGTCAAACCCATTGGATGGGATGCATCAACTGCGGTCTGTAGCTGCGTTAAGCGCTTGGTCTACGTCCCACAGAATATCGTCAATATGCTCCAGCCCGACAGATATGCGCACCATGTCTGGCAGCACGCCCGCGCTCAACTGTTGCGCTGCGTCAAGTTGGCGGTGCGTGGTGCTTGCAGGATGGCTGATCAAGGTGCGGGTGTCACCAATATTAACCAAGTGGCTCATCATCTGCGCGCCCTCAATAAAGCGAATACCGGCGCTCAAACCGCCCACAACGCCAAACGACAACAACCCAGATGCACCAGACATTTGGCGCTGAAGTAAGTCATGTTGGGGATGATCTGGCAGACCTGGGTAATTGACCCAAGCGACGCGGGGGTCAAGCTGAAGGTAATTGGCCACGGCCAATGCATTGGCACAGTGCTGCACCATACGCAGCGGCAAGGTTTCAACGCCTTGTAAAATTTGCCACGCACTGGTTGGGCTGAGCGATGCGCCAAACACGCGCAAGGACTCCATGCGACAACGCATGGTGAAGCCAAAGTCACCAAAGGTCTCGTAAAACCTAACGCCGTGGTATCCGGGTGAAGGCTCTGTCATACCGGGGAATTTACCGTTGTCCCAAGGGAATTGTCCGCTCTCAACCACCACACCACCCAGCGTTGTGCCGTGACCACCGAGGTACTTGGTGGCCGAGTGCACCACAATATCGGCACCAAACTTAATGGGGTTGCACAGCATGGGAGACGGTACGGTGTTGTCAATAACCAGTGGCACACCGTGGGCGTGTGCCACGTCGGCAACAGCTGCAATATCCAATACCACCAGGCTGGGGTTGCCCAAGCTCTCAGCAAAAATGGCTCGGGTGTTGGGGCGCATGGCGGCGGCAAAAGCGCTGGGGTCGGTGGCATCGACAAAAGTTGTCTCAATGCCAAATTTTTTCAAACTCACCGCCAGCATGGTGACAGAACCTCCATACAAGGAGCCAGCGGCCACAATATGGTCACCGGCTTGTGCAATGGTCATCAGTGCCATGGCCTCTGCGGCCATACCAGAGGCGCTGGCCACGCCTGCCCGCCCACCCTCTAATGCGGCCACGCGCTCTTCCAATACCGCAACGGTAGGGTTGCTTAAACGCGAGTACACGTTGCCAAACGTTTGCAAGTTGAACAACGCTGCGGCGTGTTCTGCGCTGTCAAACACAAAGCTTGTGGTTTGATAAATGGGCAACGCACGCGCACCTGTGGCGCTGTCAGGTATTTGTCCTGCATGAATTGACAGGGTTGCAGGTTGAAACTGGTGATCTGACATACAGGTTTTTCTCGCTGAAAGATTTAGTGGTTTGGGGCACGCTTGGCTGAGATCACACCGGTGTTGACACCAACCCAGTTCAGGCCGCCAAACAAGCGTGCATGCTCAATCTTGACGCAGCGGTTGTCAATAGCGTCCAAGCCCTTGCCTTGAAAGAGTGCAGACGCTTCGGCGTTCATGACGCCAAGCTGTTGCCACAAACAGCGCGCGCCTATGGCTAAAGCCTGCTCGGCAATTGGCAGCACCTCCTCAGTTCGACGAAACACATCCACCATCTGAACAGGGAAAGGGATATCGGCCAATGCGCCGTAGCAGGTCTCCCCCAGAATAGTTTGTCCACTTCCCGCATACCTGGGGTTCACCGGCACAATCCGATAACCATGGGCTTGCATGTATTTCGATGCGAAATAACTTGGTCTGTGCCAATCTGCCGACAGCCCAACTACGGCTATGGTGCGTTGATTGGTCAGAATGCGGCGCAATGTGGTGAGTTCGACTGACATGTAAATCTCCAAAATAGCACTGCTGTTGTATCACCGTTTGTTCGCAACACTTGTCACCTGCACGCACGCCTTGTTGATCGACCTTTATGTGGTTCAAGTCATATCGCAAGCGACAGAACGCAGCACACGTCAAGCGTATGATTTGCGCCATGTACATCAGACCACAAACCTTTGGATGGCTGGCCGCAGGCATTACCGTCACCATTTGGACATCTTTTATTGTGATCGCTCGGGCCTCGGCAACTTTAAACCTCAACCCCTTAGACATCGTTTTTGTGCGCATTGTTGGCGCAGGTGTTGTATTGCTGCCGTGGATGTTGATAAGCAACCGCTACAAGGCTCAAACTGAACGCTCGTTTTTTGGGCTGTCACCATTGCCGTGGAAAACCACGGTCATCACTGGCGTGCTCGGCAGTGTGTTGTTTGCGTCACTGGCTTACAGCGGCTTCTTTTTTGCACCTGCTGCGCACGCTTCGGTGCTCCTCCCGGGAGGCCTACCACTGTGGACAGCAGTCTTAGCCGTCACCATTTTGAAAGAGCACGTCTCAAGGTCGCGCGGCATAGGCTTGGCTTGTATTTTGTGTGGCGGTTTATTGGTCGGCGGCGAAAGCTTGCTGCAGGCATTCGACGGCGGTCATGTGTGGAAAGGCGACTTGCTGTTTATGTGCGCTTCTTTTTGTTATTCCACCTACGGCATTGTGGTTCGCAGTAAAGGGCTAGACCCCATCAACGCAACGGTCGGTTTGACCGTATTTTCTGTCATGACGTTCCTTCCCATTTACGGCGTGTTGGCTTGGACTGGCCTAGTGGCTAGCAATTTAGCAACGGCACCCATAAGCGAAATGGCATTTCAGGCATTGTTCCAAGGCGGCCTATCCGTTGTTGTTGCGGGCATCAGCTTCAACGTCATGATCCGTACCTTTGGTCCTATTCGCACCACCATGCTCACGGCGTTGGTGCCTGGCTTGTCGGCATTGGGCGCTGTGGTGTTTTTAGGAGAGCCATTGTTTCTCAACTTGATACTGGGCTTGGCACTGGTCACCACTGGCATTTTGATTGGCGCGCGCAAAGCATGAGGGATGCGCCGTCAATACTGGCGGCGGTGTTCCCGATTGGCTATCCAAATAGTGGCAAGCAAAATCACGCTGGCACCAATTACTGTGCTTTGTGTGGGTATGTCACCAAAGACCAAAAAACCCATGCCTGCGGCCCAAATCAGGTCTAAAAATTTCAACGACTGGGTCGCTGAAATGTCGGCAATCCCAAAGCCTCTCGCCATACAGTAGTGCGCCGTAGAGCCCAACACGCCAGTGACTGCAAACGCTACCCATTGCCAGGCGGTGGGAGCTTCCCAGTGAATAAGACCCAACGGCAAGCTGAGCAACGCGACAATGAAGGATTGCCACAACACAATGCTGCCTGCCGACTCCGTGCGGGTGAGTGTTTTTGTAATTAAAAAAGAAGCGGCAAACAACGGCGCACTCCCCAGCATAACCAACGTAAACCAACCATCGGTTGCGCCAAGCTTGGGCCCCACAACAACCAATACACCGGATAGCCCAAACAAGGCAGCAACCCAACGCTCCCATCGCATGCGTTCGCCTAAAAACCATGCGGCACCCAGCATGACAAAGATTGGCCCAGTGAAACCAATGGCGGTGGTTTCAGCCAGCCCAATACGCGGCAACGCCGTAAACCACAGTACCAGCGCCAAGCTGTGAACGGCACCACGCCAAAACTGGCCTTTGAGGTTCTTGGGCTTGTACACCGCCCATCCATGACGCATGAGCAACGGCAGCATAACAAGTGCGCCCATGAGGTAGCGTAAAAACTGCGCTTGAAAGGGGTCTAGCTGCATTGACAACCTGCGCAGCTCAGCATTCATGACGGTAAAAACAAAGCCACTTAATGCGACCCACAACATACCGCGCCATACTGCGGGTAACGCTTCAAAATACAGTCGAAGTGCTTGGACTCTGGCCACAACGTATTGGCTGTAACTCACAACAATGCCCTCACGCATAAGCGCTTGTCAACAAGGCTTGTAGGGCTGGCTTGAGAGTTAGCAATATCAGCGCACATGGACGTGCGATTCAAATACAAAAGCGTCTAATGCCTGCTGGACGGCATCTACTGCTGACGAATAGCTCTGAGGCAGAGACACCGACACCCGCATACCACGGGGCCCACCAGTACTCACGTGCACGTGCGCGTCAGCGAATTGGAACTGAACCTCTAACAGCTGTGTCACCATGCGCGTAGCAGCTGTGCAGCGCAGCTCAGGCTTGAATATTTTTCCCACCGATGTCATGGGAAGGGCCTCCACCACATAGAAATGCTTGGGCCAAGCAGGACGCTCACCAATCCGTTCCTGCGCGTGCGCATGGAGTTCTGCATCACTCACTGTTGCACCAGGACGTAACGCCACAAAGCACACGGGTAACTCACCCGCATAAGCATCGGGCGTGCCCACGGCAGCGGCGTGCGCAACCGCAGGGTGTTCGGCCATGGCGTTTTCTATCATCACGGGGTCTATGTTGTGACCACTGCGAATGATTAAATCTTTGGAGCGTCCAGCAATGTAAATTCGTCCCTGCTCATCGGTATAGCCGAGGTCACCGGTGTTGAGCATGCCGCTTTCAAACACGCCCACGTTTTGGGCTGTATGTAAGTAGCCTGGTGACACATGGGGGCCATGCACAGTTATCACGCCGACCTCGCCTGTGTCACACACATCACCCAACGCCATGTCTGGACCAAAGCGACGCACTTCGACACGCGAATAAGGCAGACGCCACCCCACAGAGCCCGTGGTACCAGCGCTGTCTCCTGCGATGGGGTCATAGGCAATCAGGCCAGACGACTCGGTCATGCCGTAGACTTCCACCAAGTTGCAACCCGTCACCAAGCTGAAGCGCTTGGCCACGGCTGGCGGCAGCAGCGCGGCGCCTGTCAGGCCGCAACGCATAGAACTGATGTCCGCACCATCAACTGGCACATCCAGAACCGCCCCCAAAGATGTTGGCACACCTGCCACCAGCGTGGCCTTGTAGTGCGCCACCAAACGCCAAAAACCTTGAACCATGGCCGGCGAGCGCAAACCACTTGGCGACATCACCAACAACTCCAAACCCGCCATGAAGCCAGACAACCCACAAGCAATGGTGCCGGCAACATGAAACAGTGGAAATGTAGCGGTCAACACATCACTGGACTGAAAGTTACCCATGACCGCACCGCCCAGCGCAGCTGTCAACTGACCACGGTGCGTGTGCGCGACCAATTTGGGTATGCCAGTGGTGCCTCCCGTATGGAAGTAGGCGGCCACATCGTCGTCTTTGCCAGACTCGCCAAACACCAAATGATCGCTAGGCTGCATTGCCAACGCGGTGTGAAAATCGATCACACCGTCTTCGGCTGGTGTACCAGGGGGTGCAACACGTATCAACGTGAGGCCAGGCAGACGCTCACGAAGCATCAAAGCTTTCTGCCAAATATCCAGCACCGGGTGCGGACCCAATGCCACCAGTGTGCGCGCACCTGTGGCCTCTAGCAACGCGGCAATGTGCTCGACCTGCAGCAAAAAATTAATGGGCACTGCGTAACCTGCCGTTTCAGCACCCCACAGCGTGGCATGGGTCTCGATGAGAGACGGCAACATATAGGCCACACCTGGGCGAGAACCGCCCACACTGGCGAACAGGTTGGCAGAGCGGCGAATCAAGCCCAACAACTCGGCGTAATTAACACGACGTGGCTGCTCATCAGGCGCGCCACTCATCAGCATGGTGATGGCGGTGCGTGTGGGCTGGCTGGTCGCAACACCAATAAACACATCCAAGACACTGCGCTCTGTCAAACGCTGGTCTAGCGGCATGGCCTCTTCAAATTGCACCAAGCTGCCCATATCTTGAATCGTGTGGTCGTGCAAAACTGCCATGGTGCCTCCAAATATAAACTTGCCTAATATAGATTCAAATGTACCAACCCGTGCGTCGGCTTGGCGACTCTCAGGCCAATCCTGGTGACAAGCAGCAGGCCGTGAAGGTGGCCACATCAACCACTTTGACCTTTGACAATAGGCTGTAGCCAGCCAACAACCAGTTGTTCATTCAACCAGTACCGCTCTACAGTGAACGTCCAACAAACAGGGCCACAACCATCCAACCGAGTATGAACAGCGCCTCAAACACGAACAACGCTATAGGTCGCCAGCCCAGCTTGGACAACTTGTCTAAAGATGTCTTCACACCCAAAGCAGCGATGGACACCACCAAACACCAACCCGACAAATCGGTCAGCGTCGAGACAGCCTCTTTGGGCAATGACACGGTGTTGTTAAGAACTGCCAAGCCAATAAAAACAAGCAAGAAAACAGGTGTGACTTGGGACAGTTTGACCGAGGTGCCGGGGCTCGCCGCCGCCCTGCTGTGCCTAAACAGCATGGCAAACACAACCACCACAGGCATCAACATCGCAACCCGAAACATCTTGCTGAGTGTGGCAAAGTCGGCCACATCTGGCGAGATGATGTAGCCTGCGCCCACCACTTGTGCGACATCGTGGATAGAGCCGCCCAACATAAAACCCGCCTCCGTGGTGCTCAGGTCCAAGGCTGCGACCAACAACGGATAAGTCACCATGGCCAGTGTCGACAGCGTGGCAATCCCAATGGCACTGAGCAAGGTCATTTGCTCAACCTCGTCACTGGGTGGCAAGGTGGCCGCAATGGCCAGCGTGGCGGAGATGCCGCAAATACCAGTTCCACCACCACTCAAAATACCCAAACTCTTTGGCAAGCCCAAGCGTTTGGCGCACCACATACCAAACACAATGGTACTGACCAAACCACCGGCTAAGGCAACCGCACCAAACACGCCCAAGTCATGCAGGTCACCCACCATGATCCGCAAGCCCAGCAAGGCCACACCCACACGCACCAACTTTTTGGCGCTGAATTCAATACCAGCTGTGTAGCGCTCTATACCCAGCAGGTGATGGAAGGCCATGCCCATTAACAGTGCGTACAAATACTTGGGGCCGCCGTAGTGTTCAGATACAAAGGTGGCACTTAAAGCAAGCACCAGTGCCAGACCTATGCCGGGCATCACACGTAGAACACTGGCGTTAACAACGCCGGCTGATTTGAACAGAAACCAATTAGACATAGATACCAATCGGGCTTATAAGCGCCATACATCTGACCCGAGTGCTGCAGGTCTTCAAACCTGTAATGAGGCCGCCCTGCGAACGTTCAGAAAACTTCTTACCCCCAACCTCAGGCAGACGTTGGAGAGGGTTGAGTCTGTTTAGTATCTGGTTCATACGACCTTCGCCGTTGCTGTGTCGTGTTCACTTGTTGGGTACTCGGTGATCGGCGTTATGTGACGATTCACCCATCTGAACACGTGATGATTCAAGGCGTCACAGCGGGGTTAGCGCAGGCAGTATCTTGGGCAAGAACTAATCTAGCCATTAAGTCTTGCAACGACTTACCACCGTTGTTAGCAAAGTAGGCCACTATGCGCAGAGGTACGCTGCGCCCTACCGAGGGCAGCTCACACAGCGCACCTTGCTTCAAGTCTTGAGCTATGAGTGCGCGCGGAAGCCATGCGGCACCTTGATCAATCAAAGCCATTTCTCGCAAGCCCAAACTGAACTCGCTGACGTATTGAACTGATACCAACCGATCACGCATCAACTCGGGTAAGGCATATGAACGTACAGACTTTCCAAAAAAACTGTCGGGTGGAAAACATAGCAAAGGCAAAGGCTTGTCTGGATTCAAAAAATCCTCTGACGCACAGAGCTTGCTGCTCGCCACCAGCACCAGCGCGTCGTCGCCCAACGGGCAAGAGCTGGCCAACTGTGGTGGCAGGCCATTAGAGGTCTGCGGATCCTCATAAGTGATCAAAATATCGGCACGTCCGCTCACGAGCAGTGCAACACCCTCTTCGTGATTTTCTGAGCGAATTCGAAAACGCTGATCTGAATCAAGCTCTCGCATTTGTGCCAAAAAAGCCGGTATGTGGGCTGTCGCCAAGCTGTGGAGCGTCGCAATCACGAGCCCTGGACTTTGGGTTGAATCCGCTTTCAGCGTGGCACGAAACTCGTAAATACGCGCTCCCAAGCTGCGAAAAGCAGCTTCATACTCGGTGGCTATTGGTGTAAAACGTACGGGCTTATGCTCGCGGTCTACAAGCTTGACGCTCAACCACTCCTCCAACAACTGAATACGGCGCGAAAAGGCAGGTTGTGACACATGGCGCTTTTCCGCTGCCGCAGAAAAGGTGCCCGTCTCTATCAATGCCAGGTAATCGTCCAGCCACTTAAGGTTCATACATATTCCGTTGGACAGTAATCCGTGACTGTAGCTTACACAGTGCCTCTTTATCGATTTGAAAAACCGCACCTCCAGGCCAAGAAGTTTTATCTAGCGACACGTCACAACGTACTATGGCTGCTTGACTTCATTAAAAAATCCAATAACAAGCTGTGAAAAAGTTGCGGATATTCAAGGTGAAGAGCGTGTGAGCAGTTTGGCAATACTGCGATAGAGGCATTGGCAATGCCGCGCCACATTGTCTCGATCTGTGGCCACTGGTAGCTACGATCTTGGTCGCCCCACACAATCAGTGTGGGTTGTTTAATGTGGGACAAATTGCCCCTACCATCCCAGCGCTCCATAGCCCAAAGACCCGCTTCAGCGGCTTGCTCGCTGGCTTGTGCCGCCAAGTCCCCTAGCGTTTTAGCCATAGGCGAGGCCTCGCGGTCAAGCAACCATGTGGCGCTGATGCGCCGGGCTGTCGCATCAACGCCGTCTTGTGCCAAGCGCTCACGTGACCTCGCCATTGTCTCAAACCGTCCAGGAAGTAACCCTAGAGGACCTGTGGCATACAGCACCAGGCGATTAACGCGCTGTGGGGCAAGATGAACAATCTCTTGCACGATCATCCCCCCCATTGAATGCCCCAGCAAGTGAAAGCGCGCTACACCCAACTGGTCCAAGCAATCCAGTACCACCTGTGCGTACCCGGTAATCTGGTCTGGTGAAGTCATGTGTTTGCTATTGGCAAAACCAGGTAAGTCCATGGCAATCACATCAAGATGCGGACTCAAGGCACGCAGTTCAGCAGCCCATTGACTTGAGCCGCCCAGATAGCCATGCACCAACACCAGCGTTTCGCCACTGCCAGCTCGCTCAACATACAAGGATTCAGATTCGGAGACTAAGCTTTTCATTTCATAACCGAAGGCAACCACAAGGCTACCCCTGGTACCGCAATAACGAAGGCGATTAACAGAACCATACAAGCTAGAAACGGCAGGCAACCGATGATCACATCACCGATTGGAATCGTGCCCCTACTGATGCCCTGTATGACGTACAGGTTCAATCCTACGGGCGGCGTCAGTACCGCTATTTCCATGGTGATAGTGAACACGATGCCAAACCAGACCAAGTCAAAACCTGCGGCATGCATCAACGGGTAAATTGTAGGCAACGTGATAAAAGTCATTGACACAGGTTCTAGGAACATGCCCAACACCACATAGAAAGCAATCACAATCGCCAGTACTGTGTAAGGGCTCAGGTCATAGGACAAAAACAGTTCCGTGAATTGTTGTGGCACACGGTAGTAGGTGAGCACGAAACCGAACAACACGCCGGCGGACAGAAGTAGGCCTAGATAGCCCATGGTCCGCATGGTGGCAAGTAGCGCCTCTTTAAAACCGAAGAAGCTGAGCCCACCTACCGTAAAGGCAAGAATTGTGGTCAACACAGCAGCCACTGCTGCGGCTTCAGTGGGCGTGGCAATGCCAGTGTATATCGACAGCGTAATGACAAGGCCAATAGCAAAAATAGGGCCAATCGCTAGCAACATATCACGCACGCTTGCACGTGGCGAGTTATCAGCATTAGGGATGTGACTGGGGTACAAGCGTCCCCAGATATAAACCACCAGCGCAAACAAGCTCACCAGAACTAGCCCGGGAACGACACCCGCGATGAACAATTCGCCTATCGACTGATCAGTGACAATACCGTAGAACAACAGAATCAGACTGGGGGGGATCAACACGCTGAGCGTGCCCCCAGCTGCCAACACACCACTAGACAGCCGTTTGTTATAGCCTAGCTTGGTCATCTCAGGCAGCGCCACGCCACCTATAGTGAGTGAGCCCACCATAGAGGATCCGCAGACGGCACCAAAACCGGCACATGCGGCGATGCTACCGTAGGCCGCTGAACCTCTAACCCGCACACCCTTGTGCATGAACTGGTACAGGTTAGGCCCGATATTAGAGCGCCCTATAAGCTCCCCCAGTAAAACAAACAGTGGAACCGCCAGCAAGATGTAGTCGATCCACACTCCCCACAGCTTCAGCTCCGTACTGACCAATGCGGTGGACCACCCCTGAATGTGTAGCAGAAATGGCATCGCTGCCAAAGCCAGTGCAAAGGGTATGGGCAGTCCGATGCCGATGAATACCACCAATAAAGACAGCAGGCCCAGCCCAACGTGATACCACTCCATACAACAACCCCAAATTAAGTTTTTGACGAAGCATCAACAGCATTCGTTGCCAAGGAGGCTAATCGCACACCCACGTAAAAAGTAAATACCAGCAAAGCCAGCGCTCCCGGCGCCCAAAAAAGGTACCGAGGCCACAGCAGTATTTCGGAAGCCGAACCCGAACTAAACGAACGCATGGTGGCCTCAACGGCAGCAATGGAGAAAAACACCCCAACGACGCCCATTAGCACCAAGTTCAGGGCTTCGAGCGCGCGGCGGGCTCGAGGCCCGAGCGCATCCAGCAAGAACGACACTTTGGGATAAGCGTTTTCTCGCAGCGCAAAGGCCAAGCCCAAAAAGGCGGCGGGGAACAAAAGCATGGCGGTGGCCTCTGTCACCATGCCGTCTGGACTACGCAGCACGTAGCGTACGAATACGCCGTAAGTGATCCACACCGCTTGCACTGAGATGATGATTGCACCCAGAGCAGCCAGCCATAAGGCTAGCCGCTCTGTGCCACGTTGGACAGACGCGAGCATCTTTAATTACAGTGCGTTTTGATTAAAGAGGGTACGCACTTTGCCGGCGAGCTCTGGACCGCAGCTAGCGTTTACTTCGCTTGTCCACTTGCCAGCCACGCTGGTAATTAGGGCATTGCGCTTTTCTGCGCTGATGGGCGTCACAGTGCCACCTTGCTTAACTGCCTCGGCCATGCTCTCGTCCACCCAGCGCTCATACTGTGGCTTCAGCCAGACTTCGGACTCAGCGGCTGCGGCTTGAAGCGACTTCTGATCCGCAGACGACAGAGATTCGAACTTCTTCATGTTGATCATGTACTGAATGTTGCCGTAAAAGAGATTGGACTTGACCATGTGTGGCATGACGCCCCAAAGCTTCCATGCACTGTATGTCGCCACGCCCATGTTAATTCCATCCACCACACCACGCTCGGCAGACTGAAACACTTCTTTTGGCGCAATGAAGACTGGCTTACCACCCCAAGTTTCAATCATCATAGAAACAAGCGGACCAATAGAGCGCACCAGCTTACCGTCTAGTTTTTCCAGGTCGGTGTTTGCACCCTTGAACCACCACTCTTGGTCATATGAGTAGTTGGAATTAATCAATGGCATGAGACCAACTTTATTTGCCTCACCAGTCATGAGCTTGGCATAAGCAGCGTCAAGCGGAATCTGCTTGGTCATGTCGATAGCAATCGGGTAGAGCGAGGTGACCCGGTAGCAAGGTAGGCGTTTGTCAGCAGGTACCCAGCTGATATCTGAAACGCCGCCAAGCATGGCATCAACACCTTCACTCCAACCGTGCAAAGTGGAAGATGGGAAAATTTCAACCTTGACTCTTCCAGCCGTTTTGGTATTCACCAAATCTGCAAATTTCTTGAAACCTTGATAGCGAATATCTACTTCGTTGACATAAGTCGACAAACGTAGTGTGGTTTGTGAATGGGCTGTTGAAGCAAGTATTGCGGAAGCAGCACATGCGAGTGTAGTGATTCGCAATAATGTGCGAGCGTTTTTCTTGAACATCGTAATTTCCTTTGTTAAATAAATCTGAAACAAACCTCACGTGCCTTTTGCCAGCGCATCAAATTAACCCTGCGAACTCTTGAGACCAAATGCATCGCCGTAGCCAAATAGCGCGACCGATCCACCGGTGTGCAGAAAGACAACGTTGTCGTTGGCCTTGAAGTAGCCTTTTCGAATCAAATCGATAAGGCCTGCCATGCCCTTGCCCGAATATACGGGGTCTAGCAACAAACCTTCCGTACGCGCGAGTATCTCTACCGCCTCCAACATACCGGCCGTCGGTAAGCCATAACCAGCACCGACGTAGTCGCAATTTGCGGCCACCAACTCCCGTGGAATGCCGCCACCCATGCGCATGTGTTCAGCTGTACGGCACGCCAGGTCGTACACCATGGCTTCTTGCTTCTCTTGGGGTGCGCGTACCCCGATACCCAATAACTTGGTGTCGCTGTTGATGGCGTGTAGACCTGCCACCAGCCCAGCTTGGGTGCCCGCACTGCCAGTTGCGTGAACGAGATAGTCCATCCTCAAACCTCGAGCAGCAGCCTGACTGGCCAACTCCATGGCTGCGCTCACATAGCCAAGAGCACCCACCGGGGTTGAGCCACCACCAGGAATGACGTACGGTCGGGCGCCATCTGCTTTGAGCTGCTCGGCAAGCTGCTCCATTTCTTGTTGCATGTTGCTGCCGCCGCTGCGCCTGTCAACGGTGGCTCCGTGCAAGCGGTCCAGCAACACGTTGCCGTTGTCTGTGTAATCTGGGTCGGTGCTACCGGTGCGGTCTTCCAGCAAGATATGACACTTCATACCAAGCTTGGCTGCTGCGGCAGCGGTCTGACGAGCGTGATTGGACTGGGTTGCCCCCTGCGTAATCACCACATCAGCGCGCGCAGCAATGGCTTCAGCCATCAAGTACTCAAGTTTGCGGGTCTTGTTGCCGCCTGTCGACAAACCGGTGCAATCGTCCCGCTTAACCCACAGGCGAGGACCTCCCAACAAAGCCGTGAGGTTAGCCATGGGCTCCAGTGGAGTGGGAAAGTGCCCCAATTGGATACGGGGGAAAAGAGATAGATCCATATGTAACTTCTAAATTGCGTTTCAATGACCGAATTATGTGTACGCAGTTCGAGCAAGTCCAATCGATTTATTGGTTTGTATTATTCGTTTTTTGCATACAGCGTAAAACTCACAACCTGTACATTTAGCAGGTTTCATGCCTATAAAAAAACACAAAAAATGCACCTTCTTAGTGCGTGTATTTAGACTCGAAAATACGCTGATAAATAATGGATTTGGCATGCACAGGGATTTTTTAGTCTGTGCACAACAACCTTCGGTTCACGTGCGACGGCATGGTCTTTCCTGATTTTTAACTGGTTTGTTGACCCATTTATCAACCAGAACAAAACACTGTGCTTCAGAGCATGACAAGCAGTTCCAACCCGTTGTGCGATGCCTTGCTAAGCCAACGGACACAGACGCTGGTGTGAAACGACAAATTTTGTTACAGAGGCCGTTATTCTTAGTGCGTGTTGCCACCTGTGTAGAGCCAGGGCTGGACTCGAACAGCAAGCACCACAATTGTGCGGTGACATTGTTCTGCACCACAATAAATTGACTAACAACAACCCAAAGAGGCTAGGTGCTCAACCACCGTGACCTCATGTTTGTCAAGCTTGAACGAATTCAGGGTGCTTTGATGAACAGCTGACAACACACTGTATTCAAAAAAAATTGAATACCCTGCAAAATAACGCCCTGCACGCGCTAGCAACTCGACCGCTACAGTTCACTGACTTTGAACCGTTCAGTTCTGTTGCTCAAGCGTTCGCATCTACAACTTGCGTGGAATGCCAGCTAAAAACGTCATGTTCTAAGTCAATTGAGAGCGGTTTTAAATTGGACTACAACGATGAATGGGCTGGTGTACCCCGCTGCTGAACCGCGTCCTTCGTACCACTGAAAGCGGGTATCCCTGACCATGCCCATACCCATGCCGGCCTTGCCGATGTGCGCGAGCCAATTACAACACGTGGCTGCGTATAGGCTGGCTATCGCCTAGGTGTCAAACAGCTGTCGCTATCGACCATGGTTCAATGTTTACAACTAGAGAAGGTCTGGGCGTTGTTGATGAATACGGCTTGATCTAGGTCTTATTCAGATAAGCTTGCAAGATCTTTGATGAACAAACATGGCAACAACAAAACGTCCCAGACCAATACCTATTCAAATAGGTTGCTCAGCGCCACCGCCAAGCATGCAATCAATAGGGTATAGCCATCCATGTGCCAGCGGGGGCCATCGGCAATTTCGAGCCAGCCACTTGGC
>Ga0075119_1000636_pt1 | contig 18172 bp, 38 predicted proteins | sample AntAceMetag02UK9_FD_69791 | JGI IMG/M metagenome (GOLD analysis project Ga0075119, IMG submission 69791) | Saline lake microbial communities from Ace Lake, Antarctica - Antarctic Ace Lake Metagenome 02UK9 | ecosystem: Environmental > Aquatic > Non-marine Saline and Alkaline > Saline | place... | reverse complement strand
TTCGCTTGCCAGAACTTTGGATGTTCGTATTTCGATGCATCCCGGACAGTTCGTTGTTTTGGCGTCAGACCGGCCTGATGTGGTCGAGAACAGCATTGAGGAATTTGAATACCACGCAACCGTAGCACGCTGGATGGGTTATGGTCAAGAGTTTCAAGACATGAAAATTAACGTGCATATCTCAGGCAGACAAGGCCCTGAAGGCATTAAGAAAGTGTTACCCAGGCTCAGCACTGAGGCACGAAATACCTTAACAATCGAAAATGAAGAAATGGCTTGGGGTCTAGACTCTACACTTGAATTGGCACAGCACGTCCCACTTGTTCTTGACATCCATCACCATTGGGTGCGTGAAGGTGAATATATCAAACCAAATGACGACCGTGTTAAACAAGTGATTGATTCCTGGCGAGGCGTTCGACCAACGTGTCATTATTCTGTAAGCAGACAGGATTATCTAAAAGATCACGACGACAGTTTGCCGAATATGAATGAACTCTTGACACAGGGTTATAAAAAAGCTAAACTTCGAGCACACTCAGACCGAATGTGGAATCACGCAGTCAATTTATGGGCTGCGGAGTTCAATAACCAATTCGACATTATGATCGAAGCCAAACATAAGAACGAAGCTTCGAAAGATTTTGTTGAAGATTACATCAACTGAAAGGATTAGTTATGCAAATATCTTCTAACCAATGGCATTACCGGTGGTTCCGGTTTTGGGCTACTTGTTGGAACTCTTGGGCCAACCGTAATGTTAGCCTAGAAAAAACTGACGTATGCACGTATATTCGTGTCTCGTTGGTTTATCCGGTCTTAATGATCGGCGCTACTATTTTTGCCGTCATTGCGGTTGGGCTTGCTGCTATTACCTATCCGATCTCTATTTTAGGTGTCGGCGGATATCTTACTATCGGATTTATTGTCTTCGCAGTCGTTGCCATTGCTGCAACAAATGCCTTGAACAACAAATTCGGCTGGGTAACTGAAGAAAAGATTATCCAAAATAGATACGGAGAGACCGAACAAGAACAGAAAAAGAAAAAGAAGAAGCTTGGTTTCTTCAAAATCTTTTTCCAATGGATTGTTGATCGGCATAACAAGATGTGCACAAGCATCATGATTTCGAAGGAGAACAAAAATGTCTAAATTCGCTGAAAGAGTACATAAATTCTTTAGTTGTCAATAGACGGAACGTTTGATACCGAATATGCTGCAGCACTCTTCGCAAAAGAAAAAGGTATGCTAACCTTTGTCTAGTAGAATTCGACAGTGACGGGTATTATGACTCATTCAGAACAGTCAACACCAAAGAATTTTTCTCGCCTATTGAAGAAGCAATCAGAGAAATAATCAGAGAAGATTTCTAAAATGGATAATTTAGATCGTTTGAAAGGGGCCTTAAACACCCTACACGAAGCGCCATGGAAAACGACTTTTGCTAAACTTTTCGGCAAAAGAGTTGAAACATAGCCATCACTTTGGTCATATTTCCACGGAAAGTTTTATTTTATCGGAAAAGACAAGATTATTAGCCGCAAGCACTTCCGAAACGGAACCATGGAAATCGAAGCAGTTTAAGAATCAGCGCTATTCGTCTTTTAGACTAACGGAGAAAGAACATGATAAGATTAGTTATTTGGTGCGGTATCGGTTTGTTGATTTATCTTGGCTTCGGTGATTATACCGTATTCAGCTGGGAAGATCCTTGGGTCTTCATTTACATGGCGTTCTGGCCGTTTGTGGTTTTGTTCTGGGCTGGTGTTTATGTAATAATCATTGCGGTCATTGTTTTCGGTATCGGTTATCTTTTCCTCAAGAAAAGTGCTTGACTTATATCACGTTGGTGTTATCATATAGATAATGAGAAACACAAACGGAGAAAGAACATGGCAAACGAACAATTTGAAGATCACTTTGTAGGTTACATTTTCAACCAAGCAAAGATGCCATTCTTCCGTGTTACGGGTTACACCAAAGCGGAAGGTGAACTTAAAGACTTCGTTCTACGAGCCCGTGATTACGAAGAGACCGTGAAAAAGACAGCTGATCGTGTTAAGCGCGGTATGCGCGTCCCTAACACATGGATCAAAAAACTGAATGGTCCAGCTCAAACGATGCTCACCGTTCTCGACGGACATCGTCTCTCAGTAACAGAGTGGACTGAAAACTACTACCGCATGTTGCGATTCTTAGATGTATATGTAAAGGCCCAAAACTAATGTCAAGTAGAGTAGCAAGAGCTTACAAGATGAAACTCATCAATCCACCATCGTGGCTCCCGAACAATACGATGTTCGAGGCCATGACCGGATCGGTATCATACGGTGCCAGCAACGATTCCAGTGACATGGACATCGTCGGGTTCTGCATGCCTCCGAAGGATGTGCTCTTCCCTCACTTGGCTGGTCATATCCCGGGCTTTGGTAAGGCTCCCCAGTCTTTTAAGAACTGGCAGCACCACCACATCATCGACAAAGAAGCGAACAAAGAATACGACTTCACGGTGTACAGCATCACGGAATTCTTCAATCTTTGCATGGAGAATAACCCGAATATGACTGACGCGTTGTTTGTACCTCGTCGTTGTGTCTTGCATTCAACGGCTTTGTACGAACACCTCCGGGAGCATCGCAAAATGTTCTTGCACAAAGGCGCATGGTACAAGTTCCGTGGTTACGCTAACAGTCAAATGTCGAAGATCGACAAAGAATACCGTGCGAATCCAAAGCGTCAGGAGTCAATTGATAAATTTGGCTATTCAACCAAATTTGCATACCACGTTGTTCGGCTGTTCCTAGAATGCGAACAGGTTATGATGACAGGCGATCTTCGCTTGGATCGTGATTCGAAAGTTTACCAGTCAATCCGCCGAGGTGAATGGACACTTGATCGTTTGAAGCTTTGGGTTGAAGAGAAAGAGCGTAGCATGGAAACGCTATACGCTGAATCCAAACTACCGGAGAAACCCGACGAAGAAAAGATCAAAACCTTGTTACTGGAATGTATGGAAATGCATTACGGTAGCTTGTCGGAAGCAGTAACCGAACAGGACAAGCATGGTCGCTTGGTCCGAGAACTTGACCAGTTAGTTAGAAACCATTCATAAAGGGAAAGATTATGACTGATAAAATTCTCAACGAATTACTTCGAAAAGATCCTTTGGCGCAAGCAGAAGAAATAACTGGTCTAGATTCCAGTAATCACAAAACTGCTATGCTTGGCTTGGGTTTGCATATAGAACATAATAGAAAGAAAAATTAGTATTTGGATTCGACAGTTCACATCGGGCCGTATGTAAAGTTCATTGGTAAATCAGATGTCGAAGAGACAAATCGCCAGTGCCCGAACCGATGCATTATCCGGGATCAAAAAGCAAATTTCTGCGGAACTTGCGGAAAGCCGATCGAAACCGTTATTTCGATGGAAACCACTGATTTTGATTTTTACGGATGGGTAGAAGAAGCTGAATTTGATGAATTTGAAGATCTTCTCTATAACCCCGGATATGGTCCAGAAGATGTTTGGATTCCGAATAAGATTTCTATCGGTCTTTCGTTGGACGACATCGGTGAACTTGATTTAACTCGTATCAATCCCGAAGAAGAACTTTTGAAATTCAAAGAAGACAAGGATTATGCCAAACTGTTCGCCGCTTTAGAAGAAACCGATGTCGAAGTCGAAATTTTATACGGCGTTGTTCATTCAGCATCATAATGGAGAAAAACCGATGAGTCTTGAACGTCAAGAACTATGGTGTCATGACTGTGGAAACTATGTCCAATTCGACGTCGATGTCAGCTTAAACGGAAACCACGTACTAGAGTGTCCAGAATGCGGTCATGAGCACTGTCGGGTTGTCGAGGACGGTATCATTACTGATATCCGTTGGGATAGTCGAAACGGTAACGCCGGTCGTGTCTTTCAAATCAATTCTTCGAGTGTAACCACTTCTGCAAATTCCACTTGGACTACTTATTCTGCTGCTTCTTCATCAACTTCTTCATCAACTTCTTCGTCATCGTCAGCAGCATCGGTGTTTCTTTACGATTCTTGGATGAACACATAGGAGAAAATCATGACTTTTAAGAATGAAATGATACATATTTTGCATATACCGGAACCAACAACCCGAATTAGACTTTCAAGAGATTTGCAAGTCCGTGCCGGTTACGACTTATCTAGGGCTTTGGGTCTCGCCAAAGCTTATGGACCGGCGGTCCTCCCTGAAGGCACGGTTCTGTCAGTCAAGCATTACAAACTGACCGGCAAAAAAGAAAACCGACAAGTCAGTTTCACTGTGGTGAAAAAAGAAAATCTCCAATCTCCATTCTCGAAGTTGATTGTTGACGATATTCCTTACGCTCAGTTAATTTGTTCGGTTCCTTTTGCTAATATCACTGATGTCTGGTTTGAATATGTCTGATGTAATTGTATTCGTTGTTCATCCAGATGAACCGACCGAGTTCAAACGAATTCCTGTGAGTCAACTTGATGGATGGAAGAATGACGGTTGGCAAGATGCTCGAATGTTCTATTTAGAGCAAGAGTCCAAATGGGCAACACGTCGTCGAACAATCGAGAAACTTCAAACCGCAAACAGGCTAGAAAATGTTCTTTAACAAGTCAAAACCAGAACCAGAACCAGAAAAGAAATTAAGCGGTTATTATCAAGAAAATTGCTTTCCTCGTGATCCCGGCGAGGGGGTCGATATAATAAAAAGATTCAGCGGCGGCGGCCCTGGTCGAAGTAGCTATTCTAAAGTTTCCTTTGAAAGTGAAGAGGTAAAGGACAAGTTCGAAAAAGGTTATTCTATTAATTTTGCGGCTTCCCAGAAACAAGAAAGAATACGCCTCGAAAGAGAGCATTTCTATAAAAATCATGAAAAAATTGCCGAGCAATTGCAAGAGAAATTTAAGTTTCCTGTCTTGGCTGAAGTAAGCTTACGTGATAATCTGTGCGAGAGTTTTGAATTTTATTACAAAATTGCCATGAAAGTATCTAAGAATAATTTCAAATACGACGTGAACGCGGACAAATTAATCTTTAAATTTACCACAGAAAATCATAAGGATCAATTTGACTTTGAATCCGCAATTACGTTATAATTAAAAATGGTCAGAAACTACTGACCAATTCCCTTCCCAACTTATGGCCGTTCCTTCGGGAACGGTCATCTTTTTGTCTTGACATTGAAATTAATGAGTTTACTATTCAACTGAAGAAATAGATGAATTGGAGAATTAAATGGACGACATTTTCTGGCTAGCAATGCTGTTTCCACTTGTGTGGCCTTTTATTGCTAAGAAGTTTTTCCACGCAGAGTTTACAATCATCGAGTCTGGACGAAACGATTTCCGTCTAGCACAGACTAAATTGATTGATCAGAAACGTGGATACGAAACCCAACTTGGATCGTTCTGGCGCGGTTCGTGGCTTGGTGTTGCCGGTTATCCGAAAGTCAATCTTGAAGACTTTAAAATCATTACCACAGCAGCGACCCAAGATACCTTTAACAAGGGCGTTGAAGCTGGCCCGTTGAAGATTCGGTAAGCAAATGTTTGGTAAAAAAGAGAAAAAAGTGAGCCCGGAGGCTAATGAAGTCTCTGAGCTCGAGCAGATACAAACTAAATCCAAAGCAAGGGTTCAAGGTTTGATTGAAGCTAACAATCATCTGGTCGAGGACGTTCGTGATTGGAAACAAAAGTTCCAAGCACTCTTGACTGAACATGACATTTTTAAAGCAGGCGCGGTTTCTCATACCCAAGTGCTTGAAGATGAAATCACAAAACTCAAGAAAAAAGTCGGGAAGCTTGAAAAAGCTCTCGAAAAGAAAGAGGTTTAAAATGACAAAAGAAGAAGCAAACAAGAAACTCGGTGAAATGGTTAAAGCCGTTAACAACCAATTACTTGAATGTGAAAAATTCGCAGACGAACACGGTCTTGAATTCTCGTTGTATCCGGCATGGGGCATGGGTGGCAATTACATCGGCGCCAATCATCCAGATCGTGATGTTTATTTCGATGCCGATTATACTGATGCCGGAGAAGGAGAAGGTTTCTGGAGCCCGTCTTCGACTGGTTGCTAATGAAAATTCCTTTTCTAGTCAATGGCAGGGTATATGTTTATCCGTACGGTAACGATGGCCGTTACGAACAGAATATGAATATTGTGATGGCGGAGACTTCAGATGAAGCCGAAGAAATCTTTCGAAATCACTACGAAAGCAAGACTTATGAATATGCGATATATTATTCGGTAGAATCTGTCACAGTAAGCGAGACACTAGACTAATTAATCCTTGACACCAAGGTAAACTGGTTATATCTTATCTTAACAAATTGAAAGGACCATAATTATGGCATCGAAAGAAACTCTCGAAAAGATCCAACAGTTGGCGATTGCAGCCACCGCATTGTTGGAAGAAGCAAACCGCTTGGCAAGCGAAGAAAACGTGATGTTTGTCTACGAAGCGCCAAGCCAAGATGAGTTTGCTGAATCCATCGCCGACGATGAAGAGTGGGAAGTCTCCGATGAAGAAGATTGGGATGAATCTTCTCGTCATTGGAGTGAAGACTGGGACGACTCAAACTGTTACTAAGGGATTAATCTCATGCTAACAATCGGTTCTAAGGCACTTGCAATTTACGCAGACATTGGTCGGCGTCCACGTGACACAGATGTGATGGGTGAATATGATGAATGCATCAATTACATCAAGTCACAGCCGGGTGAGTTACGCAGATGCGTTCCTTCCACCGGCGGCAAGAAAGTGATTGCTTTCAAAGGTGGAAACATCATTGAAGCCGAGATTGCATGGGAAGATTCTTCAGCGAAGGAGTTCATTGAGATTATGGCTGCCCGTGGTCATTACGCGTATCCTGATATCAATGGACTCTACGCGCTGAAAATGAGTCATCGTTATCTAAAGAACAGTCCCGCTTTTCTTAAGACCATGCGGGACATCAAACTTCTACGTGAACTTGGTGCAGAAATTGATCAGGGTTTGACTGATTGGTTTAAGCGACGTGAATCAGAAACGTATTCTTATTCGCATCCAAGTCTCAAGCAATCAAAGAAGGATTTCTTTCAAGACGACGGTATCCTTTACAAATACGACCACGACACGATTCACTTGGCAGTTAAGCATCAAGAGCGTCCGGCTTATGATTACTTCAAGCCCGACACCAGCGAAGTGTTTTGTTCTCGTGAAATGTTTTGGGAAATTGATCAAGAAATTCGCTTGAATGCTGTCCTCGAAGAGTCGTATGTCTTGGCACTAGTACGAAGCCAAATTCCACATGGAGAACGAATCTCTCCTAGGAGAAGTTTCGAGATTGCCTTGATGAAAGTTTGCACAAGCATTACGTCCGGTTGGTTCCGTGAATTTGCTTGGGAAAATTACGACGAAGTCGTAGCTCGTTATTCAGATGACTACGTTGATCGCTTAAACGCGGGTGTCAAATCTGGCTTGGTAAAGGAAGCAGTATGATACATATACCGATTTACGAAACAGTCAAAGTGGTGGATTTACCTTCTGAATACATGAATAGAAACCGAAAAGAAACCGAAAAAGGAATAGAAAATGTTTGACCTGTCAGTTGAATTCAATGAGAAACTCTTAGGCATTCTGCCTAAGGTCATCTACTTCGTAGTGGCTGAGCATTTTGCAAGAAACTCTATTTGGCAGAATCACAGCACACAGGCTTATGATATGGGATTCCGATCCGACATTGACACGAACCCGAATTTTACCGACACCGGACGGTTCGACTTTGACCAAAGTTCGTTTGTTAGTGGAATGCAAGAAATCGGAAAACTGAATAAGCTTCCGGTGGTGATCGCTGCGGTAGTTGAAAAAATTGACGGTCATTGGGTTTGTTTTCATTACGCTTGCTCGGCGGTTGTTGACCATCATATGGTTGAAGATTGGATGGAATCTAAATTCCCGGATGTTGAAAAGACCGATGCAAATAATTTTGGTCATGTTATCGGTAAGATCCGAGACCTCAACAAAGGACTTGACTTTCCTTTAGAAACTGTTTAATATAAACATGGAAAGAACAGTTGAGTAAAAGTAGAAAAGGATTAAGTAGTGACTGATTTTGAAACCAGTTTAGAACAGTTCGCAAGATCAGCTAATGCTTGGTTAAGTCCCGATGGAGATCTTATTCCGTGTCCGGGTCTTTATCAGCACATTGGTGTCATCACAAAGCATCTCGAAGATGTTGATTATCAGCTTCAAATCATCGAAGAGGTTGATTATATTTGTGACCATTGGGGGGAAGACACGCCAGATGAACATCCGGCATGGCATAATTTTGAAATCTATTATCAGCCAAAGAAAGATGACGCCAAGCAAGAAATCATGACCAAGGCATATAAACAAGGTTGGGTTCGTGTGGGTATGTGGAGAGACGGAGTCGAGGCTGAAGGTTTTGAAACCAATCGTACTCAACAGAAAAAACTCAAAGAGATTTCCGAGTTTTTTGACAAGGAACTCGTTATCAGATCAGTAGCCTAAGATCTTTACTAGGATCTTTACTAGGGTATGATATCACAGTTAAAGAACTTGATGAAAAGCTTTCTGATCTGCCCATGATACTTTTAGGAAATGTTCCTAAATATGTATCTAAACCGTTTATTCTGGAAATTGAACAAATCGGCGGCACCGTTGAATTAAGATCACATGAAGAAGGAAAAGTAAATGGCTAATTTTGAAGTAAACGTCGTGAAGATCGACGATGTAATTGATCACCCCGACGCAGACCGTCTAACTATCGTGAAGATCGGCGGCTATAACTGTATCGCGAACAAGAAAGAAGACGGCTCGTGGCGCTATCAGAAGGGCGACTTGGTTGTCTACATTCCTGAGCAAGCGGTTGTTCCTGAATGGCTCCTAAAAGATATGGGCTTCTGGGATGATGAAAAAGGCAAAGGAATGCTAGCTGGATCCAAAGGCGATCGAGTCAAAGCTATTAAATTGAGAGGAGTCTTTAGTCAGGGTATTCTGATGCCTGTTCATCAAACGACTGAGGGACAGTGGGGCCATTACATCCGAACGCCAAAATTATTGATCGTACATGAAGGTCTCGACGTAGCTGAGTTCCTTGGTATCGAAAAATTTATTCCCCAAATTCCGGCTTCAATGTCCGGTGAGGTTTGGAACGCATCTGGTATGACTCTCAATTATGATATCGATAACATCCAAAAGTATCCGGATATTTTCAAAGAAGGTGAATACGTGTCTGTTACTGAAAAGCTTCACGGCTGTTTGCATGGAGATTCTTTGGTGATGCTACCGAACGGGGAAGAACGTAAAATTTCTGAAATTGTTGATAGCGATATTTCAAATGTGCTATCGTTCGATGAAAATGCACAAGAATATATTACCCGTAAAATTACGGGGAAAATGTGCAGAGAAAATACTGAAAATAAGCAATGGGTCAAACTTTACCTTGAACACGGAAGGATCCTGGTCCTTACTTCTGATCATCCAGTATATTCGAGAGATCAGAAAAAGTGGATTGATGCTAAAGAAGTTAAAGAAAATGAAAACATTGAATCTCCTATTACATAAAGTCCTTTGCAATTTACAGATGAAAATCAATATTGTTCATGGATTAGTAGAACAGTTGGTGAACAATGGAAAAGAGATAGAATTCGTCTAGCAGTATTCTATAGACACGGATACAAGGTGATTATAGTTTGGGATCACGAATGGAAGAAAGAATCAACCAAATGATTAACACATCAGATCGAAAGAATCCTGTTTACCTTTTGGGTGAGGTCTTTGGTCGAGGTGTTCAGGATCTAGCTTACGGTGAAACGCAGCCCGTGTTCCGTTTGTTTGATGTCTACATTGGCACGCCTGGACAAGGAAGTTATATGGACGCAATGAATATGCGAGTATTCGCCGAGATGCTTGACATCGACGTTGTTCCGGAACTATACTCTGGACCGTTCTCAATGGAGAAGATGACTGAACTTCGTGACGGAAAAGATTTTAGCGGGTCGAACATCCGTGAAGGTATTGTCATCCGTCCAGAAGAAGAGCGCAGGGATGACCTGATTGGTCGAGTCCAATTGAAATATGTCTCACCGAAGTATATTCTACGAAAGAATGGTACAGAATTAAATTAAAATAAGTCTTGACATTCTCTAAATTGGTGTTAGTTTAATGGAGTTGAATTATTGGTGTTAGTTTAATGGAGTTGAATTAATGTTATATCTTATCGCCGCAATACTTTTTGTTCTTGGAGTTCTTTTCGGAACGCATGTTTGGTTAATTTTCCAAATAGGTGCTGCGTTGGCAATTATCGTTTTGTTGAATTCTTGGTATGTCAGACGGTATGAGATGGGTGCGCTAATCTTTGTTATTTGTGGAATGGCATTTATTGCCGGCATGCTCGTAGGTGATTTGAATTTTCTAATCCAAAAAGCCGGCGTTGCACCCGATGTTATGTCTTGGTTAACTGGAGCATTTACCGTTGACTGAATCAGAAATTTGTTATGAATGTGGGAGTGACGCTAATGACCCTTTATGAATTTATTATCGGCTGGACACTCATATCATTTTTCTTAACAATTGCTTGTATGAGTGACGGCCCCGAGTCTTTTGAAAATGTGCCAACTACATGGTTGATAATGGTAGCTTGTGTTCCGGGTTTTATAATTATTCTCGGTCTTACCTTAGGTTTTCTTATACTTGCCAGCCCTTTTTTGTTACTGAATTTTTTATGGCAGCAACGCTGACGAAACAGCGAAAGCATTAATCGAATTAGAAAGAAGAAAAATGAAAATCGGTAAACCAGATCCAGAAATAGGTTACTTCGTTTCAGAGTTAATCTCTGAATGCAAACCACTTGATGAGAACAGTCCGTATTGTAATCTTCTACAGTGCAGCCACTTCCGAGATACGTGCGCAGTTGCTGAAGATGAACAAGGATTAGTTGGATTCGTTAGTGGATATATTATTCCGAATGAACCCAACACGTTGTTCATCTGGCAGGTTGCTGTGCATGAAAGAGGGCGCGGACAGAATCTAGGCAAGAAAATGATTATGAATATTGTTCAACGAGAAGAATGCAAAAGCATTGAACATATTCATACGAGCATTACAAAGTTGAACAAACCTAGCCAAAAGGTTTTCGCTAGCATAGCAAAAAGCCTGGACGCTGAGATTGAGAACGAAGTTTTGTTTCATCATGAAGAACATTTTTATGGTGAACAACCAACAGAAATTCTTTATCGAATCGGTCCATTCGAAGATGTGGATGCGTGATGGTTGAATTAGCTAGCGATCAAAAAGTTACTCTCGACTTCAACGATTATTGCAGATTGGTGGATACTTTAGCTGTTCGAATTGAAGCATCTGGTGAGAAAAGACCGGATTGGTTGTTGAAGCACAGACAAAGAATCGTCCGAATTCAATGTAAGTTCCTTTGTTGCGAGAATGAACAAAGAAACATGAACGGTTGGTGCACGAGTTGCGGTGATCCGTGTATTTAACGGAAAGGAATAACCATGATTAAAGACCTTTTTAAAATGACTGATATCGGGGCCCGTCTCGATGATTTAGTAAAAGAAAAGAAAATCAATAGCAAAAACCAATCCCAATTCTGTCTGTATTATGTCTTAGGTGGATTTAATTTAGAGCTCATTTTCTGTTTTATAATTGTGATAACGGTTCTTTTGCTAATTGTCTTTACAGTTCTTTTAGTAGCAATTTTTCCTTGGATTTTAATTTTTTTCGTGATAGCATTAGTTTTGTTTATTCGAAAGAAATGTAAGGAAAATTGGGAAATTCTAAAGGAGAGAAGAAAATGAGTATGTTTCAATTGCTAAAAGAATATTATTTGCAAGCTCGCAAAGATAAGTCATCCGGCTCCGGACGTGGTTTGCATGTTGGTTTGTATTCTTCACTGGTATCTGACATTAGCCGAAAGGCAAAAGATGACGGAAACCGTGAACCAACCGACGCAGACGTGGTAAAGATAGCGCAGGCTTATGATAAGTCCGTGCGCGCTAATCTAGAAATTCTGTATAAAACAGATCGTCAAGAAGACATTCGTAAAGCCGAGCAAGAGCTTGAAGTCTTGGAAACGTTCATTCCTCAGACATTGTCTGAAGAAGAAACGCAAGAAGCAGTCGAAGAAGCTGTGAAAGAAACTGACGCCGAAACCATGAAAGACATGGGTAAGGTTATGTCGGTTTTGAAAGAAAAGCACGGAACTCAATTGGATATGCAATTGGCTTCCAAACTTCTCAAAAAGATAATTCAATAATCTTTTTGGTTTTTAGACCCTAGGTTGTTAGACTTAGGATATTAACTACTCACACTTAATCAAACATGAAAGGACTAAAAAATGAGTAATACAGTTCGAGTTCGTCTTCCAAATGGTCAGGTTTTACGCGCCCGTTTGAATGACAAAACAGAAAATGGTTTCCGCAAGGCTTACGTTCGCGTTGGCAGTGGCGTCGACCAGACTTCAATTTCCGGTCGTGTTCCTGCACGTCACGGTTTCACCGACGGTCGGGTTCTTCCGTTCCAAGTCAAAGCAGACGGCACCAATTCCCGTTTGGCTTTCGAAGGAACCGACACGTACGTCGGCTAATTAATCCATTTTAACAAAGTAAAGGAATAAAATGAAAAAGACTATTCTAGCAGCAGCTCTTATGCTGACAGTTGGTTTTGGTGCGACAGCAGTAAGTCAAGTAAATGTTGACGGCGATGATGACCAGTACAATGGTGCATACTTCGTTGGTGCAGCAAACACCGCTTCTGTTGCCGCAGTTGGTATCCAGGGCAATCTGCTTGTTGGTAAAGCAACACAGAGTGTAGGTGCATTTGGTGCACAGACGTCGGTTGGTCAAGTCAACAAAGACAGTGACGACGATCAGAAAAACAACGCGATGTTTGTTGGAACTCTGAACACTGGCGACGTGGCTGCAGCTGGAACACAAGTTAACGTGCTTACCGGTAAAGCTTCCCAAGATGTTAACGCATCTGGCGCTGGTACGTTTATTGCTCAGAAAAACGCAGCAAACTATGGTGAAGATGACCAAACTAACAATGTTAGTTTCGCTGGTACTCTGAACACTGGCGCAGTTGCTGCATCCGGTACCCAAATTAACGGTGCGGTATTCAGAGCAACACAATCTGTTAGCGCAATTGGTGCAGGTGTGAGTGTTGATCAGATCAACGCCAACACTGATAGTTCGCAGAGAAACGTTGCTTCTGGCATCCTTTCTGTAAATGTTGGACCTACTGCCGCAGCCGGCACTCAACTAAACTTGGGTGTGGCTAAAGCAAGTCAGAGCATTGGATCGGTTGGATCGTCTGCTAACATTAGCCAAGCTAATCGTTATAACGACTAAACTAAAGATAAGTGGGGTGGCTTCGGTCACCCCACTTATCTTTATGACTTGATATATAGAAATGTCGTATAAATATGTTGCACCTGCTAAGAAGGTGTTATTTTAAACCGGTTGCCTATTTAGGGACCAATGAAAGGAGAACAAAATGTTTCCAGAATTTAAAATTGCTACAACCCCGGTAGAATTCATCGAACAGATTCAGAAAGCACAGAAGGAATTCTTTGATGCAATGGAAAAAGGTGTATCGTCTTGGCGTGCAGCATCTACAAAAACTACCGAGCTAGCTTTCGCTCCAATTAAAAAGTAAAATTTTAGTTAGACTTTAATAGTCGATTCATTAAATTGGATCGACTATTTTTTTCTGCGATCATCCCTTAGGAAAGAAATATTAATAAGTCGGCGCTCGTTTTCCCAAAGAGTTTGTGAATCAGCACATCTCCGAACACTAAAGAAATACGGTCTCTCAGCTACCCCGTTCATAATCGGGGTGATAACAAGATAATTTTCTATAATAGATCCGTCTTTGTTTTGGTTTTGTACCTTACCTGCCCAACTTTGTCCTTTAGATAAAGTTTCTTGCATTTCTTTGTATTTGTATTTGTATTTGTCTGCGGAAGAATCAACTGGTCTTAAAATTTCAATATTTTTGCCGACTACTTCATCGAAGGTCCATCCGGTGAGTTTTTCAAAAATTTTATTTACGAACAGAACTTCCCCTTCGAAATTATTGATGACAACAGAATCGGACATATTATTAAAAATATTCTCGAATATACGGACTTTACGTTCTGCGTCTCTTAATCTTTTTGAAACGTCGTTAGCTGTTTCGGATGTTTGCGTTGCTTCGTCTTTTAATGCTTGAGTAAACCGGTCTAACTGCGGGATATCGAAAAATTTTTCTTTTGGTTGTGCCATCATTTGGGGTTCCCTTATCAGTGATTCAAACGGCCTTGCATTTCTGCCAAGACTAGTCTAATATCCTGAAGTGCTTTTGTTGTAATTTTATCACGTTCATGTGACTTGTTAATAACTTCAATTAGATTTTTCGTATATTCTTCTACCATCTTGTCGTGGTTTTTCGATTGATCCACGTTCTGTTTTTGTGTCCTAAAACCGAAATAACCCATTCCGACAATACCCAAAATCAAAACAGCAAATATGCCACCTGTTGCGGGATCTGTAATAAGAACGGCAATCATTCCCTTCAATATTTCCATTCTTTTTTCTCCCGTAGTTTCTTATTCTTAATACCTATTTAATCAAAAACTTGCTTGACACGCCCATTAGTTTCTTATTCTTAATACCTATTTAATCAAAAACTTGCTTGACACGCCCATTTTATTCTGTTAAATTAGTAAATACTTCTAGGAGGGTTTAAATGAGAATTTCGGAAATTATGAACTTAAATGAAAGTCGGATTGATCCGAGTTCCATCGTAACTGATGACCTGAAGGAAATCGTTAAAGTATTCAAATCAAACGGTTTTGACATCAAAATTGCGGGCGGCGCGGTTCGTGATCTGCTCTTGGGTAAAGACCCTAAGGATATTGATCTTGCAACCACCGCAACGCCTGATGAAATGGTTGAGTTGCTTAAGGATTTCCGTACAATTCCTACTGGATTGCAGCACGGAACCATTACAGTGCTGGGCAGAAGAACCGGTGAAGAATACGAAATCACCACTCTTAGAATTGATACAAATCAAACTGGCCGCCATGCTGACGTTGAATGGACGACTGATTTTAAACAAGACGCCGCACGTCGTGACTTAACTTATAATGCAATGTTCATGGATTTGGACGGAACCCTGCACGACTACTTTGGCGGCAAGGAAGATCTTGAGAAAGGGATTACCAAAGCCGTCGGAGATACAGGCGAGCGTTTCCAGGAAGATTACTTGCGTATCCTGCGTCTGTTCCGTTTCTCTGCTCGGTATGGGCATAAGCTAGAACCCGAAGTGATTAATGCAATCACACGTAACGCAAAGGGACTAAAGCAAGTCAGCGGTGAACGCTACTGGCTAGAGATGCAAAAGATCTTGTCAACACCGAAAGCTGAATTGGCGGCGGATCAAATGATCAAGACTGGCGTTGCTGACATTATTGGTTTGAACGTCACTAATTTCGATGGTTTGAAACTAGCAGAGAAGGGTGATCCGATCCTGACACTAGCAGCTATTGTCGATACCAAAACGGCTAAAAATCTGGTTGAGAAGTGGAAGCTGTCAAGTGAAGAAGGTAATCGTCTGGTTACAGTTGCGGCACTTAACCCGTATACTTGGACAGAAAAACAAATGAAAGAACAAATCGTCAACCACAAGAAGTCCGAATGGGCGAAGGCTAGATTTGTTGATGCCTTGGTGATCCAAGGCAGGTCTTCTTCAATCAAATCCTGGGATATTCCGGTGTTCCCTGTCACCGGACAAGACCTGATCAACATAGGTGTCAAGCCAGGACCCGACATGGGTAAAGTTTTAAAAGCCTTGAAGGATCGTTGGATCGCCAGTAATTTCACTGCCAGCAAAGAAGAATTACTAAAAACTGCTTGACTTCTACCATATTGGTGTTATCTTATAATGACAACATTGGAAAGGACACGTCATGTCAATTGCAAAAACAATTCACGCTCAAATCGTAACGATGGACTTCTTTGCTTTCGGAGCTTGGGGCGCAAAAGATCTAGTGGCTCTCGACGAAGGTTTGCAGTTCCGTACAAGCGGCATGGTCAAAAACAAAGGTATCGTTAAGGTCGTCCTGAACGGTTCTGATCTTTATGATATCACGTTTGGTAAAGTCCGCAAAATGCAATACTCCGAGCGCGTCAAAATTAAGGACGTGTTCGTCGAGGATCTGATCAAAGAAATTGACAATTTGGTTGGATAAATGCTTGACTTCTACCATATTGGTGTTATCATAAGGAACATTAATAAAAAGGACAAAGCAAATGATGAACAGAACCCAAGTTAATAAAATGATTCGGAAGTTCACAGCATCAGGCGCCGAATTCACCAATTGGTCGAAAGACGGCAGCGGTGATAGTTATAAAGTTGAGTTCAAACTCAACGGAAAAGAATTTCTGGTTGCGATGGAAAAGCCTACGCAGTTATCGGTTTGTTCTAAGAAAGATTACGCTTGGAAAGAAACCGGTTCTTTTGACGCCACCCTAGCCGCAATGCAATAAGGAAAAACGATGACCGAACAATTTCCCGTACTATACATCCTGATGCGCACCGATTTGCCGAGCATGAATCCAGGCAAGGCAATGGCGCAAGCATCACACGCCTCGAACGCTTTTGTTCATGAAATGAATGAAGCGAAAGCTGATGGCTATGAATCATTCGTGCCAAGCCTAGAGAATGCTGGCGCCCAGTTTGAAGATTGGCAGAATCAAACATTCCAAGGCTTTGGTACTGTTTTGGTGCTCGGCGTCACTAAAGACCAAATGCACACCGCAGTTGACGTTGCTAAGCAGTTGGGTTTTGCCGCCAACGAAGTTACCGATCCAACATATCCCGCACACTTGGGCACGGAAGCAGTTGATATTATTAACAAAATGAGTCCAACTGCAATGTTGGATCATGCAATTGAATCGGCAGACGCTTTGTTGGATGGTCGTCCGGTCTCGCCTTGGACAGCACCTTGTATCCCAGCTGGTGATAAGACAGTGACGTTCCGTATGGAAGACACTTGTTCTTATGTTTTCGGCGATAAGAACGATCCGATGTTGGCAGCAGTTGTCGGCAACTTTAAACTCCATGCGTAAGGAACAGACATGAAATTACTACCGGCACCAAATACGCTTCTGGGTTTGGCCTTTGTCGAGGTTTGAAAAAGATCAAGAAAACTCTTGACTTGTGTCGTGTTGGTGTTATCATACAGATAATGAGAAACAAAGGAGTTACCGACATGGAACACGTAATCAAAAACATCATCGCAGAGCTAGCAGCAACCGGTGGCAAGGTTGACAGCAATCCTTATCATAACGGTTTTGTCCTCGGCTTGTCCCAGGCGCTGTCAAAGCTCGAAGACCATGCAGACGAGTACAAAGAAGCATACCGGCAGGTCAACGCGCTGGGCGGATACGCCGCTGATCCTTTCGATAAAGGCTATTGTTCGGCTCTCTCGGTTGTTTTGTTTGAAATGGATTCACTTACGCCTTTTAAGGAGAAAGCTTATGCTTCGTAAAAATGAAGAAATTATGATTCTCACTGGTTTTATCGGTTTGCTTTTGTTCGGTGGGTTGTGGGTTGTAAATCACTTTTCTGACCGCGAAGAAAAACGGATTGCCTTTCTTGAAAAATTCAACGCGATCCAAGCCAGCAATCAAATATTGATCCGAGAACTGAAAGAACGTAGTCTTGAACTACGGGGATATGTCGCCTACAATGCCGGCGATCTTCAAGAGTTCATCAAACGGGTTGAGAAATGAAAAAGAAACTAACAAGAGCTGAAAGCCAGGCGTTGGCGTTGAAAAGACATGAAGTTTTTTTGAAGTCAGTTGGATTCAAAGGGACGGCAAAAGGTTTTCGTCCAGTCAAGAAAGCCTTTGAAGATCCGTTGCCAACGCGCCGTGTCGCTCCAACGTCAGATTCTATGGAGCACGTTAACTCTGCACCCAAGACAAAACCAGAAGGTGCCAAAGAGTTCACCGTAGCGCCCGCGTTCAACAAAGGCGGATACCAGTTGGTGACGCCGTCGAATATTAAAGACATCGGGAGAGCCTAATGCCAAGCATGGTAGAAGTTGAATGCAAGAAATGCAAAGAGCCGTTCATGGCTCGCGTAGCTG
>Ga0075119_1000635_pt1 | contig 18173 bp, 28 predicted proteins | sample AntAceMetag02UK9_FD_69791 | JGI IMG/M metagenome (GOLD analysis project Ga0075119, IMG submission 69791) | Saline lake microbial communities from Ace Lake, Antarctica - Antarctic Ace Lake Metagenome 02UK9 | ecosystem: Environmental > Aquatic > Non-marine Saline and Alkaline > Saline | place... | reverse complement strand
TTGTGTTTGTTAGCTTTCGAACGTGACATACAATGTCCTCCCTGCTTACAGAGTAAGTGAATAACCAAGAATCAACATAAGAGTTGAAACTTAAAGGAGACATCCGGATGTCACATTTATTTATCGGATATTTTCAATTAGGACTCTTATAGAACCAGCATAAATAAGAAAGAAGAAACAATTCTTAGAGAGTAAAAATGCCAGCAAGAACTGATATCAGCACTGTTCAAACTTTAGAAAAGCTTTACAAGCACGATTCGTTGCTTGATATTCTTATTGAGATTGAACGGTTTTTAGATAACTTTCATATCTATGCCTACGATGGTTGGTATGAAGGTGAAATTGTCGGCGGACCAAAAGTTGAAAAATACTGGGTTCGCATTGTGTTGATGTTCCAGGACATGCCGGATCCAATGGCAGGTATGGCATTGATTAAACATGGTTGCAAAATTCGCGTTAAGGAAGGCGTTGAAGTCGTCCCTGTCAAAGTCAAGAATCCAAGTGATTACCGAGACAACGGACACAAGAAACCTAAGATGAAGAAAGAGCCTGTTTGGTTCTTTGAAATTTCAATTCCTAGACGCTTTATCGACGAGTTTGATATTGAAAATATGAATCAGTTTGAAGATGATATTGATGTCGATGCCCTGAGCGCAGCTGAAGATCAGAACTTAGAATCTGAAGGTTTGACCGATGAAGAAACTGATGTGGATATTGATGACGAGGAGATGGAAATTTAATGACTGTTCTTAAGGAAGGATTATTCAAAGACGACTTAATTGATTTGGTTGATAAAAAAATCAGTATTGATGAATTCAAGTCTAAAATTCTACAAGACGACGAATCTATTGTAATCGCATTCGGTATCATTAACCGAGACGCAGCGTTTGACTTGAGTTCGTTTATTGAGCGCGGTCCGTTTGCTGTATTGGATATTGAAGTCTCCGACGAACTCGACGAAGAAGGAATGTATCAGTTATTCGTTGAAATGAAAAGAGAACCAAAGTTCATTAAAAACTTCTTGTTCATGATGAATAAAATCAACAACGTCACCGCTACCAAGATGAAAGACTGGAAATTCGAAGCTTACAAAATGGCAGGCGCGAGACCGTTGAACAGCAAAGAGCTTAAGAATAATATCAGAGTCGAAGAAATCGGTCAATTACCGCATGTTGCAAAAGTCAAAGCCGGACCATTAGATGAATCCGATAATGTTGTCTTAGAGAGAATCAAATATTGACTCTACACGGAGTAAGGTTTAAACTAAGATGAGTGAAGTAATTTGTGCACGCGGAGAAGTGATTTCAATTCTCCCAAATGCAATGTTCAAAATTAAACTAGAAAACGACCATACCGTAATTGGTCATATTTCAGGAAAGATTCGAAAGGCCAACATCAACATTCTTTTGGGTGATGAAGTTGACGTTGAAATCAGTCCATATGATATTACAAAAGGACGGATCGTTTATAGATATAAAAAGGAAAATAGGTGATAGGTATTCTCCTATATCAACCGTAGGTAAACCAATCGAAGAACTTTATATTGGTGAGTTTTTAACACGATACGGAACAATTTATATTGAAGTTTCACATGGACTCATAGTAGAATTGAAATTAAACGAGGCCTCAGTGTCATCCCTCGATAAAAACTCTGCACTGAACAAAACTTATAACAATATCGCACCCGTAGCATATCGTCAATGGAGAGCTGATAAAGCGTAACCGTAGAAGATTATATTGAGAAATATGGCGATGAATCTGGAAAGAAACGCTATGAAGGTATGCAAAAATGCCTAGCCTCCAGGAAAGCGAAATACGAAAAGCAACCTTATACTAGGTCAACAAAAGAGTGGTATATTTGGCGATATGGTGATGAAGAAGGATTGGAGAAATTTAATTCTTTTGCTGCTAAATCTGCCCATACTGAACAAAATTTTATTAGGATTCATGGAGAAACTAAAGGCAAGAAGAAATATAAAGAAACAATCGCTAAGAAAAATACAGTAGCATTAACTAGAGAACAACACGGTGACGATGCAGAGGCGATCATTAAAGAACGATATTCAAAACAGCAAGCAACGATGGATGCTAAATCACAGCAAGAAAAAGATGACATTAAAGATAGAAGAGTGAATTCGATGCGCCCATATTGGGCGAGCATCAAAGGGCGAAAGAAAATTGATGTTATGATTGAAAAGTATGGCGATGAAGAAGGTCACCGTCGGTATGCTAGTATGCTTGAAAAACAATTTAATTCGATAAGTCGTGCAACTGCTCCTGTTATGCGAATATTATCTGAGATTGAAAATAATGTCTCTTCTGAATTATTTGATGAATTAATGTATGGGAATAATGACAAAAAAGAATTCTTCCTGTATAATAAAGAATATAAAGAATTTTATTCATATGACATTGCCTCCAGACATCATAAAGTTATTTTAGAATACGATGGAGCATTTTGGCACCCATCTTTTATGGAAGCTAGAATTAAACCTGATCTAGCACATGAAATTACAGGAAAGACAAATAAAGAGAAATTTGAATACGACAAACGAAAATTAAACTTTGCTCGATCGAAGGGGTTTTCTGTTCTTGTAACAAGATCAGATTCATCATCAGAAGAATGGATAGTATCTAAATTTATACGAATTATCAAAGGAGAAGAATAAATGGAAGAGTTTTTCACATCAACGAAGAGTTACAACAATTATCCCTGCGCCCATAGGCAGTTTAGGCATGATGGGAATTGCGCATTAATCCACGGATACAGCAGAAGTTTTCATTTTGTGTTCGGAGCAAAAACAATGACAAAAGAAGGATTCCTAGTTGATTACGGAGACTTAAAAGACCTTAAGGCTCATTTGGATTATATGTATGATCATACCCTAGTCCTCGATTCTGAAGATCCACACATGGATAAATTCAAAGAATTGGAAGCATTGGGTGTTTGTGAAATTAGAATTCAACCGTTAGGTCCAGGAATGGAAGGAGCTGCACATTATTTGAGTGAATGGACCGACGAATGGTTGCGAAAGAAAACAAAAGGTAGAGCATGGGTGATCTCCGTCGAAGCCCGAGAGAATGATAAAAATAGTTCAATCTATAATAATCCTGACGCTGGATTCAAGGGCTGGGCATAGAGGAGACGTAGAATAACAGGAGAAGAAAATGACATTAGAAAAAGCAATCGAAGAAGCAATGGCTCTATTGGAAGATGAGTCAACAGACCATGAGCTAAAAGCTAGATCAGCAGTTGATATTTTGACATCAGCTCTTAAAGCGAATAGCTCAGAATAAGGAAAAATTAAATGTTTGAATTAGTAATAATCGCTTGCTTCGTAGGTCATCTTTCTTGCACAGAGATCAAGGCTGAGGAATTGCTATTTCCAACAGAGAAAGCATGCAAAGACAAAGCACCTGAAATATTGAACATTGTGGCAGAGATTGTAGAAAAGCATGAGTTCAATGCTTTCTTGGACAGCAAATGCTTGCCGGCAGATCGCCAATCGATTTAAGGATCATATAATGTATTGGATCGTCGAAAATAACCTCCATGGTGAAGAGTTCTATGAGAAACTACTAGGTTTCTTAGAGCGTTTCGATATACCATACGAGACTAATAGGTGTATTCCGTTTTCGGGTGAGTTCCTAAAAGAACCAGAGATTCCTGAGGGAATGAATGTAATGGTTATTGGATCTTATTCTATGACCCAAGAAGCCCAACGCAGAGGATGGGTTCCGGGAACGTTCGTAAACGAGAATTATGATTACCGTATCTGGTCGAGGGAATGGAAAGGTTTCTGTTTCAACGAGCCAGCCGAAATCTATTTGTTTGGTGAAGTGCCCGAGCAAGAAGGTGACTTTTTCTTGCGACCATGTGAAGACACAAAACTCTTTACCGGTCACGTAAAGAACTGGGAAGAATTTAAGGAATGGCAAGAGCGAGTCTTAAACATCGGTTGCTACACCGACTTGAACAAAGACACGCCGATCCTAATTGCTGAACCAAAGAAGATTGAAGCTGAATATCGTTTTGTCGTTATTGACGAAAAAGTGATTACTGGTTCTCTTTACAAGCAAGGCAATACCGCTTTGCAACAAGAAGTTGACGAATACAAGGATGCAGTTCTTTGGGAGTTCGCTAGTCTTATTGCTGATCTTTGGTCACCTGAGCGTGCATACGCCCTAGACGTTTGTCTTTCCGAGGGTAAATACTATGTCTTAGAAATGGGCTGTATGAACGCAGCCGGTCTTTACCATTGTGACGTTCAAAAAATCGTAATGGCCCTAGAAGAAATGGAGTTTTAAATGTTTGCTGCAGCGATTCCTTGGAAATTAATTGGTATTGGCATCGCCGTTTTGGCCGTAATTGCGGTGATCTATTTTGGATTCCAGCATTATAAAGACTTGCTGGAAGACAACAAGCAGCTCGAACTGAATAACCAATCTTTGACACAAGCCAACACTGGTTTGACAAATCAAATCGTGCAGTTGAAAGAAGTGCAAAAAGACATTCAAAATGAGATGTCAGCTGCAAGAAATTCAACTGAAAAAGCCGAACAATCAATTAAAGATTTAAGAGATCAAATCTCAGACAAAGAAAGACAAAGCCGTGTAGCCGCAATTGAAGAATCACGGAAGGCGTCGTTATATTTGAAATTTGTTCAGAACTATGAAGAATGCTTAGCAAATCATTATACGGACTTTGATGGAACATGCAATTTCCGGGGAAATTTTAAGAAGGATGAGAAACCTACTACTGAGTAGCCTGGCGCTGCTAATGCTGACTGGTTGTGGAATTTTTTCCTCGCCAAGAGAAAAGATCACAACCGTAGAGAGACTGGTTTATCCAGAACTTCCACCGGTTCCTTCGGTTAAAGAACCTGAGTTGCAGTATTGTCCCCCAGACCGACCTAGAGTTTGGTGGGAAGATCCTGTTGTCAAGAGTGACACGAAATGCAAAGCTGAATTAAAAGAAAATCCTGAATTAAAGAACGATGCAAGATTTATTTCACGTTGCATGGAATACAGAATTGATACCCAGTCAAATGTTGTTTACGGATACGATAAAGAAGGTCAGCAATGTATGGTTCTTAACCGTGAAAAAGTTAGGCAGCATATCAAACAATATCAAGATCGAGTAACAGAAATTAACCGTCAACGCAAGGAATGGAAGGAACGCAACAAGGCCGAATGAAAAATTTCTATGAAGTACTAGGAGTAACCGAGCAAGCTTCCCAAGACGAAATTAAAAAAGCTTATAAAAAAGCCGCAGTAGAAGCACATCCAGATAAACACGGTGGCGACGATACAAAAATGAAAGACCTAAACGAAGCTTGGTCTTATCTCAAAACTCCGGAAAAAAGACAAGAATATGATCAAACACGTAGAGGCCCGCAATTCAATCCCGGTAGACATCCGGGAGGACGACCCGGCAACGGTTTCCGTGGAGCGAGAGGTTTCGGTGTTCACGGAGAAATGTCTGAAGACTTACGGAATTTCTTTAATGAGTTCGGACATCCTAAACCAAAAAACCAAGACGTTGCTATTCGAGTTATCTTGAACATTAAAGAAGTATTCGAAGGTAAGAAGATTAACGTAGACGTTAACCTTCCTGAAGGCGGCTCAAGCCATGCCGAAATCAATATCCCTGCCGGTATCCCGAACGGCACAAGAATTAAATTCGACGGATTAGGTAGCAAGAAATTAAAAGATCAACCACCTGGTAATTTATATGCGACTGTTTTGATTGAAGACGATCCAGTTTTTAAAATTCAAGGTCGTGACTTAGTCAAAGTGGTTGAAGATTTGTCTATCTTAGATGTGATGCTAGGATGCAAGAAAGACGTAGAATGTATTGACGGAAAGACGGTTAAAGTCTCAATTCCCGAAGGTGCGAGTCGAGGACAAATGGTTAGAGTACGCGGTAAAGGAATGCCAGTTCCTGGTTCAACCTCCGCAACGGGAGACATGCTCCTGGTGTTAGACATCAAGACCCCGGTATTAAATAAAGAAGAGAAAGAAAAACTCAGGGAGCTTCAAGATGGAAAACGAATACATTAAAATCCAAGAAGTCATTCAACGTGCTTACACCAAGGCCGTTTCTGAAAGATCGGAATATTTAACAATTGAACACTTGCTAGAACAAGTCTTACTTGATGATGAAATTGGAAAGATTTTTAAAGAAAATGGTTCAGATGCTAGCCTATTAGCAAAGAAAGTTCGAGAGTATTTGCTTTCCGATGAGCATATTCAAAGAGTTTATAACAGGATGCCAAAGAAAACTGTAATGCTAGAACGTGTTCTATATCAAGCAAAGACCCAAGCGTCTTTCTTCGGTTTGCCTTTCTTTTCTATTCCGCAGTTATTCATGGCTTTGATTGAGGAAGAAAATACTTTCTGCCATGCTCTTCTTACAAAAGAAAAGGTCCTATCAAACGACGAGTTGTTAGATGAAATTGCAAGAAAATGTTCGCCCAAGTCTCTTGAACAAGAAGGAGAAGGACCAGGACACGGTCAGGGAGAAGTGCCTGAGTTTATTTCTCCGTTCGGCAAAAAGAAACCAGTTCAAGGTAAAGAAGCAATCGAAAAGTATTGCATTTCATTAAATGACTTGGCTTTGGACGGTAAGTTCGATACCTTGGTTGGTAGAGAAAAAGAAATTCAGTCTCTTCAAGAAACACTGGTTAGAAAGAATAAACCAAATGCAATCTTGCTCGGTAATCCCGGCGTAGGTAAGACACAAATCGTTGAGGGCTTTGCAAGAAACATTATTGATGAAGAAGTTCCGGAAGAACTTTTCACACTTCAATTACATCAACTTGATCTCACGGCATTGGTTGCTGGAACTCGTTTCCGTGGAGAGTTTGAGGAAAGAATCAAAGCCGTGATCGACGGTGTGAAGGAAGACCCCAACATCGTCCTATTCATCGACGAAGTTCACCAATTGATTGATGCCGGTTCAGCCGATGGCGCAATGAACGCTGCGAATATTCTAAAGCCTGCGTTGGCTCGCGGAGAGATCAGAGTTATTGGCGCGACAACAGATGACGAGTACCGTAAGTTCTTCGAAAAAGATCGTGCGTTGATGAGACGATTCCAGAAGGTAAAGGTTGATGAACCGACACCTGAAGAAACCAAAACGATTATGAAATCAGTTAAGGCAGGCCTTGAAACTTTCCACAAAGTAAACTTCAGTGATGCTGCGGTTGACGCGGCTGTTGATTTGACGGTAAAGTATATCCAAAACAGATATCTTCCTGACAAAGCAATCGACGCCTTGGATATTGCTGCAGCAAGAAAGAAATTAACCCCGGATCCTCATGTAGGATTGCACGACGTTCAAGACGTAGTTGCGCAAATTGCAGGATTACCGATTGAGTCAATTAGACTCACAGAGAAAGAAACCTTAAGAGCACTAGAAAATGACTTGAAGAAAAGAATCTTCGGTCAAGACAAGGCGCTTAACTTCTTGGCTGATTCAGTTATCATTGGTCGGTCTGGTTTACGTGAAAGCAACAAGCCACAAACTTCGGTTATGTTCCGAGGACCAACCGGTGTAGGTAAAACAGAAGCAGCACTCACATTAGCTGCGGCTTTGAAGTTACCGTTCCACAGAATCGACATGAGCGAATATTCTGAGGCACACTCCGCCGCTGGTCTTATTGGTACTCGCCCTGGTTATGTAGGATACAAAGACGGACAAGGTGGTGGAGGTACGTTAATCAATATCATCGAAGAAACCCCTGCATGTGTCTTGCTTTTAGATGAGATCGAAAAGGGACACGAAAATGTTCAGAACTTGTGCTTGCAAATTATGGATCACGCCAAGTTGACATCGGGTAACGGAAAGACCGTTAGATTCGACAACGTCATTTTAATCATGACCACAAACTCTGGTGCACGAGCTGATGAAGCTGAGCCAATTGGATTTGGTAAAACCAAGGCACAAGAAGACAAAGGTGGAAAGGAATTTGATTCTACCTTTACTCCGGAATTCCGTAACCGTTTTGATGCTGTGATTAAATTCAATCAACTTGGCATTGAAGAAATGGAGTTAGTCGTGAAGAAAAAGATTGGTGACTTGGCGGAGATGTCAATCAAGAAAGGCGTGTTTGTCAGTATTGATGATGAAGCAACCAATTGGATCGCAAAAGAAGCAATGAAGGAGAAACTCGGAGCTCGCCCAGTTGATCGCGTCATTCAAGAAAAAGTGAAAAAGCCGCTTTCCAAGTTCATCGCCTTCACTGATGATCCACAGAAAGAAGTGGTAATTTCGTTGAAAGAAAATGAAATCGTGCTTGACATTTAACTTATTGAGTTTAAAATAAAGAAAGTAAGAAACTTCCATTAAGAAACAACCCGATAAGGAGCGTGATGCATACAAGCATGAAAGAATCCCTGTTTTCAGAATTACGGAAACGTGGAATAATTAAAGACGGTGATACTGAAATTCGTGTTCTCTTCACAACGAAAGATCCATTTGATCAGCCTATGATAGGAGAAGACGATTTTACAATTCAAGAAGTTTTCCAAGAACATGGCATCACGAGATTAAGATGTACTCGAAATTCCAATGCTATGAAAATCAAAACGGTGGTAGATAACATCATATCAATTGATGGGATGCATCCAACTAGGTTAGCAGCTGCATTTGAATTGAATGCAGACGGAACGCCGTCGGTTTATCGTTTCTCAGAACCAACCAACGCTAAAAAAGAAATTATCGGTAAGAAAAATTACACGCTACCCACAGGGCATGAGCTCCAAGACGGTATGCGTGTTTTGTTTTCTGCGGACAAGACTGATAGCTTAAATGAAATTCCGTTTACAGTTCGCGGTGCTGGAAATGCAATTGAACTCAAAAAGCCTCGAGGACGACCAAAAACCCATATACCTTAACAAAAACAGGTAGGAGGAGAGAAATCTTCTCCTATCTCCATATTCTGAAGAAATAAGTGCTTGACTTATATCATGTTGGTGTTATCATACAGATAATGAGAAACAAACAACGGAGACAAGAACATGCACGCTTACTTTGAAGATATGCAAAAAGAGATTAACGCACAAGGTACTGTGAGCGGCGGGTGCTGCGACGATGGCATTAGTGATGTGATCTTGTTGCCAAACGGGCGCGGCGATTATGTTTATTGCACCCGTTGTTCTAAAGGTCGCAAAGCAGCGAAAACGGCAAAGGAAGCGGCGAATGCATATCTTGAGCGTTGCCGTGAAGCAGCAAAAAAGGCAGCTTAAAATGATTGCACAGTTTGAAAAGATCACAGAAAACCCGATCGTATTTGCTAAAAGTTCGAACGACCATCAATCTTAATTGGTTTGGTTCCGCTGTCCGAATGGTTCTACACCCATGCCACAGCGTTCAATGTCTTCATATGATTGTTGTGGTGTGAAGAATGGCGCATATCGCCTAATGAGCAGCTCAAAGTTATCTCTGATTTCCTCGAAGAATATGCGACCGAATATGACGGCCAGTTCGACATCGAAATTGGCAGCTGGGATTGTGAAGATAGTCCACTTGGTGTTTGTTTCTATAACCGAGACGAAGACCCGTGTATGGATCATTGTCTTGTTTGTGGTGATCCAGACGAAAGAAAATAAAAGAAGTTAAAAAGAAGATATGGAGAATGGGCTACCAAGATACATGGTGCCCATTCTCCATTTCTAAGTTATTGATTTTCTTATGCGAAAATCTTCAATCTACTCATTTAGAACTGCAATAGTACCTGGTCCAATGAACCAGAATTACCCAAAGTCAAGACTCCATCATATGTTCTATCCAAACGAGCCCGTACCCAGATCAAGTTCGATGTGAAGGTATAATAGTACGACCCGGTATCAGCGGTAAACTGAATGAAGTCCGTAGCACCGTCTAACTGTATCGGAAACCAATCTGTAGACGCCGGGTCAGAAGCTAGAGTTCCTTCAATATAAAATCTACCTGTGCAGTTGGTTGTGATTACCTGAACAGTGTGCTGTCCGTTGCCGACATTTCTATAACCAGCGCCTTTGAACTGTTCTCCAGTTGGATTCAAAGTGCCGGCGGTGTCGGGAAGTAGAACTGAAGAGAGTTTTGCCACTTATTCTTTCTCCCACGTACCTTTGTACTCGAATTCATGGTAGCGAACTAGTTCTTCTTCTCCACCTTGACTATGAACTTCAACAAATCTTAGGTTTGGACCAGAAACATCAATATGCAACTTAATGCCATCGTCGCCTTTTGAATCAAACAAATCAAAATCACTAATGACGCTAGATATAACCTTAGAAGCATCCATTTCAATTGGTGAATAACCTTCTTCTAAGTTCTCTTCCTCAGACATTACGCATTGATCATCCATGTGATCTTGCTCGTCGAGTTCAGCCATCTCATCTAGCTCTTCGCCTTCGAGTTGCTCCTCTTCTTCTAACTTTTCGTCTTCATCAATTTCATCAATTGATTCCATTAATGAACGCATTGATCTTGGATCAGTCATTTTATTCTCCTACTTCGATTTCAACAACCACGCCATCGCCTAGCAATTCCTGGATAACTTCTCCAACCTGCCCGGCTAACTCAGACGTGAAGACATCCAATTCCTCAGAATCGGACGCCTTTACTAATTTTGAAATGCGGATTACTGCAAGTTGTTCTGTGATTTGTGCCATTTTATCTCCTTTGTTATCTTTTATTTAGTCTAAGGAGATTTGAATGGTTAATGCAAGAGTTGCGGAGAATCGTGTTTGACTAAATTGATGTACAATCCAGCCCAAGTGCTTTCGTATTCTTCATCACCTAAAGCGTCAACTTCTTGAATAAACGAAGTGACTGGAACGTAACCGTCGGACTTAACGATTTGGATAACCTTAATCTTGTTGAGGTCAATTCCGATATCGTCATCGTCTGTTACCTCGACCACTGCAAATTCATGCGGTGCGAGTTCCGAGTACGCCATCTTGTCGTCGGTAATGTTTGTGAATGTGCTAATGATACCTTCGTCGAAAACGCCACACCAAATTTCATCTTCAGCGTCGCGGAAAACTAAACCTAAATCTTTCATGTCACCCTCTCTAATTTGAATTAAATCGTGTGACCCAGAAGTCATTTCTTTTCTAGTGCGCTGATTGCAATATCCAGAGCAGCTTTGATGGCGTCTTGAGAAATTTCGCCTTGCTCAGCAATTAAACGCATTCCAGTAAGATAGACCAAAGGATCGATCTCACCTTTGTCTTCTTTATTTACAAACGCTAGTGCACCGAAGTGCATGTTCTTTAGAACTCTTGCGTATTGCTCGCCGCGCTTGTCTTTCGTTTCTTTGCTTCTTTCTCGGATTCCCATGACAATTCCTTTCAAAGAGTTGGTGTGCCCTGCAGGACTCGAACCTGCGACCTGCCGATTAGAAGTCGGCTGCTCTAATCCAGCTGAGCTAAGGGCGCTTCTTTAATAGTTTAGTGTCAACAGGGCTTCTTGTCAAACTTTATTATTGGATTTCCCAGGTACCATCAGGCTGGCGGCATGCTGTACCGTATGCTTTTTCAGCTTTACCACCAATAAAGATAGTGTGCGTGAACTCACGGCAATATCCGCTAGCAGTTTGATAGGTGTTGGTTGGCGTCACTGTGCCGTGGTTACCGCTGTTGGGGTTGTTCCAAGTGCCAGCGCGACCATCCGGAGTAGTTTCCAGAGTATTTTGTGTGGTGCGAATAACTGCTGCTTGGTCAGCTTTGTCCAAGCTAGCGCCAATGCTGTTACCAACAAGTGCACCAATAAGCACACCTGCGCCCACTGCGATCAACTGGCCTTTGCCGCCACCAATTTGTGAACCGGCTAAACCACCTAAACCGGCACCAGCTACTGTACCAATGCCTTGCTTGTTTACTGTTTGACATGCAGCGAGTGACACAACCAGTGCCAATGCCGCAATAATAGATACGAATCTTTTCATTTGAACTCCTTAAATTAAAGCGGGTCCGAAGATATGTTCAGAGTTCTCGTTTTCTTTTTTGTAAACGTGAACAAAGTATCCAGGGAACATGACATTGGAATGATTGAACTCAGCTAAGAAACTACCGTCGTCATCAAACTTAATTAACTGATGAACTGGGTTAATAAGCGAACCTTGAATTTGATCAAGTGCGTTCATTGCGATTCTGCCGCCATCAACAAAACCCATTTTCTTAAAAGTTTTGTCGAATTGCTCAGCAAAACCTTTTTCGGTCTGTGCGACCACATCACTTGCTAACATCGGTTCAAAAAGTAATCGAATAACGGTCATTTTAATTTTCCTTTCTTAGAAAATGTCGTAGCGCTCAGTCATTACCGTGTTCATCATAACTGATTCCGGTGAGAAGTTATCCATGTCCGTGGTCATGATACCCTTCAAGATGTTCTGGCTGTAACCAGAAACCAAAGCCGTTCCGTCTTCACGGAAAGTTACCGGAGAGTTACCTGAACGTGCAGCCAAGTTCCAGAAGATCATCTTCGGCATGCGGTAACCTGCCAATTCAAATGATCGCTGTGCGTCACGGAACAAAGTATTGTCCGAACGTCGGTGTCCTTCGCACGCGTTGAATTCCATATCCGACAATACCAAAAGGTATCGTGGCATTTCTTCTTGCGCGATCTTGTACTTCAATGCTACTCGTAAGATTTCCTTATAAGCGGCCTGGAAGTTCGTGCTGTAACCAGTGTGCTGGAACATTTCTGCAATCTTATCAAAAACGTCACCTTCGACACGCGTTAAGGTAGGGCGATCAGTAAACGTCAAGAACGTGTTTGCAAACACACCAGTCTGTTTATCTGCCAAATATGCACCAAGCGAAGTTGATACAGCCAAAGCTGAAATTCCGCCGATGTCCTGGAACATTGAACCAGAAACGTCAACCATTGGAAGAACAAAGTCGTCACCAAGAAGGTTCGGAAGTGCGTCCCACTGCGCCTTAGTTGCAGCGCGCTCAGTTCCCTGAGGAAAATTGATTTGATAAAAGTCAAAGCAATTACGAAGAACATCGTGCGGGAAGATTGCCGAAGCATTGATCTTCTCTTCACCCTTCACAAGACGCTCAACATAAGCCTCGTAAGACTCTTTAGCGTTACGCATAAATGCCTTACGATAACGTGACGCGGCTACTGACGGTACGTGACCGAAGTTGATGTTGTCCCAATCCTTTGCGCACATCAAAGATTCCGTCATAGGATTAATTGCCTTCGACATGTTGACAATAGTCTTACGCCATTGTTTAGGACTCATCTCGAGAGCTTTGCGCAACTCGATAGCTTTTTGTCCTTTCCTTGGACACCATTTTGCACAAAGCGAGGCATTTGCAAGGACATCATTAAGTTTTTTTCTAAGTCTATTTTTTACGTCAGACATTTTCTTCTCCTAAATTACTAAATATAACTATAAGACAAATGATAAGACTTGTCATTAATTAATGTGATTCACGATGCGCAAACATCTAATCACTCTAACGTCCCGGAGGACATCAGCATTATGAAAATATTCAAACCCACTCATCTCTATATTAAGCAACATTCAATTACTGGCTTAAAATATTTTGGCAAAACAACCCAAGACCTTTCTAAGTATCACGGCTCTGGAACGCGATGGAACAATCATCTAAAAGTCCACGGTTACGAACACGTCGTTACTCTTTGGTCTCAATTATTTACCACGGTCGACGAAATTAAAGAGTTCGCACTTAATTTCTCAGAAGAAAACCAAATCGTCGAATCCAAAGAATGGGCTAATCTAAAACCCGAAAATGGACTTGACGGTGGTGGTGTCGATGCTTCTCAAATGCGAACTCCTGAGGTTTTGGCTAAGAACATAGAACGATTTGGTCCTAGAGGAACAGCCGAATTATTGTTATCTCCTGAATCCAGAGCAAAAGCTCAAGAAACATATATTAGAAACCACGGATCACTCGGCGCGTGTTTTTCAACTACCGAATCTATCGAAAAACGAAATGCTACAAATTTGAAACTTCACGGTAACCGATGTGCTGCGAACAAAGATCCAAGATCAAGATTAAAATCTCAGGAAACACAGCGAAAACTTAGAACTCGTCCAATCGTCGATACCTTACGAGAATTAGGAAAAATTAAGGAAACACAGCTGGGTAGATGTTGGTTCCTTAAACCAGACAATTGGATCAATTCCAAAATAAAAGAATTAGAGAGTATCTAAAAGTTCGTTAGCCTCAGCATCAGACATTGAATCCAGGCGTTCAAGAAGAGCTTTGGCTCGCTGTCCGTTCTTGAGGGCGCGGCCAACCATACCTGCGACAGCATGCTTGAACTCTGGAGTCTTGAAGGACAACAGGTCGTCCCAACGTCCGTAAGTCGGAACGTGCTCCATCACCAATAAAGCGTCTTCAAAGTGTTCACGCTCTAGGTGCTGTAAAAGGTTGCGGAAGGTCTGACGCTCTCCTGCGCCGCCACGAACATCACGGGCCCATAGAAGCACACGAAGTGCGAGCTCACGGTCTGCCTGATAGGCGCGCTCAAAAGTCTTAGACAAATCCTTACCGCGGCTTGCGCCGATCTGGAAGAACAGGTCAACGTGCGGGTTCAAAGAACTCGCATTGGTTTCTGCTCCGTTGTAAGTGCTTGAAAGATTGTTCTCAGTTGCTGCTGCATCTGCAAATCGGGTCATGGTATTTCTCCTAGTTTATTAACGGGTTAGCACGTTTATTGCCCGCCGGCTCCATCTGAATATGTGGCTGTATCTAACCCAACAGTTGCGTGAGGCAGGACTCGAACCTGCGACCTTTTGATTATGAGCCAAACGAGCTGCCGCTGCTCCACTCCGCAATATAAAAACGGGATAAACTTTCTATGCTATGAAAATTATGCTGTTCGTATCCCTTTTTGTTTTCGTATCCAACCATCCTTAGTTTCTGACCTACCAAGATTTTTAAAATCAGGGTACTCTCTTTAATAGGTCTCTTCTAATTTTGATGGGTCACATCCGTTGCACTGACTATATTAAAATCATTGCTGTTTGTACCCGTTCCATTAAGAAAATCTAAACTCGAGCAGCTGGTCTGCAGTCAACTCACCATTCTCTAATGTTCACTTAATATATATGTTCTTTACCTAAAAGTCTAATTAAAAGTAACCAAAAAGCACTTTTTTGATTAAAAACTTTCACTTGAGCCACGAGACAGGCCACCTGCGAATTTTTTATCCAGAAACGTCTGGAGTTTATCCGCCGCCTCTTTCTTACGTTTTTGGATCAAGGATTTCATTTCGTCGTTGATTTCTTTTTCAGTCTTCTTTCTAGACGACCCCAAGATCAATTGCCTGACGCCTTGCTTATCTTTTTTGTAATGATCAACCAAGTATTTGACCAGTATATTCAGCGATCAATTGATTGACCATGTTTTTTAATTCGGGGTCATCTTTGGCTCGAACAAAATATGGCAGAATATCAAGCGGAACATTTTGGTAATCAATCACTTGATTGTTCTCGAGCTTTTTAGTCAGGCGAACAAGTTCATGAAAGTATTCCGGAAGTTTGTCAAAGTTCGAGTAGACATACTGCTTGATTTCGTTCTCTTTCATCACCGTCAAGTCTTTCTCGGGGTCAGTTTGGTGGATATGTTCTACCACCATAAAAAACAAACGAGGATCGAGGATGCTTAGATTTCTTCGAGCATCTTTCTGGCTCATAAACTCAATCAAACCTTCTTCTTCCAAAAAATTCAATACTTCGAATTTATTATTAAGGTCGATAAACGATTTGCCGGTCTTTTTACATTCGGCGGCAATCTCTTTGTTTCGAGAAATAACCACACGGGTCTTACCGTCTGAACGGAAAGCGTATGCGCCGCCAAAGTGACGAGTATAAAAGCTGTTGAATTTGATTATCAAATTCTGCCATGCTCATTTTGCTGTTTCCTTTTCATATGAGTGTCTTTAAGAGTTTACGTTCGGTTGTTGGTCAAGTCAAGACTTAACCGTTCTTCAGTAGACGAATTAGATCCGACATACTTTGTGACGCGTTCGAAATGTAACTTTTCAAGATTAGGCTGTGATTGGCAAAGCCGCTAAAGCCAGTACCATTCGCGACCCACGGCCACATTAAAGGACGCTGCGATGCTTCCAACTGTTCGATAATTTGATCGAGAGTAGGCAGCGCGTTTTTGTCTTCTAGAACTTTTACGAAGTCAATACGAACGGCTCGAAGAATTTCAAGCGTTGCCCAAGCTGATCCGTTTGCTTCCCAGAAATTGTCGTCGAGGTCTTTAAACTTTGTTTTGGTCTTTAGGTGATTCGCTTGGGCTTGAGTTGCTTCAGCTTTTGGTTCACCTTGTAGATCAATATTCACACGTTTCACCAAAGCTGCGTTACCAAGTGACTGCGCTGAGTTACCCATCACACGATTAAGTGACGCAATCAATTCGGCCAACGACGTCGCTCGAGTATAAAAGTTATCTTCGGTGCCGTTGTCTGCCGGGTCAATCAATGCTTTTTCAAGGTCTTGTAGAGCTTTGACGCCTAATCGGTATTCGCCGTCGGTAAACCACCAACCTTCAACGGACGGGAACATCCAAGAATAATTGTCGATATTAAAGTGAGTAAATGCCGAGACTGCGTGTGGATTATCCTGCGATTGCGTTTGGTTTCGTGTGACCGAATCTCGAATGACCACCAACGACTTCCGAAGAACCGACACAACACCGTATTCAAAGTTGGGCATGTCGTCCATAAACACAAACGGAGGCAAATAATCATTTGAAATGTATCCGCCGGGTTTGTCGAGGATAATTCGACCAAGTTCACTCATTGCGTGAACAGTTCGATAACCAACAGCGTCAACACTTTCGTCGTATGTGATCGGAGTGGAGTCACGAATGTTGGGACGAATGTTGAGATATTCGACGAACGCATAAAGCAGCATGACTGGAATCATTGCTAGCGCGCCGTAGCCAAAAAGTCGCTTCATCATTTGAGTTTCCTTTCTGAAACTTTAGTTTAAAATAACTGTTCGTATTTTACAGTCACAACCAACATGATGTCAAGGATTATTTTGGGTAGATGGAAAATTTTAGCATTGGATTTGGTTTGATTTCGGGTTCACGGTTATATTCACGGTAAGATCGAATAATAGCGCCCGCAACAGAGTCAGGAGACATCACAACGTCGAAGAAGCGGTGTAATGCTTCCCGACGTTGATCAGTTGTTTTCTTCTCCTGGTTCATCCTTCTAAGCAGATGCCAAAGGATCAATCAATTTGACCCCACCTTCCCAATTAGGGAGGAAGTCAGTCCAAGACTCATGATGGATGACAATTGGGTGCTTACGTCTTTTAGCAAGCAATTGCCAGAAGTTCGGAATATAAGGCTTGATCTTTGGTGCCCACTTTCCAATCGGAGCGTTGTGGCCCTTTCTGGAGTTGCAGTCACCACAAGAAGCAACGATGTTCAACCATTCTTTCTTGCCGCCTTCTTTTCTCGGAACCATGTGGTCAAAGCTAACAGACTTGAAGTTCTCAAGCTCGTTTCCACAGTAAACGCATGATGCGTTGTCTCGGTACCAAAGAAGTTCACGAGTAAGATGAGGAACACGTTCCCAACGAGCAAGATCCTTTCGAACGATAACTGAAGGCCAGTTCATGTCAAGAGTAGGGTGTGCAATCTTGCGATCATACTCAGCCACGACATAACATTTGTCTTCTAGAACCTTCGGCAACGCATCTTTCGCTGGAATTGTCCCTAGTTTTGGGAAAATTTCCATGGGCGTGTAGTCGGGGTTAAGAACCAAAACGGGTAGGCGAGTGTAATCAGTCATTGTTTTCTCCTGTCTGACAAAGTTATCAGTTCATATGGTCTCCTATTTTAGAACTGTTTCTATAAAGTAAAATAGAGGTAGATGTCAAGAATTATCTATCTACCTCTATTTAATTTATTTTCTTAGTCGAGGATCAGAATGCGTCCATTCGCAGGAATTGTTCGGTTAACTGACGTCGACTGAACGTAAACGTCATATTGCCCGGTTTTCTTTGGAGCAAGTTTTGCCGTGCCGTTCGCCGGAAGACCCAACAAATTTCTCGCTGCAGCGCCGCTGTATGCTTTGCCGGACTTGCGATGCTTGATAACGATTTGTTTGTGGTCTTGGACTTCTTCAGTTTTCAACAGTTCGTAGAAAGCTGCACCCTTTTCGAAAGTAAATC
>Ga0075119_1000629_pt1 | contig 18294 bp, 25 predicted proteins | sample AntAceMetag02UK9_FD_69791 | JGI IMG/M metagenome (GOLD analysis project Ga0075119, IMG submission 69791) | Saline lake microbial communities from Ace Lake, Antarctica - Antarctic Ace Lake Metagenome 02UK9 | ecosystem: Environmental > Aquatic > Non-marine Saline and Alkaline > Saline | place... | reverse complement strand
TCTTGGTCTAGGGCTGGGTAACACACGAAAGGGAAAGTAAAATGAACTTAGCACACTTAAATGTTGTTAGGTCTAGGTCTAGGTCTAGGGCTAGGGCTGGGACTAGGTCTAAGTCTTGGTCTTGGTCTAGGACTAGGTCTTGGTCTTGGTCTAGGGCTGGGGCTTGGGCTGGGGCTAGGACTAGGTCTAGGTAACACACGAAAGGGAAAGTAAAATGAACTTAGCACACTTGAATGTTGTTAGGTCTAGGTCTTGGTCTTGGTCTAGGTCTTGGTCTTGGTCTAGGTCTGGATCTGGATCTAGGACTAGGGCTTGGTCTGGGACTAGGTCTAGGGCTATGTCTTGGTCTAGGGCTGGGTAACACACGAAAGGGAAAGTAAAATGAAAAATAAATTAATAACAGTAGCAGTGATAGCGATATTGATAGCGATAGGTAGTGCATATGCTTGCTATCAAACCAAGCAGTGCTGTAAACGTGACTATAAGGGGCTACAGTGCATCACTAAGTGTGACTACCAATATTGCCCTTATGACTACCCGATTGAAGTCAAGTGAAGCAATATGTGGTTGTAAAAGAAGATAAGCAGTACAGTGTCTATAAGGTGGAGATGAAGCAAAGTACAGTACCTGCATTTAAAGGGGCTAGGTATATAAATGAATTTAATTTGGATATAGAAAAAATATCAAAAATGACTAGGTTTGATACAAATATTGAAAACTATTTACAATCACTTCCTCCCAAGCTCGATAAAGATAACGCCTAGCGCGAATATAACAACGCCCCAAAATATTCTTACTTCTAAAATTTGATCCATTACTATTGCCTTAATTGAGAATTTTTATCACTTCGACATTTTAGGTCGAACGCCTTGCACTCGATTTCATCAGGTAATATGCGCCTGCTTCGCTCGACTTGTATGTTGTGTTCGTCTATAAGGTTCAAAACATTTTGCTTTGTTTTTTTGATTCTATTGAAATTGTATAGAAAATTATCCCAATCGCGATGCGTGATGCACTTGTAAAGCTTTTGCTCGCAAGTGTATGCGCCCTTATCAATTTTTTTAAGCCTAGGATATACGATAGAATCAGGTATGTGAACCTTGCGCATGTCACGTCTTTGGAGTCTTTTCATACCGCACCCCACGGACGAAAGTACCAGGCCCAGTAGTAATAGGTTTATAAGCATGATGATCCATTGTCGATCTTGACCCGATTGCAATTTTCTGCATTTTCTCCAAAGCCTTTTGGTTTCGCTCGACTTCGTTTTTATTGACTTTGCTTCTTTTATTGATCTCTTCAACATTTTTTTCTATTTTCTTAACGTGTAAAAATAAGGCGACCATTGAAAATGCGCACGACATAACCAAGCAAAGAAGTGCGGTAACAATATCATCCATTTTAATAGGTATCTTCTATAAGTTTTATTAAAGACTCCCTTATTTCATTGCATGTATCGAAATTATTTTGCATGATTTTCATGGCTTCAATAATATCTTTGTCGGTGCACTCTAATCCACAAGGGACAGGCTCAACAAATTCAGATTGCAAGTACCTATTTGGTATCGGTATCTTTACGCTTAGTGTTGGCTTCGCGCACCCGATCAATATGATAAGCAATAACATCGCTAATTTTTTTAAGCCCACTAACTTTCTCCTTGTTTACCTTGATTCTATGCATGGTTTTCTTCTCTTCCGCCTTAGATGCTTCGTGCGCTTGACTTTGCGCCTTTGCAGCCGTTGCCCTAGCCTTTGATTTTTCAGCTTTGCCCTTCCAAATGTTTCCTCGGACAACCAAAAAGATTGCGCCGAGGATGCCTCCTAAAGCCGCCAAAAGTTCTGGGGATAGGTTTATCACTGGGCTACTTTCGTTTTCTTTTTTGCTTTGGCTTTTGGCTTACGATCTTTTTCGGTTGTTCGTTCCGCCTCACCGCGTCCACGTTCCATGCGTCCCAAAACTTCCACAACTTCTTTGTGAGTTTTGTTTTGCGCACTCCTGATTCCTGCACCAATTACACCAATACCAGCCAATGCAAAACCAAACATGTATTTCATAAAGTCCCAAAACTCTCGCGAGTCGTACTTCATATAAATAGCGATGTAGATTGCCACAAAGCCGCAAGTCAATACAACCCATGATCCGATGTATGTCTTGTAGCCACTAAAAAAAATACTTACTTTTTTCATGTTATCTCCAATAGTTTATGGGTACGTTTAAGCCACCCTCTTAAAAAAACTGCTTGTCGTGGGTTGCGCTCCACTATGCTTGCATAATAGACCTGCGCGACTTTGACAAATTCAAACAGAAGATCACCTCCATTAACATTGTTTATTGCTTTTATAGATATAGGCCCGATTGCTCCATCCATTGTAACGCCAACAAGTTTTTGAATCTCTTTGGCGATTTGTTTTGGCCCCCTATTTATTCCCTGGTCAAACATTGCGTTGGCAAGTTTTTCGTAGGAAACAAAATCAAGGCTCAAACTATCCCAATATAATTTACGATATATGCTTTCTACAATATCGTCGTTGAGGGTTTGCATTTCGTAGATAGACACCTTGCGCCCAAGGTAGGCTTCTAACGTGCGAAGCGTGATGCCGTAATTAGTAGGCCCACCCTTATCATCAGGGTGATTAACGTAACCGCCCTCGGTGTGTAAAACTTTTACCAGTGATTCTCTAAAGCTCATTTTTTTGGAACCTCCCCACCGTGGAATACTATTAGCGCGTCAACATCAGTCTTGACACTCTTACATTCTTTTAATCTATAATCGTAGTGCTCCATCTTTATTTCAAACCAATCTTTGATGAGCTTTGTTTGTTCGTCGTCCCTAATTTTTTGTTCCCTTGCGTGTTCATCTATTTTACCGCCCACAGTAGTAGTAATTTGATAAGCAATCCACAAAAGCAAAACGCCAGCAGTGCCAATAATAAGTTGTTTAATTTGGTCTTGAAGCTGTCGATCCAACCGAGTCCAGGGATTGTCCTTGAGCATCGGTGAGCTTGTCCGCTCTGGGTGTACTCTATCTCGTACACTAGCGGTATCACTTTGATCCTTGTGGGGTTGAACGTCTTTATCGTCTTTTCGATCAGACATTTTGGAACCCCTGCTTCTTTTTGTTGTTCAACATAACCGCGAACTTCATCGGTATTATAACCATGAATATGGCTGCCTGACTCTTCCTCGGCAAATTGCTCGAATGATGTAAGTTGATCGTATTCATTCACTTTATCCTAGCCCTTTTTTTGGAGGTCATCTTCTAGCCCTGACCCTGACATTCCAGGGGCGACCGCACACGCTACAAGTGGCCTCTTGTAATAATGAAATAGAGTTTTTCCATATCCTTGTTTTGATACCTACAAGTCCTGAGAGTTGCAAGTGCCCACCGCAAGCGCTTCGCGTGTTGGGTATCCATTGTACGCACTCAAGGTTGATAAGTTTTAAGCGTCCACGTTCTACAAAAAAAGAATCATCCAAAACGCCACTTTCAAATTTCAAGTTGTAATCTACAACCGTCATTGATTTTGTTGTGCCTTTTTTATAAGTCATTTGAGACATCCATATTTATAGGAGGCAATGATTTTTCTTTGAGCTTCATGTTAATCTCCCAAAGATAAAGAAGCCCTTAGTCCGCCAGTACCTTGATAATAAAATCTACCGTTTCCGAAAGCGATAGTGAAATTCGTATCAGAGTTGTTTGCATTTATAACAGTCCAATTCACACCATCTTCTGAAACTGCCCTTCTGCCTTGAGTCGGAAAATCAAGAGGAAGATTTATTGAGTTGAATTGAATAAGGAAAAGTCCGTTACCGTATTGAACTCCTGTTCCTTGCCACCAAGCAGGAGCGCCAGGTATTGGTGGGCCAAAAAGTGTAACTCCGTCACCTTGATTTGTCCAAGTGATACCGTCAGGTGATGTTGCGATTGTAGCATCTTCTCCTATTGCCACATATATTCCGTTGCCAAATGTTACTTGAAGAAAAGCATTGTTTCCTGCAGGATTTGTATCAGCACCAACTATAGATTGATAAGACCAAGTAAGGCCGTCAGGTGATGTTGCAATTTTTTTATCTGTAGCTGCATTTTCTCCACCTGCTAAAATGAATTGCGATCCATCATGAATCAAATATCTCGAAACAAAATTGGCAGTTCCTCCATTTAAGTTAGGTCTATTTGTCCAAGTAATGCCATCAGGTGAAGTGTCGTTCTCGCCGTTAAAACCTGCCGCTACAAAAAGACCTGACCCATAAGCGCATGTTAAAAATTGATTGGCAGATATAGTTCTTGTTGTAAAGTTGTTTGCTTCATCTGTTGAGGTAGCCGCCGAGCTATACCCAACTGCCACATAAGTACCTGCTCCGTAGGCAAAGTCTGTCCAAGTAGCGTTTGTAGGTAAGTCATTTTTTTCAGTAAATGTTCCTCCATCTCCCCATAGATAATCGTCTGTTAAGCTAGAGCTATCTCCAGCAAGAAATATTCCATTTAAAAATCGTAAATGATTACTCAATCCAGCAGTTTGTCCTAGAACTGGAACTTCCACGTCATTCAACGCCGCAAACTTGGCTCGTCGCAAGTCTATAGGGTAAGCATTAATCCAATTGGTTTCGTCAGTAAGTGCATTTCCTACATTTGTATCAGTCAAAGATTTGTATAAAACTCCTGCATCATTCACCAAAGAACCAATATAATATTCGGTGGTTGCATCGTACTCGGCAACTCCTGCTTGCATAAGATATGCGAGTTGTCTTGAAGCTAGAAAATGTAAACTATTCATGTCTTCAATGGCAGGCGAGTTGTTACCTAAAATCAAATCGTTTAATCCCCCTAGATAGTTAGGCAAGGATTGCATAACCAAAGGGTCTGCCGTTGTAGTTGGAAGCCCTGCCGCAAGTGAACCTATTTGACCTAGCTCGGTAGAAGGTGCTGTCGAACCAAAGATTTTCTGTAATACTCTTGTAATTTTTGCCATGTCATTTTCTCCTTATAAAGTTACCGCGTCATTGTACGACAAGTATGGTCTATCCATCTCATAATCAGCATATGAATTTAACGGTGAATTGTTTTGCGTGTCTGTATCATAATCTCTATACCCATAAAAACCATCAAGGTCTGGAACATATATGATCGAGGAAAGCTGCACTCCCATTGGCCTTGGGAGCAAGTCTCCTGTAACGAAAAACTCTATCAGCGTTGAATCACCGACAGTTGTATCAATAAAATATCCTAAGCGCATGTCTAAATAATCAAAAATGAAAATTTGATCGGTAAAGAAAACCGCTAAGGAATTTTGGATGTCTGCCAAAGACGATCCACTCGTATTTTGAATTGTTTTTAGCTGCAAAGCTAACCGATAATTCGTATCAGTCAAAGTAACAGGGCCGGAGAAATCAAAACCTTCGCGCGAAAGTCCAATATATTCACCTATGAAATCAAGTTGCTCGCCAACCGCTGTATCAATGTCAAAAGCATCTTGTATTTGACTTGGAAGCTCGTCCATTACAGCACCGCCCGCGATAAGCTTAATTGTTTCCCTAGCTTTAGGCTTGCCGATGTACTGCAAAATCAAAAGATTCGAGTAATATTGTTTTAATGATTCTACGCTCATAGCACTGTTATATCTATATCCCCACCATCAATGATGAATTGTTGTTTTTTTGTTGTTGGCTGTAAGGTGTCAGTAAAGGGGCCTAGTGCCGCAACCGAAAATCCTGCCCCTGTTACCAATGTATTTGGGTCAGCTACCTGTACAAGGGTTGCAAGGTCGTTGATATTCATCGTTTCGTAAACATCAGGTAATAGGTTTGCAACCAAGTAATCTATAATAACGGCTATCTGAGGCGCATTGATTCCATCAATCGAAGTTGCATTAAATTCAATAAATAAATCTACAGTTTCAACGTCATCCCATTTAACTGTAAATATAGAACCATCAATTTGCGTAACATCATATGTTTCAGTTCCTTTCATGCCCGCCCCAGCGTTCCTTTTACTGTAAATTGCGTTTGCAATTTCTTCATCGGTTGCAGTGCCCGCAACAATAACCCATATACTATGACCTGGGATACCATCGGAATCTGTTGCGCCCGTCACGTTTTCATAAACTTTTGCATATGATACTCCACTTATATTTAATAAAGACGCAAGCAAACTAGATAGATATCCTTGCGATGCTAACGATACAGATCTTTGTTGACGTATACGCAAATCAATATCGCTTTCTTCGTCTATGCCTAAAAAATTATATGCGGTAGGATTATTCACACTATCAACACCCAGTACAATTGTTACCGGAATTGTAATTGTGTTTGGCGTGGTAAATACTTCCCCAGGATTTTCTGCTTGAAAACTATAAACGTAAGAACCCTCAACGGCTTCTGTTTGTGTTGTTTGTAGTTGCCATTGGTTCCCAACGCTATCTTTTACCGTGTAAACATCTTCAACATTTTGATCAAGGCCATATAAATTCAAAGCCCTATCAATTACAATAGTAACATTTGTTATTGTATAAGTTCCAGCTTGACGCTGGATACCATTTATCGCAACACGTTGATCAAGAGATACGCCTATTGCTGTTTGTGGAGAAAATGAATTATATACCTGTTCAAGTAAATCTTGAGTATCTAGTGTTGCCTGTATGAAAATCATCATCATCTGGCCATCAGGCGTATCTTGCGATAAATTTATATCAGGTCCATATATTGCTTGATAAGCTTCGGTAAAATATATAATCAGTTCAGCTTGTGTTTTTGTTTGTAAGCCGTTCGCATCTAAAATATTTGGCATTTATAAGCCCCCCTGTAAAAGTAAAAGTCCGTCATCTTGCTGCAAAAGATTATCCCCATCTTGAAGTATTAGATTTTCATTTGGATCATCAATATAAGTTTGGACTTCAATAAAATCTTCTTGTGTAAGAACACCATATATGGTCAATACTTCGTATGTTAGTAGTAAATTCCTTGAAGCGTTTAAAGTAAAATCAATTTGTGTAAGTTTTACTACTTCCGGCGTATTCAATATAACAGCTTGGATATTAAGTGATAAAATCAAAGTTTGTTTACTGCCTAAAAGATTGAACCAATCAATACCATCTTCCAAAGAAAAAAAACAATCACCTAAAAAACTTTGCAAGCGCGTCTTTATATTTTGAGCAACTGCGTCACGACCCACCTTGTAATCTTGTTTTGACCGGCCGAAAAGCCAATCATTATTTCCATCAACTGCGCGTGTAATCATTCTAGTAAATCTCCTATATCAAGACCTATCGCCAGAACTTGCGCAGAAACTGTATTTGTACCGCCTGGCATACTATTTACTTTTAAAGATAATGTGCTTATTGCATTAATTAAATCCTGCAAAGACGTATTCAATGTTTCTGTGGCCGTAGGGTAATTTTTAGTAATCAAAACTTTATCGCCAACACCCATCGCAAAATCACCCTTGCGCAATACAGCTCGGTTTTCGTCGTAATCTTCAACCTTGTTTTTTACTGATCTCAATCCTATCAAAGCAATGCCGTCTGATAACGAGTGAGCTCTATTGTTATCTAATTCTGTCACTTGCCCACCGACAAACCAATTATCAATATTTCTATCGTTAAAAAGAACCAAACATGTATCGCCTTTTTTTACGGGAAAAGTTAGCGTTGCACCCCCGCCTGACATCATTATTATCGGACAATCTAACAACAAAGGATATTTTTTTGGTACACTTTCCCCATTGATAACGTAAGATTTTAAATAATTTATAGAAATAGAAGCCGTTTGATTGTCAGGATCAAAACTTTCTATCGTGCCCAAAGCGTGGCAATTCATATCAATAAATACGTTTTTTTTCCAAGCATCAAGCAAATCCTTCAACTGTGGATTGCTATTTGGCGAATGTATGTTTTCCATTAATTAGTCCTAACTTGGTTGAATGAACCAGATAAACATCCTACGGTAGTTGTTACCGACCCACCCACGGATTCTGATATCATGCCCCTATGGCTTAAATAAGTTACAGCATATTGCCCACTACTATCTACATCTCCGGTACTTGATTCTAACTCAATCAACCTTCCAATGGAAATTTGCGGCTCAAAAATCAACTCAAATTCAACATAAACATCTTGACGAATAGGTGTGTTAAGCAAACCCGTGCCAGCATTGACTTTCAAAACACTTCCCGCAATAGCTTCTCCTTTTTTTAATATGTTTATTTTGCTGTTATCTATAAAACCCGCTCCACCCGTAACATTCGTAATTGCGTTCATGGGATTGCCTACACTAGAATTTCCTCGCTTTATTGTGCCCTGAAAATCACTTATTACGCCACGACCGACACCATATTGACCTAATTTTTTGACATTATCTTCTATTACTTTTATAATTTGCGTCCCAGAAGGTTGGGTTTCTTCGTTCCGCGCGTTTAAATAAGCAAAACCACCGTCAATACAATCAATCTGCGTTATAAAATCAACACCCTCGCGGATAGAAAAAGCTTTCGAAACAGTCATATTCAAAATTTCGATCAAGTTGTCACCATAACCAGCTTTTAAAATCAATCGATCGTTTACAGTAAAATTCTGCCAATCCTTGCGCATTAAATTTCTACGATCTTTTGAAAGATTGAAAATTCTTACACTTCCCAAATTACTAGATGAAAAATTGTTTCTAGTTATATTGAAATCGATTGAAAAAGGAGGCTCTACAATTACAGTACTTTCCTTTTCTTTCGGATTAAGATCAGGAATACCAGGTATTTTATAGTTGCTTATGTAAATTAATTTATAATTTCTACCTATTTTATTCATTTAGAAAGTTCTCGTATTGATCAACTTCTGCTTCTGTTAAAATATAAAGTTTCGAAGATTCGGAAGAAAAATCTTCTATCAAAGTTGGTTCCCTTTCTTCTTCGGTAAAACATGCCATACCAAAAGGTATTTGGTTTTTAAACTGTCGTAAAAAATTAGGGTTGTTTGTTATCCTAGCGCCGTTTATCGTAACCCCTTTATATACAAGGCTTCGAATAAACCATCCGTATTGCATAGGTATATAATACAATGTGAGAGTTATTATTGATGAATCGGGCAATACAATATCGCGTTCTTGTAACGGGTCTGTAGTTATGTTTTCAATCCTAAGCATTATGCTACCCCGTACGGAAAAGATGTTGGACTTGTTTTTGGTACCGTAGTTCCTGAACTTACAGAAGTAGCCCCAGCCGTATTTGTTCTATCGCTTTGAAAATCACCAAGAGGGCCACTTGAATTTATTACAAGCACCGTATTTGAAAATCTTAATTTTTTAAATGTAACTTCAAAATTTGAAACAACTTCTGTATCCGCGCCTTGTACAGAATTCAAAGACTCTATTGCCATATTGTTAAAAATAGCCCAAGGCGTTTGTATTGTAAACAACCGTCGCGCCTGCCAATAACCATAAAACTTTTGAAATGCTATCTGTTGTTTCGTCTGCGTTATTTTGTTTTGCGCAACATTTGTCAATGATTCCCACGTTTGAACGGCATTGTTAGAAATAGTCAAAGCGTTATCATATAAATATTTTGCACGATTATATGCGTCCTGTGCGGTACGGGATAGTTCGGGTGTATACTCTCCAACCAAAACAAGTTTTTCTCGTATCAAATTTAAAGGTAGCAAAGAATCGGGTACTATATCATTCAATTCAGATATAAAACCATTGGTTGTTATTTTTTCGGGTGCAAGTGCAATTTGATCTGCGATAGCTGTATTGTCTTCAACATAATGATCTGTAATCTGGCTATTTAAACTTATTTTCTGTTCACCTTCATAATTGAAAAAAAACGCTTCTGGATTTTCCAATACACGTTCTATTCCGTCTTTATCTTTTATTTTTTTACCCTTATTGGCTATTTCATTTGCCGTTGGTTGCGGTAGGTACCCCACCGGCTTATTAGGTGTGATCAATATAAGATTCGATAAACTTTTGGCCGTTGTAGCTACGCTCGATAATGTCGCTAAATTAATCAATTTACCTCCTGTGGGATATTGACAATGGCACTTGTAGTTTCATTTCCAATTGATTTTCCAGCTCTTACAGGATCAATGTTTCCATAGAAATGATTGTTATTTGTAACGTTGTTTTGGTTAGATTTATTAGAAGTTTTCCAATCTTTGGGCAAGTAATCTTTTAACCCTAAATTATCAAGTAATGTTCCATTTCCCATACTAGAATTTAATTTAGCTTCACCAAGAGCTGTCCCCAAATTGTTACCAATTTCACCTGAAACAGCATACGTTATGCCTTTAAATATTAAACCCCACCCTTCGAAAACCATACCGATTGCTTTTATAATCTCAAGCTTTTCTGCCAATGCTGAAAAAGCATCAACCATTTTAAAAACTTCTGTTACTAATTTTTGAATGTCTGGGAGCATTTTGCTCATCCATTTTATATTCATTTGTCCCATGCGATGTTCAATGTCTTCAAATAAATTTGTCCATTGTTTTCTCATTTCATTTAATGATTTTATTTGGCCTGTTGAATATGCATTTGCCTGTGAAAAAACTTTTTCGTTAAAACCACCATCGAACATACCCGCTTGAAGGTTTTTACCTATACCGAAAGAATCAAGAACCCAAGTTGCTTTCGATGGGTCATTTTTAAATTTAGTCGCAAACTCCTGCAATTTAAAAAACATTTCTTCGGTGTTTTCAATATCTTTTGGCAATCCTACGTGTTGCGCAAGAAAAGGCATTCCTTTTGGAGTACCTCCTCCGATTGCTATATCAGTCATTTTCTTTTGCAAACCAACAAGTGAATTTGTCATCTCATCGTTAGTAGCTGCGTATTGCCTGCCCGCATGTTGAAATTGTTGCAGACGTTTTGTACTCATGCCCGTAGTTAATGCGAAATTATTTAGAGCCGTCCCTTGCGCGTTAGATGATGCAGAAAGTCTTTGCAACGCATAAACCATACCGATAATAGCTGCTTTGGCTTCAAGTGAAGTACTGGCGATATTCCCCATACTTTTATCAACATTGGATAAACTGCGAACGCTTTTTTCCGCACCGCCAATGCCAATATTTACAAATAAATCTGCAATTTTCACGCTTTATTAATCTCCAGATAAGATGATTGAAAATCAGATATGAAAGTTTCGTAAGACAAGGCTTGTAATACTTCTCGGCTACTCATTTTCTTCACATCCTCCAAGTTTCCAAAACCAGCCTTTACCAATTTAAAAAAAACGATTAAATCATCTTCTTCAATTTCTACTCTTGGGTAGCTTTCATTGCTTCCAACCCTGGCAGATACTTTGCATAAAGGCTTTTCGTAAAAGGGTGCAAATTATATGCACCTACTTCCGAACATACTACAATAAAATCTTCACGAATTTTTTCATCTTCAAAAAGTTCTTTGTCGATTTTGATTTTGTTGTATGTCGCACGTTTCATGCAAGCCCATAAACAATCTTCAACATCTTTGGACCATGCTAGGCGACAAAACAAATTCTTCAATGACATAGCATTAAATAAATCCGCGTTGCCGTCCAAATTAGCTTCTTCTAAAACTTTTGCAAAAGCTTTAAACAACGCATGACCCTCGGAAAAAGACGCCATTGTTATTTTTAACTCTGCACCTGAATCTAGTTTTGTTTCTTTCATGTTATGTCAAAGCCCTTGGTGCGTTAGAAAATTTCATGTTGTAGACAGAAACGCTTTGCTCTGTATCACCTTCAACATTAGACTTTGCTCCAACGCGTGTAGTTAAAATTCCACCCGATAAAATATAGGTATCTTGCAATACGTTACCTAAACCATCACCTACACGTTTTACAAACTCGCCAAACATTAAAACAGTACCGGAAAAATTTGCGCTTTGCTGTTCCAGTAAGTTGTTTAAATATTTATCATCGGACGAACCGCGCAATATACGTAAAACAACCGTACATTGTCTACCCGTTTCATTAATTGCATAAATTGTATTACCGTTTTTTCCTGTTTTTAGTTCTGCGATATTGTTTTCAAAATCTAATGTAGCAACATCACCTTCCGCAAAATCAGCAAAGTTTCTATCGTTTATTACAACGGTATCACTTCCTGTTAAACTTGTTTTCATATTATGCTCCTTACTCGTTTATGTTTACAATGATAGACGCGCTATGTACCGCACCCGCTTGTTTGACCGCAATTTGAATTAACGGTGCTTTTCGATCTTCACGATCTGCCGGCGATTGTAATCCTACTGGTAAACTGTAGATATAATAACCACGCTGCGTGATATTATCAAAGAAATCAGCTTGAACGCCAAAAGTTGTTGGTGATGTCCATGTCCCAGGTGCGATGTAATTATTTCCTATTCCTGTTTCGCATACGTTACGAAGTGAAGATTTTATGCTTCCAATTCCATCTTCGGTTTGCGCGATCTTGGTTGATGATTGTGCTAGCACATTAAATGATGCGACTTTCAAAGCACCAACAAACCAAAGCAAGTTGTAAACATTATCAAAAAACTGATTTAAACCAGAAGTGAATGTTTTTGCTACGCCTTGGATGCTGACATATACGTCAACACCTGCAGCTTGCGCTTTGGTTAATTTTGTTTGATCCATTGAACTATCCGCGATAACGGTTGCCAATGTTTTCAAGTGCATAGTTTGCGTTGTCAATGTCCCCGTGAAATTGGTAGACAATCCACGTCCTGCATATGCTGCCATAAAATTAAGCGCATCCGCTTCTGTTAAGCTGCCATAAAACAACCCACGAGAATGAGAAAATGCTCCTTGTCTTAAAAGGTCAAGCGTACCGCCAACATCAATAGTTGTAGCGTCTGTTTGAACAAAAAAAGCAATTTTACTTTCAGCCTGTACAACCGCTGCGGCTGCAAGTAGTTCCGCTTCCTCTTGAACATAAGTAGAAATGATTCCGAAATATTCAATCAAACCACCGGTTCTTGATATCGCTTCTCCAAGTGTTTCCCCACCTTCGGTTTCTGTAACCGTTGCGACAACAGGCGTTACACCATCGAGCAAGTTATTACTAGTAACCGTTGCCAATGCAATGTCACCTTCAACGCCTTCAAAATTAATGGTTAATCCCGTTGCAGAATCAACGGCACCCGTTACCAAAACATTTTCAAGACCTGGGATTGCCCGAATGATTGTTTGTACTTCTGCTGCTGTCGCATCAAAATCAATTACAGCAGAATCATCGCCATCGTATGTGAAAACAAAATCACCCGAATCAGGTGTCGCATCAAAAGCTATAGCTTGCGTTTCTTGTGCCATAGGTATGACTACAAGATAACCACCGCCCGCTAGAATGTTTGGCTGCTGTGAAAAAATTGCCAACGCTTGTTTATATGTAACGCTTGCGCTACCGAAATCAGTTTCGACATCGGACGGTGCAAGATAAATTTTGTACCCGTCTGTACCGAAGCTGGTTTCGTACGCTTCATGCGAAAACAAAGCTATGTTTGATGTGTTATATTGACCAATGCCAGCGCCCACTTGGGAAACCGAAACATTGATGACATTGTTTATTGATAAGTTGCTCATTTTTTCTCCTTTTTATATAAAATTTTAATAAAATTCCTCAACAATAACGATTCCTGCACGACCTTCTCCGCCTTGGATTGATCCTTGAGAAGCACTGTTTGCCGCGCCTGTTCCACCTTCACCATTATTTACACGCTCGCGACCTTTATAATTGTTGCCCAAGTTGAGGAACCCCGTATGTCTGCTGTTGTTGAATTAAGCAAGATTTCATATTGGAAGGTTGTTTCCTCTGTCGCTGTGTAAATAAACTTTATAGGCCATGTTCTACCCGATCCAGAAAGTTCACCGAAACCAGTTAATTCAGATAAATCAAAAGGTGATCCTGGCGCAGCAGTTGTTGCGCCAGTGCATCTGCAATACAACAATCCAGACGTGTCAGACTGTGCGAAAAAGGACATATCATAAGTGCCAGCTTGAATTGTGAAAATACCTGTTGTGTTATTGTATGCAATATCACTCAGTGAAGGTTGATCGCCTATTGTATCGAAAACGATAGGATTGCCTGGTGTCTTATTAGTTGTTTGATCTGCCGATAGGAAGACACTTAAATAATCAGGTGCTGCGATTCCATCAAGCTTTGTTTTTTGCGCTGCTGTAACATATTTGTCTGTAGCACCTTCCGCTACAAGGTCAGTTGTAAGAACTACAGTGCCAGTTTGACCATTGACCGAATCAACCGCGCCACCTGGCGTAACCTCATCAATGATTTGTTGAACGGTAACTTTTTTTGTAGTGTCATCGGTAAGATCAACAACGGGTAAAACGTCTGTAACGTCAAGCGTTGCGATTGGGTCTAAATCTGTTATTTTTTTATCAGCCATTTTTCTACCTTACTCTTTGTGCTTGGATTGTTGGGACATGCCTATAAGTTCCTGGTGTCGATTTCCTCATGATCCCCTGAATTTGTATCAATAGAAATGTCAAACTCATCGTAATACGATGCGGCTTGATCTACAAATATTTTCGCATATAAAACATTCATTGTAATATTGTAGCGGTAAGGGATCGCGCTACCTTCTAATTCAGATAGATTGACAAATGATGTTGCAACGCCCGCGATCTTGAAACCATTCAAGGTCTGTTGATTCTGTGCGTATTGACCGCGTAGGGCCATAATGACTTCTTCTTTGCGCTGCAACGCTTCCAAAGAATGACTCTCAATATCTATGGAGTATTGGGCTTGGAAGTTGGTTGTCTGATTGGGTATGCCGTCGATGACGCGCATGTTGTTTGAAAATACCTTACAGGATAGCTCACGGAGGGTTATAAATAAATTATCATCCTTGGGGGCCATGATCTTTTGATCGAAAATCCATACCCGATCGGTTGCTAGGCTCATTGAAGTTTGGATGACGTTGGCCACTAGCTGAATATGAGTCAGGGAGTATACCGGCAAAAACGCCTCATCTAATAGAGAATCGACAACCTTGATCGTATCGGTGCCGTAAGCGTAAGGGGCAGTATAAACACCATTAGCATCTATACTACCGCCGACCCCCCCAGCCTCTACGCTGTAGACATAGGGCGCGACACCAGCAGAGCCATGGAAAACACTTTTGCCGCCGCGTGTAATAAATTGCGAGTTGGTTATAACAATCATACAACTGGCCCTTCGTCTACAAGATGATATTCATAATATCCGTACTTATTATAATCATACTTGGCCATGACCCTGTATGAATTGCCCGCGTACTGCGCGATATCATCGACTAAGAGGTTCAAACTGATATCGCAATGTAGTTGCTGCCATATAAAATATCGTTGCTCCTGTGGCTTTATTTTGAGGTTTTCAGGGCTTAACGGTTGCATCACCCCTTTGAAAATAATTTCTGTCAAAGTTTCAACAAGCAAACCGTTTAGAATACTTTTAACCACTGTTTGGAAAGTCATATTTTGATACCAGTTATCAAGGGCCACAACTACGTTGGGTAAACCAAGATCGTTAGGGCCATTTGAATTGCCGTTAATCATTCTTTAATATCCCATCCAACCGAGTCGCGCAGGAAGCCCTCTTCTACCAGGGTTTGCTTATTCTTTTTGTACTTCATGTCTGATGGCTTCCATTGCCCAAAGCCGCCTGTCTTAAAGGCTTCCGCTACTGTGTCCGCCGCTGTTGCTGCGACTTTGCCCATCCATACGTTTAATGATTTTTCAGCGATGACCTGCTTGATGTTTTCTTTTTCAAAAGCTCCACGATCTTCAAGAAATTCATCTAATTTTTCTGCAATAGGCATACGCAAGAAAGATCGAGCTGGCATAGTGCTACCCCCAAACTCCATCAAGGTTCCTAGCTCAACATTAGTGAGTCCGTTACCGCCGTCATCATCATCTGGCCGTTGGTTCTTTGCTTGTAATATTCCCACGCGCGCGACAGGCAAGTTTTTGAAAGCGGTAATAAGTGCCTTCAAGTTCTTGTTCTCCATCTTAACGCTGGTTTTCTTAGGCATGAGTACGCCCTTCAACTGAATATATGTTGCCCACCATGTATGGCAGAATCAACTGTAGGTATCTAACTCCGTAATTGGTTTTGGCTAAAATGGATAGGTAGGCATCTTTTAAGAATTGCTCAGGTATCTGGAAACCAACAGAAACACTGCCTACAGATTTATTTGTAAGAAGCCCTTCATACTGCCCTGACAAGCCCTGTGAGGACGCAGTTATTGAGCAAACCAAATTATGAGCTGCCAGTAGTAAATAGCCAAGCGTATAAATTTCTTGCTTGGGGAAAAGAGTGATGTTGATTGTGCAACCTGCTTCGGTAAGTGCGTTTGTAATATCTGTGTCGGTGATTCCAATATCTGGGTCTGCATCATACTTGAAATCCCTTACAAAAAAGGCTTTGAAGTCTGCGACTGATGGTGCTGTATACATGTAACCCTTTCTATAAACAAAAAAAGGGGCAGGGATAATACCCTACCCCCCTTGTTTTTACCTTTTCTTACTTCTATTTTACGATGGACTAAAATTCAAAGTAAAGAAGTTCGGTAGGTCTGTACGCTTTAACCCCAGTAAACTGACCGTATGCGACACTCTCAAATTGAAAGTTGTTCATAGTGGCAGCCAATGTGCTGGTGTAATCAACTGGAATATCCATGCGGATAGATTCCGGATCAGCATTGTACAATGCGTATCGTTGAGCACCGAGGCTGTTGTTTGCCGCGTCCGCGTATGCGCAAGGCATAATTTGGAAGTTCGGGTTTTTGGTCATTATTTTGAAGGTATCTTGCAATACTTCCAAAACAGATTTCAATGGAAAATCAGCGGATGAAGGTGCTGCGAGTCCAAGGTAATCACTTTCTGGAATAACAAAATGTGTAGGCCATGCAGTGTTGACACAGTTGGTACGGTAATCACCGAGTACAACGGCACAAAATGCTTTAAGTTCAGCGCCGGTCATGGTGCTAATTGCTTTTGTGATTGTTGTTAGATTGATTGTTGTTCCAGCTTGAGTAAACAAACCACTGATTCCTGCGATGTCCAAACCAAGAAAGGCTGTTTTTTGGATTCCCAAATCCCAGTTTCTTTTGCGTGATTTTTCTTTTGCAGTAATCAAATCAAAATTGACAGCGCGCTGTGCAAATTCCAATTCAGGTTTTGACCAGTTCACACCCTTGGCCCAGTTTTGGATCGCGATGCTTACTGAATCAACGCCTGCGTCAGCTTGTGCTAGTCTAGCATTGCTTGCGCCGGTATTGATAATACCTGTTTCAAAATCACCACCCAAATCAAATGATCTGAAAGTTGTAAGCTCTACGCCCCATGCACCCTCTCCAACTTGAACTGGAATATAATCAGCAGGCGCAATTTCGAAAAACTTTTGCTCAGTGACCGATTTGATAATCGTGGTTAATGTTGTGATGTCAATTTTTGCACCAAGTGCATTTACATGACGTTGGTTTAATTTAGCAATACGCTTTTCCTCAGCATTGAGTAAAACTTCCTTGCCCTGACTATTTAAGATTTTATGTTTCATATTTTTTCCCCTAACTTTCTATAGTGCCACAAGAACAACTTTAACCATTACGCGAATAAGGTCGCCATCTGCTGCTGCTTTATCCATTGCAATGCCCACAACGGTTTTCGCTGTGACTGCTGTAATTACTTTTTCCCCAGTTACTACATATTGGACACGAGCACCGCGAGCAATCGCCGCGCCAGATTCAAGATATAGAACATTGTAATCGGCTGCAATCTCTACAGGCGCGCCAGCTGCGAAGCTTGCGTCCTTAAAGTCTGCCATAACAAATCCAAAAACTTCGGAAGTGTCAGCTGTGGCCAATGTCACAATAGGTGCTCCGCCAGCAACATCGTCAATGATGACGGCTTGCCCTGGAACCAATGCAACTGCCTCATTCGTGTCAACTTGACATGAAACGGTATTTGGTTGGGTTTGTAAATCGATGCTACCTTTTTCGGGCGCTTGGCTAAATTGATTTATTGATTGTGTCATCTTTTATACCTTTCCTTTACCTATGAACCGTAACGAGCGTTTCCGCGCCCAATTTTGTTGTGCATAAGGTCTATTGTTTTTGTTTCTACCTTTGAAATTTTGCGACTTGCATCTTTCAAACTTTTGATGGTGTTTTCTTTTTTATCTTCATCATCATCTTCATCTTCAATTTCGACTTCAACTTCAACTTCGTCTTCATTTTCAGATTTGTCTTCGTCTTTGTCGTCCTCATCCATGTTTTCCGCTTTGTCGTCTTTGTCTTTGTCGTCGTCTTCATTTTCCATGGCAGCGTCTTCCTCAACAACCATGTCGGTTGAAGCTTTG
>Ga0075119_1000624_pt1 | contig 18362 bp, 10 predicted proteins | sample AntAceMetag02UK9_FD_69791 | JGI IMG/M metagenome (GOLD analysis project Ga0075119, IMG submission 69791) | Saline lake microbial communities from Ace Lake, Antarctica - Antarctic Ace Lake Metagenome 02UK9 | ecosystem: Environmental > Aquatic > Non-marine Saline and Alkaline > Saline | place... | reverse complement strand
CGAAGATATGGAGATTGAAAATAAGATAGAGGATGTCGCAGAGATTGTCGAAGATATGGAGATTGAAAATAAGATAGAGGATGTCGCAGAGATTGTCGAAGATATGGAGATTGAAAATAAAATGGAGGATGTCGAAATCGTGGAAAAGAACGAATAATTTTACAAAGCTTAATATAATGATATCAATATTATATTAATGAAGCGCGCAACGAGGAGATTGAACACATAATGCAGCCAAATATTTTATTTACAGAAGAATGAAATGATTATCAAAGACCGTATAATTAGGCGGTGTGCGAGCAATGTTTGCAATATCGTATAAGTTGTGACCTTTCAATGTCGACATCAATCATATCTTCAATGTAATCATGTATGCAATTCATATCAATATATGCATCTATTAATCTAATTATTTCCCTATAGGCTCCATTTTGTTCACCCTTTGAAATAGTATATAATATATCCCGTGCATGTATAATAGTATAAAGAGCTTCGTTATCGTCCATAACGTTCGTTGTATAATAACACAACGAACGTCTAATATGTTTACACAAATAAATATATTTCATGGTTTACTTTTGGACTGTTTGAAAGGTGGTGCCGAATATTTTTACATTAAAAATATTCGATAAATATAAATGGCTACGGTGACGCTTCAATGTGTAAAACATGGTCCTAGATGTGAAAGATTACGTATCAGATTCATTCGTTTTACGGATACAGATGGAAACCACAGCACAAATGTGTATAGAGATAATGTAAACTGCCGATTTCCCAAAGATGGTCGTATATTAGGAAACTATTACCAAGTCCCTCACGAAGACGTATCTTTGGTATTTAAGGGAACATCTTTATCGCATTATAGCGTGAAAGGGAAAAATATAAGTAATCTGGGCAATACTCTACCTGAAAATAATATAACAAATAAATCGGAATTAAACCAAATATACACTGCAGATGAATGTGTAATATGTTTAGATGCAAAACCAAATGTAGTATTTGGACCATGTGGACATTCTTGTATGTGTAATACTTGTTGTGAACAGATGCAAAAAATGATAAAGCAATCAAAGCAATGCCCTTTATGTAGACGTTCAATAAACAATATTTTTTATGACTAAATTACACATACATAGCAAGAAAACTCTGATTGGATTCATCTTTACATTCAACAAGTTTTTTCACATGTTCGCTTGTAACCGTAAGAGGAAATGTAACTTGCATATCAATCTCCTTTGCAAAAATATTACGTTCCGGTTTCATCAATCTGAATAAGTTCAACTTGGTATGAATAACCTCCAAACATCGCTTTAGATTACGCACACCTTCTTCTTCCATTGTAATGGAATCATTCTTGATGATCTCGGTTAGAATATCATCTGGAATAATTAATTCACCCTCTTTGAACGCAACTTGCTCACGGATTTTGGGCAGAAGGAAGTCCTTTGCAATGACTAACTTTTCCTTCGCCTCATATCCCTTGGTCATAATGCGATACATTCTGTCGCGCAAAATGGGGTTAACCTTGCTTTCGTCATTATAACTGAAAATAAATAGACACTTGCTGAGGTCGAAACTGATTTCACTGAAATACTTATCGTGGTATTGACTATTTTGAGAAGTATCGGTAAGATGGGTCAAAATGCCGATGATTTCTTCACCCCTAGGTGTATCACTGACCTTGTCTAACTCATCGAAATAAATGACTGGGTTCATGCACTTGCTATCCATGATGATTTGGACAATACGACCCCACATACTGCCTTCATATGTATATCCATGACCTTCGAGGAAACTAGCATCACCGGTTCCCCCGAGTGCGATAAAGGCAAATTCGCGTCCTAGAATCTTACTAATACCTTCTTTCACAAGGGAGGTTTTGCCTGTGCCGGGAGGACCCTTAATTGCAATGGCTGTTCCCAGAGCACCTGGATTCGTAATCCATTGCCCGATCATTTGCATGATTTGCATTTTGGCGTCATTCAATCCATATACACATTCATCCAATGTCTGTTTCGCGTTCTCCATGAATTCACTACATTTATCAATACCATCGGTAATATTCACATCCAGACTTTTATATTGTGAGAATGGGATACGCATGAATCCATCGACCCATGTCTTAAGTTTGAAATATTCTGGGTCACCGGGTTCCATAGAACGCAACATATTCACCTTTTGCATAACAGTTGCTTTATATTTGGGTGGAATATTACTGTCTAACAGAGTAAGACGATACGGCTTCTTAATACTGATATGTTCGTTGATTTCCTCAAGCTCTTTGATGACTCGTAGCTGTTCCTTATTAGACAATTGCTTCTTAAAATATTCGATCTCACCGGTTTTATTTTCGTCTTCACAGTTGACCATTTTGTAATACTTTTTCGCATTCTTCATGCGACCCTTTTTAACGAGTTTTCGGATTGAATCACGACACTCTTCGATTGCATGGATTAGAATCTTGTTATTTGGACGTTTTGCGAGTTTTTCAGATAATTGTTTCTTCAATTCGATTAGATCTGTATATTCAGACTCAGCGTCGACTGTATCAGAAACATCAGATTTCTCCGATTTATTACGTCTGCGTTCCTTCCTTTCCTTTTTTGATTTCTTCTTCTCATCAATTTCCTTAATACGTGTGTTCTCTGGAATAGTAATGGGTTCGTAGTTTTCCTTCATGAAAAGCTTCTCATCGTCACTATTGCAATCTTCGTCGAGTTCGTCCTCAATCGCATTTTTATCACTCTTGTCGACATTATCTCCATGACCACCAGCTGCGCCTGCAAGTGCTGAAAATATAATATTGAAATCGGCTGCATCGTCTTCATCATCATCTTCATAATATTCTTCTGAATCCTCTTCCTCGTCGGATTCGGATTGATACTTACGTCCATGTTTTTTGGTATATTTTGACTTCTTATGCTGCTTTTTTGGTCTACGAGACTCTTGTTTATCAGCCTTAACCTTTTTATTGATATAATTAGAAGGGAATAACGTTGCGATTGTTTTACGTAGTTCACGTGGATTAATAGCGGATTCGTCATCCTCGTTCTCGTCGTCATCTGAATCATCATCGTCTGAATCATCCGATTCCGATTCGACCTCCTCTGTTTGCTTACGAGATTTAGACATTTTTTTTTTAATTGATGGATTGTATGTAGAATCGGATTCTGATTCAGATACAGTTTCGTAATCATTATCGTCGTCTGAGTCATCAATTTCCATCATAATATTCTCATCATCCGAATCAGGGTCGTTACGACCGCGTTTTGGCTTACTGCGGGTGTTATATTTTGGGCTGTCGTTCTTTTTCGAAACCATAGATGCTATACAATCGAGTTAGATGTATATTATACATAACCAATGTTTATTACCTTTACGTCAAATATATTTTCTGTGAACAAGGGGGGGGACCGTTTTTTTAAATTTTTAAATATGGGTTTGTGCGATTATACATTACGAAACAAAATTGAATGAAAGAATAGTTATGTTAAACAATATAAAATATACGCTTCTATATTATAGTAATATGTCTCATCGGTCAAACATGGACAATTCAAGGACTCCGTCCAGGATTATAGGTATTCAGTTTAGTATACTGTCCCCCGAAGAAATTCGTAAGAATTCGGTGGTGGAGGTTACGTCTCGGGATACCTATAATAATAATAAACCAGTGGTTGGTGGTTTATTCGATCCACGCATGGGTGTATTAGAACCCGGTATGATTTGTCCCACAGATGGTATGACGTATATCGATACACCTGGATATTTTGGACACATAGAATTAGCTAGACCTGTATTTTCGATTCAGCATATGAAGGATATTATTAAAATAAGTCGTTCGATATGTTTCAAGTGCAGTAAGTTATTGATTAATAAGAATCAACACAAGCATATTCTATCCAGAACACCCGAGGAACGATGGCATTATGTATCGAGTCTTACGTCGAAGACGATTAAGCGTTGTGGTGAACATACTGAGGATGGATGCGGTTGTAGACAACCAGACAAGATTAAGTTGGAAGGAATGGCGACGGTGTGTGCGATTTGGGAAAACATCGATACAAAGAGTGAAACTGATAGTCAAAAGGTGATTATTAAGTTAACGCCCGAACACCTTTTGAAGAGTTTCAAGCGAATTTCCGACGATGATGTTTCCTTTATGGGGTTCAGTCCAGTGTGGTCGCGTCCAAACTGGATGATTCTAGAGGTTCTGCCTGTTCCTCCACCAGCAGTGAGACCTTCGGTCAAGCACGATGCACAACAGCGAAGTGAAGATGATTTGACTCATATTTATAGCAACATTATCAAGACGAACAACATTCTGCGCGATAAGTTGGCGAACCCAGACACTCATCCGAATGTGACGGAAGGATGGTTTACGATTTTACAGCATTCGGTTGCGATGATTGTGAACAATAAAATCAAGGGTGTGGCGCCAATGGCGCAACGTTCGGGTCGTCCATTACAGTGTATTATGGGGCGTTTGAACTCGAAGAATGGACGTATTCGTGGTAATCTCATGGGAAAACGTGTTGATTTTAGTGCTCGTTCGGTCATTACGGGTGACCCAAACTTGTCGGTGAAACAGCTGGGTGTTCCTTTGAAGATTGCGATGAATATAACCAAACCGGTTATGGTGAATGACCGAACGCGCGAATTCCTGACGAGTCTGGTGCAAACGGGTCCGGACGAATACCCGGGTGCGAAGATTTTGGAGAGGAAAAATGGTGAACACGTATCATTGCGATATGTTGACCGCGAGACAATTAGTCTAGTAAATGGCGATATTGTTCACAGGCACATGATGGATGGAGATGCAGTGTTGTTTAACAGACAACCCAGTTTGCATCGAATGTCCATGATGTGCCATATTGTTAAGGTTATGATGGTGGGCGACACATTTAGAATGAATGTGGGTGATACTAAACCTTACAACGCCGATAGACAGTACAACTGCTAACTCCAGTCAATGTCGGCAACAGGGGGACTGAAAAGGTTGCAACCCCCTAGTGCAAAACTCAATATTAATTATATGGAAAGGACTTAAACCACAAATGTGATAATATATCACATGGATACAAAACCAAAAGTTGTCGAATATAAAACTTGTTTACAGTGTTCGGAGAAAAGGGATTCAACATTATTTATAGCAAATCGCAATACGTGCAAAGGTTGCAATAATTCAAATCGCAGACAAAAATATCAAACTGATGAGGTGCATCGTCGAACTCTAATTATACAAGCAACTGTATTTAAACGTAAAATTGTCGTTGAAAAACAAAGGTTAAATAAAATAGAGCAAGAAAGTTTAGGTGAAAACAATCAGGCGTGCAGATACTGTTTTGAAGTCAAATCAAAGGAGCGTTTTAGACGCAATCGTCGAAAGTGTCGCGATTGTGAACGGGACGAACCGACTGAAAGATTTAAGAGATGCGTGAGAACTCGGATTTATGCTTGCTTAAAAAAGCTCAAATCCAAGAGTTCAATCGAATATCTGGGGTGTTCAACAAATGAATATCTATCGTGGATAATGCATTACAATGCAGATTTCACATTAGATAATTATGGACCGGTGTGGCATATTGACCACGTCATCCCCCTTTCTAAATTTGATATGACCGATAAAACAGAACAGCTTCTCGCGTTTAATTGGATAAACACGATGCCGTTGTCTGCAATTGAAAACCTGCGAAAAAGTAATAAAATAATCCCTTCCCAAATATCCGAACATTTTGAAAAAGTAAAACAGTATCATATAACAAACAACTTAGTCCTTCCAAATAATTATATTGAATTATGTGCAACACACCTTGATGCGGGAAACTCCTTAGAGCCCACGACTACCACCCTGTAATGGAAACGTTATAAGGGGAACTCGGTTAATAGCCGAACCCAATGGTAATAATGTCGTGGGATTGGACAATCCGCAGCGTTACTGTCTAAATCCGTTATGATAGGATATGATAGGCGTTCAGAGACTGAACGGGTGTGGGTGAGTCATGATAGATTAACCATCTTGAACTTGCTTAAGATACAGTCCGGCCCTCTGGGAAACCTTTGGGATTCACCGTTTGACGGCGACGAAATGAATTTACATTGCCCTCAGAATGTATTAGCTGAGACGGAATTGCGCCAATTGGCGGCGATTCCCTACCAAGTGATAAGTCCAGCCAGTAATTCCCCGATTATTGGTATTTACCAGGACTCCCTATTAGGGTCATACAGAATGACCCGCCCGAATATTAATTTCACGCCGAGAGAGGCGATGAATTTGCTGATGATGTTTCCTCATGTAAACACCGAAGCAATTCGTGAGAAGGGGAAGACATTGTCTAGTTTCGATGTTCTATCTCAAATTATGCCTCCTCTCACGATGGTATATAAAAAGAGCAGTTACAAGGAAGGTGTCGATGATTTTGCGACATCGCCGAATGTATTCGAACTTAGAAATGGAAAGTTCTTTCGTGGTCAGCTCGACAAGTCCGTTGTTAGTTCCACGACAAAGGGGCTTCTACATCGTGTTCATAACGATTTTGGTAACATGGCTTGCGTGAATTTCAACGATAATCTACAAAACATTGTGACTGAATATTTGAAAACGAGTTCATATAGTGTAGGAATCAGCGATTTGATTGCGAACAAGACAACGCAGACGCAGATTCTCGCAGTTATTGCGAAGCAGAAGGCAGAGGTCAATGAACTGATTGACCAAGTGCATTTGGGTGTGTTTGAGAACAATTCCTCCCGCACAAGCAATTCCGAGTTTGAAACGACAGTGAATAACATTTTGAACAAGGCAACGGATGAGGCAGGACAGATTGGACGTGATAGTTTGGATGCTACTAATAAATTCCTAATTATTATCAATTCCGGGTCTAAGGGTTCCCCTATTAACATTTCTCAAATGGTTTCCTGTTTGGGACAGACAAATGTGGATGGTAAGCGAATCCCATATGGTTTCGATGGTAGAACTCTGCCTCATTTCCACAAGTTTGACGACAGTCCAGGCGCACGTGGGTTCATCGAGAACTCTTATATTTCCGGATTGACCGCTCCCGAGTTGTTCTTCCATGCGATGGGTGGTCGTGTGGGTTTGATTGATACGGCAGTCAAGACATCACAGACAGGTTATATTCAGCGTCGTTTAATCAAGGGTCTTGAGGATTTGAAGGTTGAGTATGATATGACTGTTCGTAACAATAAGGGTAAAATCATCCAGTTTGCCTACGGTGACGATTCGTTCGACACAGGTCGTGTGGAAAATCAAAGCATTCCTCTGGTTGGAATGAGTGTCGAAGATGTATATATGCATTATGATATCATTGGCGTGAATGACCAGAGTAGTGAACTATTATCTGTTTACAATAGAGGTGCTATTTCGCGTATGAAGAAGCAAAAGGTGGATACACAGGAAAAATGCAGAAACTATATTTCGGAAATGTTAATAATGCGAGACAGTTTGGTTGATAAGGTCTTCAGATTCAAGAATGAGAATTCAATCTCGATGCCTGTATCTTTTCAGAATATCGTAACAAACATTCAAGGTCAATTAGGATTGAATGCGAACAGTGTGGTTGATATCACCCCATTAGAGGCATTTGAACTAATCGAAGAGAATTTCAAAAAGATGAATCAGTATAAGTTCGCGCCGCTTACGAAACTATTCGAAGTGATGTATTACTTCTACCTTTCGCCAAAGGAGTTGCTTGTGAATAAGCGTTTCCACCGCAAAGGGCTTATCATGTTATTGGAGACCATTGCATTGAAGCACAAGGAGGCTCTTGTTCATCCAGGAGAAATGGTTGGTGTGATTGCCGGACAGTCTATCGGTGAACCTACCACACAACTCACATTGAATACTTTCCATTTAGCGGGTGTATCGAGCAAGTCGAATGTTACTCGTGGTGTGCCTCGTATTGAGGAGATTCTCCGTCTCACGAAGAATCCTAAGCATCCATCATTGACTGTATACTTGAAGCCAATGGACGAGACAGAACAGGACAAGGCGACCTCATATGCGACCATGATGGAACATACACGATTGGTAGATGTTACCAAGAATATCCAGTTGTGTTTCGAGCCATCTATTCAAGCGACCACAATTGATGAAGACCAATTGTTGATGGAGCAATACCACGAATTTGAGAAGCTCATGACCGATTGTATGAGCACAGACGATGTGATGAATGCTTCAACAGAAGACCAATTGAAGTCGAAATGGGTTGTCCGTTTAGAATTGGACGCAGAGACGATGTTGGATAAGAATATCACGATGGATGATGTGCATTTCGCCATATCCAATAGTCAGTTTGGAAATGACGTTTCATGTGTTTACTCGGATTATAATTGTGATAAATTGGTCTTCCGTATTCGCGTGAATAGCACTATCTTGAATAAGAACAAGAAGAAGGAGAAGGGTGTTGCAGAGACACTTGACCAATCGGATGATATTTATCTCTTGAATAACTTCCAAGATGCCTTATTGAATAATATCGTTCTACGTGGTGTTCACAACATTGAAAATGTGGTTGCACGTAAGGTTCAGAATTCGGTTAGAAAGGTGGAGGAGATGCCGGTTGTGAAGAAAGGACATTATTCCGTGGCGAAGGACAAGCATATGTCTATTCAAAAGGAGGACGGCAAGTATGTGAAGAATGATATCTGGGTGCTAGATACCACCGGAACGAATCTAATGGCTGCATTGGCGTTGGATTATATCGATACGACGCGAACACTGAGTAATGATATTCGTGAAGTGTATGATGTATTGGGCATTGAAGCAGCCAGACAGATGATTATCTATGAGATGATGGATGTGATGGAATTCAGTGGTGTTTACATTAACTATCACCATCTAGGTCTACTGTGTGATCGTATGACGTGTAATCATAATATGGTTCCTATCTTCCGTTCAGGTCTATTGAGTGATAATGTGGGTCCAATTGCGAAGGCGACGTTCGAGGTGCACACTGAGGTGTTATTGAACGCAGCAAGACATGGTGACTTTGACCATATGCGCGGTGTGTCTGCGAATATTATGTGTGGTCAAGCTGGAAATTATGGAACCGGTTCATTCCAAGTTATATTGGACATGAAGGAGATGGAGAAACAGGATGCATTTGAAGTGGATGTAACAGATGTAGCGAAGGAGATTGCGGATACATTCGCTAATGCTGTGGGCAATGATGAATGTAGTAAAGCGCAGATTACAATTCAGAACAATGTGTCAAATATACAAACAACCGGTGTATCGAATGTTTGCGAGGATGATTACAATATTGGGTTCTAAACCGTGTTTGTGTAATCAAGTATGTGAATTTATTGAAATTATATGTTTCAATAAATTTTTCACCGACGAGGAGTAGTAACCCTACGATATCATACACGCCTGTGCCCGTGCCCGTGCTTGTGCTTGTGCTACAGCCTGTGCCAGTGCCTGTGCCTCTTTCTGCGCCTGTGCCTCTTTCTGCGCCTGTGCCTCTTTCTGCGCCTGTGCCTGTGCCTGTGCCTGTGCCTCTTTCTGCGCCTGTGCCTGTGCCTGTGCTTGTGCCTGTGCTTGTGCCTGTGCTTGTGCTTGTGCCTGTGCTTGTGCTGCAGCCTGTGCCTGTGCTGCAGCCTGTGCCTGTGCCTGTGCCTCTTTCTGCGCCTGTGCCTGTGCCTGTGCATGTGCTTGTGCCTGTGCCTCTTTCTGCGCCTGTGCTTGTGCTGCAGCCTGTGCCTGTGCCTCTTTCTGCGCCTGTGCCTCTTTCTGCGCCTGTGCCTGTGCCTCTTTCTGCGCCTGTGCCTCTTTCTGCGCCTGTGCCTCTTTCTGCGCCTGTGCCTGTGCCTGTGCCTGTGCTTGTGCTGCAGCCTGTGCCTGTGCCTCTTTCTGCGCCTGTGCCTGTGCCTGTGCCTGTGCCTGTGCCTGTGCTTGTGCCTGTGCCTGTGCTGCAGCCTGTGCCTGTGCTTGTGCTTGTGCCTGTGCCTGTGCCTGTGCCTGTGTTGTAGCAGTGGGTGTGGGTGTAGTAGGAACAACCGGCGTAGGATCAGATGGTTGATTATGTTGCGAACCATATGCACTAGCGTATGCACTAGCATACGCAGCCATTGTGTTTGCAGCAAGCACATTGTCGATCTCTTTTTTTAATATATTTTCTTCGACTGTCTCCTTTGTCGCAGCCTCAGCCATATTATTCTCCTCGTTTTGTGTTAATATATCCTGAATCATATCAACTGCGGGTTTGTTCATATAAAGTTCAACTGAGGTTGTAGCTGGTTCAATCAATTCATTATCTACAATATCATACGTGAGATACAATATACATGCAAATACAACCGCATGTAGTATAGTCACGGCTAAATGATTTCTTGTCGACATTTCAAATATGAAATTTGGCGTTGTGATAATGAATAGTGAAAATATGTATATAAATAGCAAAATGTTCATTTTTATCTTATACATACTAACTGTATTAAAAATATGTGTAAACTGTTCTTTGAATTTATCGAAATAATATGTTTCAATAAATTTTTTACGCTACCATCAAAACTACATTAAAATCTTTATTACATCACTACAAAGAAGTCCAATATGTTATTATTAATTTGGTTTTTGAAATAATCTCTCCAATAATTTGTTATCCAAACATCCCTAATCCTTGCGGGTAAGTACTGCTTGTATTACGCGGATTCGTTAATGTGCCGCTCCAAGAACTGACTTTTGAATTATCCATACCGGGTACACCATAGAACATATAACCTGTATTCACTGACGGTATTACACGCCAGTTATTGAGATTCTGGTTAAATGCCCTAGTATTAGCAAACATTTGGAACATACTGTTCACCCTCGATACGTTCCAATTACCAATATTATCGTTAAAAGTGGTTTTCCCGTTAAATAGATTACTCATATCAGTGACCGCACTCGTATCCCAACCACTAATATGTCCATATGTTGCGGTTGCGGCGGTCGGATTAGCTATCCATGCATTCACTGCGGTTGGAATATTTGCTTGCGTGATTGGTGTTGTAGCAGCAGCAGCCTGTGCTTGTGCTTGTGCTGCAGCCTGTGCTTGTGCTGCAGCCTGTGCTTGTGCTTGTGCTTGTGCTGCAGCCTGTGCCTGTGCCTGTGCCTGTGCCTGTGCCTGTGCTTGTGCTTGTGCTGCAGCCTGTGCCTGTGCTTGTGCTTGCGCTTGCGCCTGTGCTGCAGCCTGTGCTTGCGCCTGTGATTGTGCTTGTGCCTCTTTCTGCGCCTGTGCCTGTGCTTGTGCTTGCGCCTGTGCCTGTGCTGCAGCCTGTGCTTGTGCTGCAGCCTGTGCCTGTGCCTCTTTCTGCGCCTGTGTCTGTGTTGTAGCAGTGGGTGTGGGTGTGGTTGTGGGTGTGGGTGTAGTAGGAACAACCGGCGTAGGATCAGATGGTTGATTATGTTGCGAACCATATGCACTAGCGTATGCACTAGCATACGCAGAATCATACACAGCCATTGTGTTTGCAGCAAGCACATTGTCGATCTCTTTTTTTAATATATTTTCTTCGACTGTCTCCTTTGTCGCAGCCTCAGCCATATTATTCTCCTCGTTTCCTGTAAATATTTTCTGAAACAGATTAACTCCTTCCTCATTGATCTTAATCGTGCCTTTGAACTCATTCGGTTCAATTAATGCATCGTCTACAATATCATATGTGAGATACAATATACAGGCAAACACAACGGCATGTATTATATAAACTACTAAATTGTTGCGAATCGGCAATTTAAACATGAAATTTGGCGTTGTGATAATGAATAGTGAAAATATGTATATAAATAGCAAAATTCCCATTTTTTATCTTATATACATCGTTGAGGATTTAAAATGAATTTCTTTTTTATTTTTTACCTTTCGTGGTGATCATTGTGATTCGTTGAAGATAAGTCTCGATCGTTTGCATATTTTCTCTGTATTGTTCGTCACCGCGTTCCGCTATCGAAAACATATCATTCTTTAATTCTGAAAATGAAAATCCAGGTTGTAATACATGATACGCAGGTGCACTATTTGGTTTCACATCAACCGGTGAACGAACAAAATAGAATTTTTCATTCGCAACACCTTTACTCCCGAGTTTTAACCATGTAAGTGAAGACTGTAGGTATTTTAATGTGGTAGATGAAAACAGAATAACAGGTAACTCCGCCGTTTTACAGAATACCCACCAATCTAAATCCGTTATATAATACTCTTCGCTAAATACGAGTGCTTCAAATGTAATTTGCCCCGATTTCACCCGATCAATCATAGTTCGTTTCCCCTGATTTCGAAGAATGGAATATATTTTATTTTTGTTTATGGAATCTTCCATGAGACGTGCATACTCTTTCCATAACGAAGTTTTAATGTGTTTCACGGCTAATTCAGAGTTGTATACTTGTTGAAATACATAAATTATGGGTATGAAACTACATTCGCCGGTATTATTAAAAATCATTTCCTTTGTCGTGGACGGGAATGTAGTTCGCCACAAACCCTTTGTATTACCAATAACATTGGGCTTGGTTTGTTTTATACAGTCAATTATGTATTTATCGATTTGGTCAACATTATCCACTGTAGATTTTTTGGTCGAAATAATATCGTGTTGTTCCTGTATTGTGACTTTATTATCATATGTTTGCGATAATTCGGGTTGGGCATTATCGAATTCTATATTCCGCACGTATTTATCAATATTATACGGTGTAATATTACGAAAATAGTCACGCGTTAGACGACTTTCCAATAAAAACAGTTCATTATCGTTTACCTGGAGGTCGGTATTGGTGATATTCATATACGTTTTTGGTTGGAACATAAAAAGTCGTATGCGGCTATAACGAACAAGTTCGTCTACCATACGTCCAAAATATATGCGATTGTTTTCATTTCCACTCAATAAATGCAATTTTGGGAAAATAGTCAAACATTTATCGTCGTCCGTAGTTAGGCAAAACTTTGTAGATGAACCGGTTTCATTGTTAGACTCGCATTTTTGTGTATCTTTATTTACGCCACACATGACTACTGTTTCCAAGCCACGTAGTTTGTCGGGATTTATTTCATTAAATGCTATTTTATCGTCCATTAGTTGATGAAGCCGTTTTTCAATAAATTTCATTTTATTCGCGTATGAATAGGACGCATCATCGACGGCATTTACAATCTCTTTTCGTAATTTGCGATTATCGTATTCATTTAATTGAATGCGAACTATACTACGAAAAATGTTATAAAATTGTGTCTCTAAATTGATGTTTCGTATGACGCGTCGACGTGTTTTTGATTCAGAATTATCGGTAGTCAACGTTTTGTCGGCGTCCGAGTAGGAGTTGCTCGAATGTTCCACTACTTTGATACCGTCTTCGTCCAATGGTTGGGTTGGTGGGTTTATTTGAACAAATTGGTTTGTTTCGGTCAAGAAACCGACAACAAGTCCGTCATCGACAACCTTAATGGTTGGTTTTGTTAATAAGGCGCCCTTTGTATCGATTGAAATTTCATTAAGACGGTCTCGCGTTTTCCTGTAATCTATCCATAATGATTCATCATCCATATATTTGGTATTCATGTCTGGTATAATCGCAGAAGGGAAACATGGTATGAATATGTGAGATTGGTCGTCATGTTTTCTTACCAATACACCGATAACTTTATTTCGGTAATTCAAAATCTGAAAATCGACCTGGTATTGATGTGACTTTAGGATTCTGATAACGTCGATTACTGGAATATTTCGTTTAAACGAGTATTTGCGAGGCATACTGGGTAGGGGTGCGCAATATTTGGTAGTTGTTGCCTTGATCAATGTTAACATGTCTTTTATTATGTCGATTGCTCTATTTTCCAGAAAAGCCTTCTTGAATATTGTCTCGCTTTTCTTGGTTTCACCGGGTTTTAATGTGTATTTAACATTTCGTTTCGCATCCGTTACCTTCTGGTTTCGAAGTGATTCGTGACGTTTCATAGTATATACCACGTTGTCTGTTTTAGCTACCACAATATGGTCAATTTGTTCATACAGATGAATAGGTTCATAGAAATTCTCTTGTTTGACCAAGATGACGGTTTCTTTGCGCGCATTATATTCAACGGGTGAATAAGCATTGGATGGACAAATCATTTGAACTTTTTCAGTAATATCATTATCCGAAATCTGTAAAATGACCAGATTTAGTCCATCAAGCATTAGTTTGGGGTTACGATTCGCAAAAAAGTCCCAAAGATAGGAGTGGTCGATAACGGAGGTTTCGTCTTGGATAAATTTCAAGAAGTTTTCGTATGATGCGATTGTATCTTCCAAATAATCAACCTGTGTTTCGTCCTCAAGTTTAATCGTTTTATAAAATGCGGTTTCGTCGTATTGTTCAATTTCAATTTCCGAACGAGTTACAATTTTAGGACGGAATATGGATACAAGATTTCCATTGTGGTATTGAATAAACATGTCCAGATTGATTGATTCTACAAAAATCCCTCTCATTTCTGCAATAGTGGGGGGGGTCGGTAGTTTGTGTTTGTAAGCATAATAATAGGCAAAACAAGCCAAGAAGGATTGATTGTCTGATTTTTCGACACCATATCGCAATAAACTAGATTCTCCAGATAAGATTAGCGCAGAATTTTGTGGGTCGACTACCTTGGAACTATCGGATTTTAAAAATAGCTGTAATGCTTCGGGCATGAACCCCCACCTATTTTGTGGAAGTGGATATGATACAGCACTTATAACATACGAAAGCATTTTCTGAGACTGAGCTGGTTTGTTACTAGTTTTCTTGGCGCTAACTGGTTTATTATCACCCTCCTTTTTATCTGGGTCTTGATATTCACATACATCACGGCGCCCCTTTTGGTCTTTCGAGTCCCATTCTTTGCTGAAACAACATGGAACACAAAGTCCGTCAGGATGTTTGTTTTTTTTAAGAAATCCTGGTACATGTTGCACATATTTCCCATCCTTCATGTGGACTTTTGGGTTATTGAATTCATATACATAGGCACCTGGGGGGACGCGGTCAGTTCCTCGTGGAATGATTGCGCCACATTTACCGGCTTTGACGTCAGCATCACTAATGCTGGAATTTGTTTTGAGACACCAATATCTTGGACATACATACCAATGTTTCTTATCTTCAGATGAACCGTGTAATAATGCCTTTCCATACGACCCTGGATTTGTCTTGTCTATACGTTTCTTCTCTTCGTCGGTTAAAATAACAGGTTGTCGTTTATCGCCGGACGGACAAGCCTTTGAGTATAGGGGGAATTTGCTCGATTCCTCGGTAATATATAAAGTGGGATCTTTTTCGAGCATTCGTTTATAGAATGGGCTTGGGTTTTTGATAGACATACCGTCAATGTTTACTTTGTATTCCTCTTCTTCATCACTATCACTATCACTATCGGGCGTTCCATCCCCTCCATAAAAATCTGCGTCGCTGTCTTCCTCGTAAGATGCATCTTTATCGTCTTCTACGACATCACTATAATCGTATTCATCTTCAAAATCAAGACCAGCGGGTGTATCTTTTGCGATTTCTTGGACATCATCGTTTATAGAAGTTGCAAACATCATAGGTTTATAAGAATCTTTATTTATTTCAGTAGGTGCGACGATCACATCAATATCTTCAGTATGTTCTATACTACGTGTCTTGGTTTTAAAGTTTTTCAATTTCGGTGCAGCTAATGTAACAGTTTTGGGTTTCTGAGACAATCTAAGTATGGTATCTATATATAAATGAATAACATCGATGTATTGTGGCGATGATATAGAGGTGACTTCGACAATAACCTCGTTTTTAAGTGGACGCATTTTGAATTCGGTTGGAAACCCTGGATTTTCAACGATTCGTTTGTTCAAAACTTGGAACTGAGAACGAAATTCGCCATATAACAAGACGGCTTCTTCATCGTTCATATTAAAATTGTCTATTAAGCCTTGGACAACGTGTGTGACGTCTGCCGTTTGTTCGTATATTTTGCGAATAAGGGTAAACTTGGCGTCCATTTCTTTATAGTTGCGCACACGTTTAAAATGCATCTTTGCCCCCTTGGACACGTTCGTGCTGAATACATCAAAAATCGGTGTAATGTTACCCAATTGTTGTTCAATATTCAGGTTTGATTCAATCTGCAACACTGCTTGATATGTAAATGATGATTTATGAACATGATATCCATGAACCCCGTCAAAATGTCGGACTGTATAACCGGAGGGGGTTAATATATCGTTCATTTGACGTATGATAGGGGTAACTGAAGCTATGAGCATTTTATCCAAATTGTCTACGCTCATACTCGTGGACAGTGTCCCCGCGATTTCAATTTCAGAATTCGCCTGAATATTTATGTATATTGGATATTCACCTTGGACATAAACTGTTATTTGGCGACCCTTACCGGTATCCTTGGATAATCTCATGATAAGCGGTTCGTCCAAGGCTGGTATTTTCCGACCATCTGCTGATATTTCCTTTGAATAGAATCGATACATATTTTCTCGTCGATTGCCGGGGTTGTATTTGATGAAAGGTGTCTGTTCAGTCGCATGTAAATTGCGAAACAGCATGTCCATAGGAAGAGCATGTGAAAAATCGCTAGCTCGTAATGTAAGTGAAAAATCTCGAATACCACGTTCAATGTATGGGAGGTCAGAATTATCGCGACGAGTCCAATCAATAATACGATAGGTATCCAGCACCTCTGTCTTACGTTTAAACGATTTACTATCTATTTGTGCTAATGTTTCTTCAGCAATGTCCAAGGCTGAACCAGATAGGAGTTGAATCGTGGTTAAATTGCGTTTTTGTAGAAAAGGGAAATACAGATTACAAAAATGGTCACTTGGTATATTTACAGTATTCGCATATTCATATACGTTCTTGGCTAGACATACCATAATGTCGGTAGATTGTGTATAATCCAAGAGAACCGATTTCTCAAATGTTAGTATTGGGTTGGTTATAGTCTGTTCGTATTGGATAGGTTGTGTCCATATTTGATTATTATAGGGGTTGCATGGAAACCTGAAGTCGTATTGTTCTTGGAATTCCATTCCGATGGGTGCAAACATATTACGAACACCCGACTTCGCAGCCGCCATCCAATCGTCGTAATGAAACACGTCGCGGTCTAAAGGATTCTCTGTGCTATAGTTCGCCTCTAATACATATGGATCTGCAGATATGTTGGTAAGATATTGGAAAAAACGCTCTTTTGATAGAGGGATTTTCTCGTCCTCCGTCACATCTTGGAAAAACTTCACCATATCTAAATCTTTGGTGGTGTTACCAAACAAATACAGTTCGTCCACTGAAATGTTATATTTACTTTTATCGTGGTTCATCTGAAAATCAATCAATTCGGCAACAATCTTTTGTTTGATTTCATGAATAGTATCGTCCTTATGAATTAAACGAGCCGAGAATACAATATTGACGTCGTTTTCCTTATAATGAATCAATTCGGTTTCGCTAAAGATAGTAGATAAATGGTCAGACGTGTAGAAGTTGGCGCAAAATACAAATACGCGGTCAACATCACCCATTTCGTTCAAAATGTGCGTTTTATAAACTTGCCCCATCGGAATCGGGATATTAATATCTTTAATTTCAGACTCCATTATATACTATAAAATTATGTTTTTATAGTATAGATGCGGTATACGCCAAATAATTATTGAAAATGTTGATTTTGTGGTTGAATCGAAAATGGTTGAAGTATATCACCATTATACATTTTATGTTTACCAACCACATTTGGTTTACCGGACAGACTACGTTGATAGTCCAATAATTGTTTTTTGGTTTCAGGTGTTATAACGGTATCTCGTAAAATGTAGTTTGTAATAGCAGCGATTTCATTGCTGATAGGAGGGTGATCTTTGTTACAAATTTTGGTAGTTACACATGGAACAGATTGTCCTTGGATTGACCACTTGTTATCCCTTTGATGCCAAGAATACACCGCTTTTGTTTGACGATGAACAAAATGTATAAGACCGTCGTTGGTTGACGACCAACCAGATGTATCCCTTTCTAGAACATAGAATGGAATATCTGGATAATCGATTTTTAACTGGTCGCTAAGTATTTTTTGTTTTCGTTCCATATCTCGTTCGTGTCGAATTTCGTGTTCAAACCTTATACGTCCGTCAGAATAATTCTCTTCGGTATTCATTATAACGTATATATATATATATATACGTTATATATATATACATTATAACGTATATATATATACACCGATGAATATTTAAAGTGGCACGCTTTGCATGCCATCTAATTCATTTATCGGTAACGTTGCCATTGGATTTAACACGAGAATCATTTATGGTCTTCCCAAGTATTTTTTACTGTC
>Ga0075119_1000615_pt1 | contig 18490 bp, 21 predicted proteins | sample AntAceMetag02UK9_FD_69791 | JGI IMG/M metagenome (GOLD analysis project Ga0075119, IMG submission 69791) | Saline lake microbial communities from Ace Lake, Antarctica - Antarctic Ace Lake Metagenome 02UK9 | ecosystem: Environmental > Aquatic > Non-marine Saline and Alkaline > Saline | place... | reverse complement strand
TATTCCGTAACTGTGGGTGGTGCTGAGTCGGGGTTCGGAGGGCTCGCCATTTATGACGATGGATCTACTATCATCGTGAGTGGTGGTGATGCTGGATTAGCACTCATAACAGCTAAGAATGAAACGCTGTTTAATGACCAAACCAGAGTCGGACTGTATTCGGCACCAGAATCAAGCGGTTGGTCTACGTCAGGAAGTCGGCATGATTATCTGACGGTTAAGTACATGGGGCCTGAGCCTGCTTTAGTCGCAGCGACAACCACAACGACTTCCGCAGCCACGACGACGGGGGCGCCGTAATGAGTTCTACCATCCACGCGCTCAGGGCAATCGTCAGCACGAAAACGGGTTCGTTCGTTCGTGGCATGAAAGCCGCGATCATGGCGACCAGGCAACTGCGTACACAGTGGGTGTCTGCTGCAAGAGACACGGCTTCGGCTGGGGCAAGGATCGTCGCCGTCATTGGTGCCATTGGCCTGATCTCTGCCAGTACGTTTGCGAAGTTCGAGCAGACGATGACGCGGGTTGGTGCTGTTACAAAGACTCTGGGAACTCGTGACTTCGCATTACTGGAGAAAGCAGCACGCGAGGCCGGAAAAACCACAAAGTTTTCTGCGACTCAATCCGCAGAGGCTATGGAGAACCTAGGGCTGGCCGGCCTTAAAACAAATGAGATCATGAAGGCCCTGCCAGGCACGCTTCAATTAGCATCTGCCGCGCAACTGTCGATTGGTCAGGCCGCAGACATTGCAGCAAAAACCATGCGTGCTTATGGCATGGAAGCGGAAGAACTGACGCGCATCAATGACACGCTCGTTGCGACGTTTACAACGTCCAATACCGATTTGGTCCAGCTGGCAGAAGCACTAAAGCCTGTAGGCCCACTGGCAAGGACATTGAATGTCTCACTGGAAGAGACTTCGGCGGTGCTTGCGAAACTCGCCGACAAAGGCTACCAAGGATCGCTTGGAGGCACAGCCTTACGCAATATTCTAGCAAAACTTGCTGGTGCTGCTCCCGAAGTTACGAACAAACTGCGCAGGATGGGGATTGAGACCCTCGACGCATCCGGCAACATGCGGCCTCTGTTTGACATCCTGCAGGAGATTGAAGCTGCTGGGATGTCGGGTGGTAAAATCATGGAGCTGTTTGGGGCGCGTGGTGGCCCCCAGATGGCTGCTCTGTTGTCAACGGGAACAGCAGAACTCAGACGTTACACTCATGAGCTGGAAAACAATCAGGGTATTGCCCGGGAATTAGAACAATCCAATCTAAAGACGCTTGCTGGCCGTTACGCAATCCTGAAATCGTCGATCGAAGATGTGGTGATTTCGGTTGGCGAAAAGATGAACCCGACATTGCTAGAGACGATTTCGACGATAGAAAAATATCTCAACGCACACCGAACAGATATCGTTGAGAAAATGTCCGGTGTGGTCATTGGCCTTGTTAAGGCGATTGGCGATGTAGTTGTCTGGCTCGATAAAGCAGCACCAGCATTTAGCGAAGCCTATTCCATGATGAAAAAATTCATGGGTCCGGTTATTGAATTTCTCCTGAATAATCCAAAGTTGCTATCTGCACTGATGGCCTTGAAGCTCGCTGCCACGTTGGGTGTTACGCAGGCGATAACGAGTCTGGGGACAGCATTGATCAGCACAGGCAACGCCTTGGTTTCTATGGGGAGTTCCTCAGTGCTGGCAGGAACGAAACTGGGCGGGATGCTGACAGCAACCAACCTTCTGAAGGGTGGGTTGGTCGCTCTCGGACTGGCACTGATTGCGCTCGGTGCTAAGTATATTTACGACAATAACGAGTTCATCAAGAAGTGGAACGAAGAGACTGAGCGGGCAATCAAGCTTAATAAAGAACTCCAGCAACTTACCAATAAACGATTTGATCGGAAACTGCAGAACATTCTGTCTATTGAAGATCCTACTGTTCGCATTGAGAAACTAAAGGCTGTTCAGAAAGAATTAAATGACCAAGCTGGGTCGTACCAAAAGCAAATCGAAACAGCTCAGAAAAGAGTTGAGAAACTAGATGTTGCCTGGAGAAGGTTGTCTGGCAATGGAATTCTGAAGGGGGCACAGAAAGAGGTCGAAGACCTTAAAGAAAAACTTGATCAGATAAAACAGAAGCGAGATGAGATCACTGGCAATATCGGTGATACCAGCTTCGAGATGGAAAACAACCAGCGTAAGCCGCAGCAGAAAGGTGCTGGCCCCGGTAATGTCGGTGCGTTCGACGATTCAGACCAGCCCGCTATTAACATGCCGTCTGAAGTCGAATTGAAACAGGGTGAAATTTCGGACATCCTTAGAGATGCAAAGCGTGATCAGGTTGACCAGAAGACGCCAGGGTTTTCAAGGATTCGAGACTTTATTGATTTGGGACCAACGCAAGAGCAGTTTCGTGAGTTCCTTGGAACCGTCGAAGGGATGACGCCTCGTTTGCAGTCTACGTTCTCAAACGTATTTAGTCGCCTGCAGGCCGAAGGGCAACTTACAAATGAGAATATGGACATACTCGCACAGCGTGCTGCAATGCGAGCCAATGAAGTCATTACCAAAGAACAGGAGAAAGAGCAAAAGCAAAAGCAGGTACAAGACGCGTTGGATACGTCGCTGGATAATCTAGGACAAAAGTTAATGGGGTTAAAAGCGGAACTTCCTAACGAAGAGTTTAGTTCGCTTGCTTCTAGATTTATCAGCCTACGACAGATGCTGTTCTCTGGGAAAATTGGACTGCAGCAATACGAAAGCGGAATCGCTTCACTAACGAATCAGACTCAGAAGGCTGCTGAAGCTGCAAACGAGGCAGCCGCAGCCGAAGAACGCAAACGGCTGATCCAAGGCAAGTTCAGTAAGAAGGATTTCAAAACAGCACTGGAAGATCGGGTCATCGCTTTCCGGCAACAGCAGTTCTCAAATGCCGTCGAGCGTTCATTCAATGCAATGTTCGGACTAAACCAGCAGGTCGGTTCTGTAACGACAGGTTTCGGAAAACTCCGCAGCGGCCTTGAGGGATTTGGTGACCGCCTGTCTTCAGCTGGATCTGGAGTCGCCCGCGATGTAGGTCAGGCAATGCAAACGCTTCGATCGTTCTATTCATCGGCACAGGGACAGGCCGCGAATCTTCGTAATCAGATCACGCAACTTGAGCAGAATATGACGCTGGTGGATACGTACTCCGCGCGTAAGCGAATCCAGGACATGATTGACAACCTGTTTAATCAGATCGACACCATCACGCAGGCACCACCACCAACCTTTTCCGGCGTGACGAATTCCAGTCTGTTTAATGATCCGGGCCTGCAGACTGTAAAAACTCAGACGAATAAGATCGATCTCAATTTCCCGAACATCACAAAGCTGAATCAGAATGACATTCCAAACATCTATGATGCTCTTGAGCAAGAAGGCAAAAGACGGGGGAAATCGTTTTAATGGCTAGGACGCTCGCATCTGCAACAGAGACGGAGAAAGAGAAAGTCGCAGGGGCATTCCCGCGATACATCCTGCAGGTTGATTTTGGTGGCGAAGTCGGCATCAAATATTATTCAGAAGAACTTTTGCACGGTCCGGTTCTGTGCGAGGGTCGCATCGATAGCTGGGGAGAATTACGACTCAACGCAGAACCGGGCAAGATCGGTGGATTTGATCAACTGACAATCACGTTTGACGATGCTGACAGAGAGTTGCGAACGCTGTTTGAAACTTATCCGGGTGTGCAAAATAAAATTGCCTATGTCTATCTCTGGTTTGATGGGACTGCATGGGATGACAAACTGGTTATGTTTGCTGGGATTCTGACAACCCCGCTGTCATGGACAGAGAACAATGTGCAATGGTCCGTCAGTATGAAGGGCTTGCAGGAGCACTTTGATAAATCAATCGGGCGACTGATCAGCCAAGACGACTTCCCAGAGGTGAACTGCTCAAGCTGTGACGGAAAGATGATGCCGATTGTTTACGGCAATCCGTGCAAGCGTGTTCCCGCATGTGTGATTGATCGACCTGGAGAGGGGTATCTTGGATCAGCGTTTGGCCAGCAGGATGAAACTGTCGTTATCCACGACGAAGCGAGCAAGCTGTATTTTACAACTGGATCACAAATAACTTTGATTATCGGTTACCCAAATAACTTTGAGTCAGTTGTGGGCAGTTTTGCGAATGAGACATCACGGTTTTTTAATGTGACATCTAGAAGCAGCATCCTTTACAGCGGCAATGTATCGGGCATATACGCAGCAGAAGGCCAGCGATACATCATGATCAATCAATCAGTCCTCGCAGATCCCACGTTTACCCTCAGGGGCAATCCGCTCTGGTTGAACAATGGCAGCGGCTGGTATGAAACGATGATTACAACCTGGGATTATCAAGGAAGCCAGGTTGCGATAGTTCAAGAGCCTCCTGACTTTACCGCCAGTTCGTCAACAGAATTTAAAATCGGTTCAGTTGCTCAGACTAAATTTAATTGGACTCCTGGCGCACCCGTTTACGAACTTGGGACTTTCAAATACCTACTAAACTATTTGCCATCAGAGGAAGTCGTGAGGATCGAGGCTCTTGCATCATCAGGGTCTGCAGGAGGTGGCCAAACAAGGGATGTGTTTTTAACTTACAACACAAATGCCTATTCGGTAAACCTGAACGACAAGAGCCACAACGCGACGATCGGTAGGGAAACTGACGATCCCGGCCTGACTACGCTGACGCTTAATTCACCTCCAACTGTTTACGGTTTTCCTGAAGAAACAATCTATGCCACAATCAAAGGTATTATGAACGATGAAGGCGATGCGATCGAAGATCCTGCCGACATCATGAAGCATATTTTAGAGAGTCCGTTCATAGGCAACATTGCAGACGAGTACATTAACAACGATTCATTTTCCCTTGCTGCCAGCCAGGTTGTTACCAAGATGGGATTTGCAATCCGGGAAGAAAAGAAACTCAATGAACTGATCAGCGAGCTGGCAATGCAATCGAACTGCATTGCTTTCTGGGATACAGGCCAGATTTATTTACGGTATTTAGAAAGCGATTATTCTAACCATCAGGCAGTGCTGAACCCAGACAATGTACTTAATGGCTCGCTTTCAATCGAGATGACGCCTGTTAAAGACTATCCGACTGAGATCGTTTCGAAGTTTCGACAGGCTATTCCGAGCCCGGAGCAAAGGCTATCGCGGTCGAGCGATGAAGCGATCGCGTCTTTTGAAAAGAAGCGAACCGAGATGGATCTCTGGGCTTATCAGTACCCGACGTCCGTTGCGATCGTTACCGAGAATTGGCTGCTCTACCGTCTGAAAATGAACAAGTTGATCAAGATCAGTTCGTTCCTGAATTGCTCACACGTACAACCGGGAGATGTTGTGCTGCTGAATTACGCCGACGGAAACGGAGGATTGGTCTTAGACGCAACCTATGGTCGCGTGCGGTCTATCTCTCATAGGTTCGGTCAAGTCGAACAGGGAACAATCGACTCAATTGGCATGGTCGTTGAAACAAACCTCTGGCCATTCACCGTAAATGTATCTACGCCGGAGGATCAAGTCTGCGCAAGAATTATCGGCAATGCTGAAGATGGCGGCAGGGGCAAACCAGATTTTCCATCCGTGGGAGTTCCGGTCACAACGACGGGTGAGCCAACAACGACAACGACAGGTGAGCCGACAACGACGGCGCCGGGGACAACAGTCGCGCCGACGACAACGGCGAGTGGAGGGGAATGGTCATGCCCTCCTACTTCTCAATTTAAACCCGGTGCGGGGTTCACTATGGATCTTACGGGGGCTGGGAACGGGTCGTGCATGACAGAACAAGCTAAGGCAGCATGGAATCAATCACATGTCGTGCCGATGGGCGGTCAAGGGTGGTATAAAGATGTAACCGACGGAGTAGGTTTTTATGGTAACATTTATATAGGTCAAAATCATTGCGGAGGAGGCGGTGTCACAATCCATGTGCAGTTATCAATTTCTGGTTCAGAAAATCAGTACCACTATGAATTGAACGTTTTTGAGGCAAGTCCATCGCAAACGGTGTGGGTTCTAGATCTGCTTGTGCAATGGGGGCAAGATTGTCCGACACCACTTTCGTCAATCACATTGATAACCAATCCTGATCCTCCGGCGTAGATACATTTACGTAGATAAGCAAGAAAGTGAGCAGAGTTGAAGAAACTAACTATCGGAATGGCGGTGTACGATGACGCTCGCGGCGTCTGGTTCACGATTCAGGACATCAGGAAGCACTACCCTGAATTGATGGATCAAGTCGAGTTCATCGTCGTTGACAACAATCCAAATTCCAAGCACGGAAAAGCAACAAAGGATTATGTCACAAACTGGGTGAAGAATGGTCGCTATATCCCGTTTGACAAAGGCGGGACTGCAGCGCCACGGGATCACATCTTCCGGGTCGCAAGCACACCGGCAGTGCTTTGTATGGACTCGCATGTGCTGCTTGATAAGGACGTGTTGCCCCGACTGCTGGCGTGGTACGACCTGCACCCCGAAACAAAGGATCTGCTTCAAGGCCCGATGCTGTATGACGGTTTGGACGGCAACATGGCAACGCATATGAATGAAGTCTGGCGGGCCGGGATGTATGGCACATGGGGATCTGACCCGCGTGGGCATAACCCCTATAGCCCACCGTTCGAAATCCGAATGCACGGACTCGGGCTATTCAGTTGCCGCAAGGATGCCTGGCTGGGCTTTAATCCCGACTTCAAAAAGTTCGGCGGCGAGGAAGGATACATTCACGAAAAGTACCGAACGCACGGGCGTAAAACATGGTGCCTGCCGTTCCTGCGCTGGAATCACTGCTTCATCCGACCGGGAGGCCCGAAGTACCCTATCTGCAATTCGTACAAGCTGCAGAATTATCTGATCGGCTGGCGGGAACTCGGGATGAACCTCGACGATCCGGTTAATCATTTTCGCCTGTATATGGATGACGCGGAAATCAGACGCATCATTCAAAGCCTGGGAATCGATTACGAATTAAAACCGAAAGTGAAACATGAAAACGCTGTGCCAGTGTAAAGCCCCCGGATTCTGCCCGCGTCATCTGTGCGAGAAATCGCAAGCAGAGGTTCGCCAGTGCCAGACCGACTGGGTGCACTACCACTATCAGGAGCGAAAAACGGACAATCTGCAGCCGGGCGGTTCACACGTTAAGCGTGACCCGATCCGCTGCGATGTGATCATGCCGTACCACGCAGGAACCCTCGCTTACGTTGAAGAGGCGGCACGTTCGATTCTAAACCAGAACAACGCGGAAGTGATCTTGCATCTGGTCGGCGACGGGATTTCCCCTGAAGACGGAATTGATATGCCGGGCGTGAGGAAGTATTTCACGCGCAAGCAGGTTGGCCCCTATGCCGCACGGATGATGGTCTTTGACTATCTGGAGACCGACTTTATTCTGATGGCTGACTCAGATGATATCTACCATCCGAACCACTGCTTCTATGCCGTTGCCTGTTTGATGGACACGGGGCGTGATCTGTTCGGGGCCAGCATGGAACAGTTCGTTGATTACCGGGATGGCTCCTGCGATCTGCTGAAAGAGACATTCAGACAATTCCCGATCATTACATCAGGCAGGCCAGAGAAATCCGTACCAGATGGGAATATCGTACATGCGACCTTGGCAATCACTAAGACGGCTTTTGCGGCGTTGAATGGATATTATGATAGCGTTGTCGGTGCAGACACGCACCTGGTGAGGCGGGCCAGCGAAGCGGGTTACAAGTCGTTTATCTCTGATAAGGTTGTTGCACAACGGCGGCTGCATCGAACATCATTGACCAATTGCGCAAAGCTGGGAATCAGGTCTACTCAACGCTGGAAGATCAGGCAGGATCTGGAAGAGCACTTCAAGCGGATTCAGTCAGGCGAACCCGTGGAGTCATTCGGAAGGCTGGATAAGTGGATTAAGTCGGACCTGTTGATTGTGGGCTCGGCCCCCAGAGACACTGCGCCAGACATCGAAAAGAGCGATTACGATATCGATGTGTTTATCCCCTATTACAAAAATCTGCATTTAGTTCCCCAGACGATTGATTCGATTCTCTGGCAACACGGCGTGAAGCCGTTTATTCATCTGGTCAATGACTGTTCGCGAGAAGACGACACGGAATTAAAGCGGCGGTACGGGTATCTGCCAAACGTGGCCTGGTACAAAACAAAAAGGAATGTCGGGCCTTATGCGATTGCAAACAGCCTCTTTTATCACACGAGGACGCGATTTATCGGCATTGCAGACAGCGACGACATTTACCTCCCGGATCACTTTGGTACTGCTATCTCCGACATGGAAGGGAACAAAGCCGATGCCTGGGGAAGCGTGATGACTCAGTTTCTGAACCCGCTGGAGTTGCACACAAAACATAATCTATCGACAATCGAAAAGCACCCGATAGCCGACTCTGGAAGAAAAGTCGGTCTGCCGTATCCCCGGCTGGTTAACGGCACGATGGTGATCCGTAAAAGAACTTTCGAAGCGTTAAATGGATTTAATGGCAACTGGCAATGTGCAGCCGATACGGAGTTCTCTCAGCGACTCCAATTTCCGAGCGACGTTGGCGGGCGTGTTTTCTTCTCGGACCAGGTGACAGCACTTCGAAGAATATGCAGCAACAGCCTTTCGAATTCCGACGGTAAGTACGGCTTGAAATCTTCGGAGCGCGACCAGATCAAAAACGAAAGCGTGGCCCGATATCAACTCTGGAAAAGGCAGGGACTGAATGATCCTCGGCAGCATGGAACCCTCGACACTCAGGATGATGTATTGGATTCGGACTATCGGTTGACCAGCACCAACAGAGACAAAATAACGGCCTGTATTGCGACGATCCCCCGGCGAGTCTATGCGCTGGAGAAAACCATCGCGTCTCTGATCAATCAGGTAGATGCGATCAAGGTGCATTTAAACGATTATCAATTCGTCCCGGAGTTTCTGAAGAATCCGAAAATAGAACTTGTTTTCGGGGACAATTCAGCAATGAGCTGTCGAAAGTTTCTTTGGTCTGATAAGTTGAGCGGGTTTATTTTTACATGCGACGATGACTTGATTTACCCGCCTGACTATGTGGTGAAGATGGCCGAAGCTATCACCAAACATAAATGTATTGTCTGCGCTCATGGAAGCAGATTGCCACCTGGCAAGATTGAAAGCTTTTATAAAAACCGTACCGTCTACGATGCACGGCGGGAAGTTCCGTATGATGTCCGGGTGGACGTGCCGGGAACCGGAGTAATGGCATGGCACACTGATCACGTTCAGATCAAACCTGAAGATATAAATCTTCCGGGGATGGAAGACATCGCGGCTTATTGTTTTATGTTCAATAACAGTGTGCCGGGTGTTGTAGTAAAACATCAGACTGGGTGGTTTGTGTCATCAACGCATAAAAATGACGGTGGGCTTTACAGCGATTCAATCCGCGACGACAGAAGGGAAACGGAGTTAATCAATGCCCATAAAAACCATCGGGCGTAGCCTCTGGAACCGCCTCACTAAAGTGGGACACGTCGAATATGACGGATTCGTCGAGGTAAACGGCCTGCGGTTCACAAGCCTGCGAACCATGTTCAATGGCAATCCCCCAGATATTCAATTCGGTCTGTATGGGGACTGTCGATTCACAAGTAACACAATCAGAGAGTTCAAATGTTAGAAATCCCGAATCTTGAAATTCACGCGACCTACGCTTGCAATCTGCACTGTAAAAGCTGCTCACACTTTTCGGATATGCAGGTGGGAAAAAACGTTCCCCTGGCTGAGATCAGCGCCCAGATGATGCAGTGGAGCGGCCGTCTGGCTCCGAAGTTCTTTTCGATCCTGGGAGGCGAACCGACGCTAAATAAAGAACTCTGCGGAATCGTGCACGAATGCCGGAAGCAATGGCCCCTCTCGCAATTGAGACTGATCACAAACGGATTCTATTTACACAGACACCCTGACCTGCCGAAAATCCTGCAAGACACTGGCTGTGATCTGGCCGTTTCTGTGCATCACGACGGCGAAGAATATACCGAGAAGCTGAAGCCGGTGCGGGAACTACTTGACCAGTGGTCTGCTCAATATAAATTCAAGTTGACGTTTCGGCCATCGGCGAAAACATGGCGCACGACATTCGAGGGTTATGGATCTGAGATGAAACCGTTTACCGACGGAGACCCGGAAAGCAGTTACAAGATCTGTGTTGCGAAACATTGCCCGCAAATATTCGGGGGGAAAATCTGGAAATGCCCACAGTTGGCGTATCTGGGACTGGTTGATAAAAAACACAAGCTCGGCGACGAATGGCAGAAGTATCTATCGTATCGCCCACTATATCCGACCTGCTCAGACGCAGAGTTGCAGCAGTTCTTTGCCACGAAAGCAGAGCCGGCGTGCGCCATGTGTCCGGCCCATCATCGGCATTTTGAAATTTCCAATCCGTTGCATCCTCTGGAGCAGGTTAAATGACATTACCAAAGCTCGTCTGCCTCTGCTGTACTTATCTCAGGCCGCAACTGCTGGCATCCATGATTCGTGACTTCGAGTCGTTCGACTATCCAGACGATAAGAAGCAGCTCTTGATACTGGACGATGTGGGGCAATACCCCTCGGAGCCAAGTGGCCCCGGCTGGTCTATCATCTCGGAGAAAAACAAGTATCCCACTTTGGGAGAAAAGCGAAACGCTGTAGCCGCCATGGCTCCCGCTGATGCTGACGGCTTTGTTGTCATGGATGATGATGACGGTTACTGCGCATGGACACTCAGGGCTCATTCTGAGGCGTTACAGAGAGCGGACGTTTCCCAGCCGACGCGAGTCTATTCAGAAGCGAATTCAGACAAGCGGCTTTTACTGGATCGCGGCAAAGGAATCTTTCACGGGTCGTGGGCATATACCCCGGAAGCATTTAAAAAAACAGGAGGCTACACGGCCAGAGATAGCGGCGAAGATCTCGACCTGATGCGAGCATTCAGACGCACGCAATGCCAGATTGCTGATCCGTGCGAGAAGTATCCCCCCTATTACGTTTATCGTTGGCAGCACACTGGATCTTATCACGTTTCTGGCAAGTCCCAAAAAGGACTGGTACTGCTACGCGATGACTGGAAGAAAATGCCGAAGGTTGAAACGCTTCCGGATCCAGCAGAACGCAATTGGTCACTGGCTGCCAGAGAGTTTCTCGGCTGCCTGAATGGGGTTGATGTCTCGGAATACTGGATAAAAAACAAACCAGAACTACTCAAAAGGACTGAACCCTGATGCTGTTTAGCTGCTACTTCACAGGCTTTCCCGATCCACAGGGAAAAGGCCAGATGCTTGCTGATGATGACACCAAAGTGGAACCGCTGATCTCGGATTGTGAACGGCTTGGCGTGGAGTTGATCGTCTTTCACGATCTGCTGTCTGATTCGTTCTGCGAAAAGTGGTCGAGCGATTTAATTCAGTTCGAGCGTGTACCCGTCTCCCCGACTTATTCAATCTGCGATTATCGGCACTTCTGCATTCGGGACTGGCTGGAAGATCACGAATATCATTCGGTCTGGTACTGTGATCTTTTCGACGTGCGAATGAACCGCAGACCGGAATCAATGCTGGATCTGTTCCCGGAATATGAATTGTTTCTGGGTGCCGAACGCATCGAGTGGAAGAACAGCATTGCCACACCAGATGGGCGATGGATGGTCAATAAATTCAAACAGACATACGGCGACGTTCCTCCTGAGAGTCTGAATCAAACGATTCTGGCAAGCGGTCACTGGGGCGGTACTTACGTGGTCGCAAAGAATTTCGTCAATCAGTTGTGCCTGGAATTCGAGCAGGTCAACGCACAACGCAGAAACCTGAACATGGCCGTCTACAACCAGGTGGCCTATCGCAGTTTCAAATTCTGGGCTGAGGGAGCCCCGTTTAATTCCGTGTTTCGAAAATTCGATTACTCGGCAGATGTTGTTTTTATCCACAAATAAGGAAGCGGACTATGTCTTTTTATGATGCAGTGGCACGGGTCTGGAATCAGGATCGCGACTACTCACAGGGGGCAATCGGCAAGGAAGTGTGGGACGCTATCGCGACCCATATTAAACCGAATTCGAAAACGCTGGAATTTGGTTGCGGCATGAGCACCCTGCTCTTTGATTACTCTGGACATCAGCACACGGCGATTGATAACAGCCTGACCTGGGTTGACATGGTGGAATCGCATAACCCGTCCGAACAGATTTCAATCATCGTCTCTGAGTTAAAAGAAAACGGCTTTTATCTTAATGTCCCCCCCGGGCCTTATGATTGTGTTCTGATCGACGGGCCAGCCGGGGAAGGCAAACGCAGCGGCGTGATTGAGATTATCGAATCGCTGGTCAAGGAAGGCGCGGTCATTATCGTGGACGACACGAACCGGCCCAAGGAAAGGGCGCTGTCGGAAGCAATTCAGAATCTGCTCTGTGCTTCGCAGGTAATCGAGGGTGACACATCGCATGGCCGCAAGTTCGATCTGATCATTGTTTGAAATCGGAGCAACTGATGTTCGAAGAATTTTTGTTAACACAGGTCCGCAGTCGCGGCATTCAGTGCGCAATTGAAACCGGGACCAATCAGGCACGGACCACAAAGGTTCTGGCAAGGCATTTCCTAAAGGTGTTTTCAATTGAACTCAGCCAGAAGCTGTTTATTGAAGCAATCGGCATGGATTTCGTCAACAGGGATGGGGTTGAGTTTATTCACGGCGATTCAGCAGAGCATGTGGCACTGCTTGCGAATGATATTGACGCCCCCTGCTTCTGGTATCTCGACGCGCATTTTTGCGACATCACCGGCAATGAAGCCACTTCCGAATTTCCGCTCTGGAAAGAACTGGAAGCGATCAGGGAACGCGAGAACCTGCAAGATGTGATCTGGGTTGATGACGTGCATACGTTCTCAGAAGCACGGCCAGATCTCGGGCAGCCGTGGGAAGATGTTACGGTCGATGCGGTGAAAGAACTGTTCCCAGATCGAACGCTAGTTGTGGTAGATGACGGGCTTGTGGTTCTTTAATTCGACTCAGGATTGAACGACTCTGAGATAGACCCAGTGTTTACGAATCGCTGTAGCACTTCAATTAACTCAGCAGCCTGATCTCTTCCGAGATGCATTCGAGTCCAGAAAGCGGTTCCCTCTGGAAACTCAACCGGCTGCCATCCTTCTCCGGGAATCAGCACTTGTGGTTTTGGGTCGTCAATACCAACCCATACAGCATCTTGCGTGGCGAGGCTAGAATCTTGGATTGAGCATTCGTTTCCGTAAAGATCTGTGAATACTCCGACCTTAAAGCCTCGCTTAGTTTTCTTCAGTCGAATCGGCATCTACTCTCTCCTCTTCTGCGCTGAACGGCCTGCCCTGCTTAACGTCATGCAATGCCATATCGAGCTGTAATCCGTGGCTGATCAGTTGCCGGACGGCTGCCGAGAATTGCGGTTTACCTGCGCGTGTTAGTCCGTTATCCATGGCGTAGACTTCTATTGCCGCGATCTGGATCGAGCTGAACTGGATCAGCTTTTTAGTGCTCTCTTCGCTTGCAGTATCCATGTTCCTGGCTCGTATAAATAGATTTGTGATGCACAAAATAGTTTGTGGTTGGTAGGCGATTTAAAAACCACCTCTCTTACTAATGGTCCAGGCCGATCAGAGTAGAGTTCATTGACTCTTCCCTCCCAGATCCTATGCCCGTCATAGACTGCTTTGTCGTCGATTTCGCCACGTAAATAATTCATTGTTTTTTCCTTTGCTGTTGAGTGATTTTAAAACTCGCGTGCCTGCCGTTTGGGTGTCGGTAATCAGCCGACCGGCAGGCACGCAAAAGGATTCAGTTATTTTTCACGCTTGCGATGACTTGCTCGGTGCTAACGTCGCCATTGCTGTGGGCGTAGCCCCAACTAAATCCGTCGAGCAGATCGCAATCGCCAGAGACCTGATCAGCGTCAATACCAGCATCCCGCAATTCGGCGGCACAGGATGCGCCGAAGCAGCCAGCATCCCACCACTTTTCCGCGTCAGCGAAAAAACCGTAACCGACCCACTCACGAGCGTTGCTTTCAATCTCGCTATCACCACCGATGAGGCTGCGGTAATTCGTGCAGTCGATCATAGTGATCATGTCCGCAACGTTGCCCTGAGTGTCATAAGCGTTGTTGTGTCGCAGTTCGAGTTTTCGCATTTCTTTTTTCCTTTTCGATTGATTAAATCAGAGTGCCGAGTTTTGTTTTGAGTCACTTGTGTGCCTCGATTGATTAAGTATATATCTAGTTATCGGTCTTGTAAATGGTATATACCAAATTTTCTCAAGAATTCCAGAAAATAAATCCGATGCGTGTCCTACCTATACAGACAGGTGTAAATCACCGCTGCCAAGATTTATATATACAGAATGACATCAGGACACGCTGTCCTTAACTAAGGACATATTGACCTTAACTAAGGACACAATGACCTACTAATCATACATTACACAGGCATTAATACAGAAATCATGATGGGGATGATATTTTGAGATCTGTCTTTTGCTTGCATAAGTAACCGTTTTTGATTTACTGAAAGAGAGCGTGAGTCCTGTTCATAAGAATTATTCAGGATTCGAAGCTTCTTTTTTATTGATTTAATCCAAACGCAAGCGTATAAGAAGGGAATGATCATGTCACCTATTAAAGATGTATTTACCGTTTCGCAGGTCGCAGAAGAGATCGGCGTAACGAGTACGCGCATTCGGCAGATTTGCATTGAACACGGGATCGGCAAGAAGATTACCGACCATATGCGGCTCCTTTCCGAGGAAGATGTCGAGCAGATTAAAGACATCCGCAAGGCGAATGACCAGCCAAAAAACAGTTTCACCGTGAGTGAGGCAGCAGAAAAAATCGGCATCAGTGAAAGTCGAGTTCGCCAGATATGTATTGAGCATGATCTGGGCGAAAGAAGAGGTCAGTTCAAATATCTGTCAAAAGAAGAGGTTAAGGTTATTGGGGAGTCGAGGAACAAGCCTGGACGACCAAGAACTAATTTCTGACTTTTACACTGATTTCTATTGACGACCAAATGCATAGACGTTAAAGTTACGCGCAGTCAATCCGGCTGTGTGTAAAGTTGAACGCTTAACCTCACACAGTCGAAAGGTTGTGTGAGGTTTTTTTACGGACTTAGGGAGAAGTGAATGTCTTTCAGTTTTGAAAAGTTCCAAAAACCAGATGATCCTAGAGACCAGCACTTCGCGTCCATCAGGAAAAACAGTGGGTACCTGCAGTTTACGAAAAGTGCTGCAGTTGAGTTCTGTATCTGTCAGCACGAATACGCATTCCTCTACTGGGATCGTGAGCAGTCAGTGATGGGGGTTGAGCTTCTTTATTCTGAATCAAGAGGTGCATTTGAAATTCACAAGTGTCCGAACGGCACAGCCGCAATAAGATGCAAGCCCTTTTTCGAAGCGCATGGAGTTTGTTTAAACAACTCGATTCGAGTGTCTGTCGAGAAGGATGATGATTCAGGGGTTTTGGTTCTGAGGGGAATCCAGGTCGATGAAAAGTCAACTGTCATTGCCGAGGATGGGCACTCTGAGTTGATCACTGAAAAAGAAGCAGCCCGTCTGCTGGGATGCTGTGAACGGTCTGTATACATGTTGCGGAAGGACGGAAAAATCCGATGCGTAAAAATCGGGACTGCGGTTCGGTATGCACGGTCTGAGGTTGACCGTTTCGTCAAAGACGAAATGAAATAATAAATGCAGGTTGCGTCCATGTCGGGTGGAACGCTGACAGCGGTATGGCAGACCGCACTGCGAATTAAGTAGCAGGCCAAACCAGTGATGCGGGTTCGAATCCTGTCGGACGCTTTTATGAAAGAGGATGCCTGAATGAGCAACGAACCAAGAACAATCAGAGAGTCTGGAATCGGCAGAAAAGTAATCACCTGCGCTGGCCTGTTTGTCAATGTGCTTTCTGAGGCTGGCGACGGTTGGTTTAAGTGCCGAACGCCAGAAGGTATTAATCATGAACTGCATGGATCGTGCACAATCAAAATGGTAAAGGAGTGAATCATGAGTGAAACCTACGGAAGCCTGCTCCGAAAAATCCGAACAGAGGCGGGGTACTCTCAAGTAAAATTCGCCAGAATGTTCGGCATGTCCGGCCAGCATCTGAGCGCGGTCGAGCAAGACCGCCGACCTCCCTTCGATCCCTATCTAACAATCTCATTCATGACAGAACTCGGAATGGACCACATGCTGGATGAGCTGCTGACGCTCCAGGCTGATTCACGCGGCTTTATTGAGTTTGATAAACCGCAGGAAGAACTTGTCGGCGAATGCTGGGAACCACTGGTTAAGCTGCGGAACAAGGTTCTGCTCGGCAGAATGACACCCGAAGACTGGGAAGCGATCGCACAGATTGTAAATGAGGAATGCCATGCCTGAAACGAAAACACTGTCCACACGCTGGATGGTCGCCAGTGACTACGATTCGGTAATGCAAATCGAGCGTGCCAGCTTCGATCATCCGTGGAGCCTGGATGTTTTCCTAAAGCTTCAGCGTGCTTCCAGCCGGTCCTGCATTGGTATGGTCGCTCAGTACCGATCACAGATAGTCGGCTTCGTAATGTATGAACTCCTGAAAAGCCGGATTGAGATATTGAATTTCGCGGTTAATCCGGATTACAGAAGGCTGAATATTGGCTCTCTGATTGTCGAGAAGCTGAAGAATAAGACGATCCAGCAAAAGCGAAGCGAGTTATTTCTTTCGCTGCGTGAGACGAATCTTGGCGCCCAGTTGTTTTTTCAAAAGTGCGGCTTTCTCGCAGAGGCCGTGATTGAGGATTACTACCAAGATACTGGCGAAGCGGCTTATGTTTTTCGGAATCGATTAGAGAGAACTGGCAAAGAGTTTGCTCCCGGTCTGTCTCCGACTAATCGTATTTCAAAGATTATGGAAAGTGGTTGAGAACCCCCGGCAGAGCTAGGAATCGAACCAGCCCCCGATGCAGATCTGGGTATTTTTAATCACGAGAAAAGAGAATCAGATCAATGATCACAAAAATGGTAGAGCCGAAAAAGCAAGCTCGCGAACCGCTGACAGATCGGCAACAGGTCATCTACAACTTTATTCGCAATACGATTGCTGCTGGTCGCCCATCGCCAACAGTTCGTGAGATAGGGGATGAATTTGGTATCAAGTCTCCCAACGGCGTGATGGCACACCTGAAGGCGTTGCAGCGTAAGGGTTGGATTAATCGCGAAGACTACGCGGCACGATCAATCACATTGGTATCCGAGCCGCGTACTGAATTCATCACGCTCACACCAGGTCAGTCGCTGAATGTTGGTGGCGTGATGGTCGGCGTGGTTGGAGTTGGCGAGACCGAAGTCAACCTGGAGGTGATATATCCCGATAATCAGGAACTGACAACCGATGAATGACTTTCATTTCATAGCCGCTGTCACAGGCGGCATCTTTTTTGTTTTATTAAAATTCGGATTACTTTGCGAAAGGAATCGAAGTGTTAGTATTATCGAGAAAAGCAGACGAAGTAGTTGTGATCACGAATAACCGGACCGGGGAAAAGATCAGAATTACCATGCTGGGCATCAGGGGCAGTAGGAGTCGTATGGGTTTTGACGCTCCCGGCGATTACAGAATCGACCGGGAAGAGAATGTAACGGACGAACCATTGGCAGAAATGACAACAGGAGGTTAGACTATGGCTGTTGCTAAAACCGCCAGATCAAAAGCGAAATCTAAAAAAATGGGACGCTCACGTAAAGAACCAGATCTTTCAACATACTCCAGCCGAATGGCTGCGAGGTTCCGGGAGCTGCGCGTTGAGAAGTATGACACGCTTGACGAGTTCAAGACCGTACTGTCTCAGCATGGATTAGATGTTCCGCTGCAAACGCTCTACAAGTACGAGCAGGGCCGGACAAATATCAATCCAGATTACTACCCATATATCGCTTCTGCCCTTGGAAAGTCTGTCCGGGCTTTCTTGCCTGCGGAATAACTATTTTATCCAAATCAGATAATATTTGAGCAATGTCTATTTACATCTATTGTCTAAATGCGATAATAACATGTAACAAACGAGGGCTGGCACCTAACGCCAATCAGACTGCCAGCCCTCTTGGAAAACCACCCCTTTAAAGGAGATAATCCATTGATTAAACTACCAAACGCAGACGAACAAGACAACGACAACATCATCATCGAGAACGTAGGACCAATAAGTCACGCCGCAATACCCGCAAAACCGGGACATATTACGGTTTTGCGAGGATCAAACGGCACTGGCAAGACGCACGCACTGTCTGCCGTGAATGCGTTCGCCAGCGGAAAAGACAAAGGCGCCGTGCCTCTCAAGGACGGTGCCAAGAAAGGCCGCGTGGAATTCGGCGGTGTGCGATTGAGCGTACAAAAGGTCAACCGCATGAAGGGCGAGTTGGACGTTGCGACC
>Ga0075119_1000600_pt1 | contig 18849 bp, 21 predicted proteins | sample AntAceMetag02UK9_FD_69791 | JGI IMG/M metagenome (GOLD analysis project Ga0075119, IMG submission 69791) | Saline lake microbial communities from Ace Lake, Antarctica - Antarctic Ace Lake Metagenome 02UK9 | ecosystem: Environmental > Aquatic > Non-marine Saline and Alkaline > Saline | place... | reverse complement strand
CCAACCACTCATCCCAAAGGCCAGCACGCCCTTGATATATCATCAACTCTTTAAGCTGTATCTCGTGCTGCTTGATCTGTTCAAGTGCAAAAAACGCCTCAGAATCAGAACCACCAGCGCTTGCTTTTTTGGATATTGCAGATTTGTTGTCAAAGAAACTGAAAAGATGCTGCCCCGCTGCCATGATGTCTCCACCATTGGCCACAGTTTCTTTAATAACTGCAAAAGCAGCGTTGGCTATGGCGAGTTCGGCTAGCATCTGTGCGGGGTCTCTGTTACTTCGTCAACGCAAGCGCGGCAAAATACGGAGCCGCGCAACTCCACCAATCATCAAACTTCCGGGAACAGGCACTTCTGAATAAACTCACTTACTACCTCCGGCTCAAAGCCAAGTGCCGTCATAACTCTGGGCGTGTGGGGGTTTTGCTTCTGCCAGTGGCAGTAGTTGTTGTGCTCATTAGTATAGTCCCCCCGTGTGGGTTTGCCAAGCGTTGCGAGATAGTGCGCTAGGTTTTCTTTGGCAAAGTCTAACAGCTCTCGCAGCTCGTCGGGGTCTTGTATGTTGCCTGCGGCGACCATGCGACCACTAAATATCTGTTGCGCCCAGTGAGGCAGCTGCCGCTCCTTGCTCCAGCGTTTTTGTGCTGACCGCTGAGCAAAATACGTGTCTAGGGGGGTGTCTCCGGCTACGGGGCTAAAGTCGTGAAACGCGCCAGTTACTTTGTTAGGGCCGGCAATAAGGTCAAACCCATATATTGGTGATGGGTCGTTGACGTGGGGAAAGATGCACAGGTGCATCATAAAGAGCTTGTGGGTATCGCTGGCGTCGACCACATCTAAGTGCGCCCTACGGAACGCAGCGCCTCGCCACAGGTGGTTTACCCATGGGAACGAGTGCCCCTCGTCGTATGCCTCTTCTCCCGAGAACTCATCTACGAACCAACTAACAGCTTCCCTAAGCTGCTGATGCAGTGAGGTCATCGAAGTGTTTTAGGACATAGTCAAACGCCACGTTTGCCTCGTCCGCCATGTCGTCCGTGAGTTTTGCCCGCAACTTAGCTACAAGCTCCGATCGGTTAGCAAACTCAAACCTTTTGCCCTGCCCGGGGAGCTTTGACTTCATTAGCTGGCCGCCGTACATGTCCCCCATGTGCCGCACATATATGTGGGCTAGGATCTTTTCGGCGGGTAAGTCTTTTACGTACTCGGAGTATTCGACTGCGGACGCGGACAACGCTGGGGGTGCTAGCGGGTCACCTAACTCGGCGAAGTCTTGCAATAAAGCACTCTCACGCTTCATGTCCTCTAGCCCGCTTAGCAGTCCTAGCTGCGTAGCCCTACTCTCCAGAGAGGCGTAGCACTCTATGCAGTCGTGTAAAAACGTCGCGTATGTGCGGCTACCCATACCGCCGGAAAGCATCAACTGGGCAAAGGGGTGAACCTCAGCCGCAGTGTGCTTAGCGTGGATTGCGTCACGAAGGGTCATAAATACTCTTATGTTTGTGTAGTAGAGCTTAAGTTTAAAACAGGAAGTTCTTTAAGCACCCAGTTGGCAACCCAAGCCCCATCTACAAAAATTGGAGGGAGATTTAACTCTGCTTCGTAAACAGCCGGGTCAAATATAGGTTGTTCCACTATTTGAAATTCAACAACCGAAGCACCAGTCTGACGGCACTCTTCGGTTACGCTGTACCACTCGGGTAACGTAAAACGATCATCGTAATTTGAAGAAGGATTTTCTTGTAACAAATCAGAGTAAGTATATGGAAACTTTAAGATTAAGTTATCTTTAACTTTGAGGTAGTTCATTAAGTTATCTTTCTTTTTTGCGTACAAGAATACTATCATCTACAAAATAAAGATAATCTAGTTCAGAAGTATTTAATATAATATTTGCATTTTCTTTTGTCTGAACTAGAGGCATGCCTGCTAAATTTAAACTTGTATTTAATAGCATAGGACACCCTGTTTTAGCGTAAAACTTTTGCAAAAGATTATACAAAGCTCCAGAAGATACAGTCTGAACTCGGCAAGTCCCGTCAACATGTATAACGCCGGGCATCATAGCAAGCGCGTTTGGTCGAGCTTTAAAGTTCACGGTCATAAATTCTGATTTTGATAAACCTAAAGTTTCAAAGTAAGTATCAAAATGTTCTTCTAACATAACGCCAGCAAATGGTCTATACCATTCTCTATTCTTTATTTTATTAACTAAATCTTTGGCGTTGGAATTTCGGCAGTCAAATAAAATACTTCTGTGCCCTAAAGCTCGAGGCCCGGACTCGGGGCAGCTTTCAAAAAAACCAATACTTTTTTGAGCAATTAATAAATCACAAACATCATCTAAACTAGCTAGATGTCCTTTAGGTGTAATTTCACTGGCATCATAGTAGTGATAGAAATTATCTTTTAGGCCGTCGGGCATAGTGGTTGTAAGCTCAAAATGTTTGAGCATTGCCGCGCCAATACTAATACCTGTGTCATCCGCAACAGGCTCAAAGTAAAAGTTAACATCAGGCATTTTTTCAAGGTAGTGGGCGTTTGCAACAACGTTTAGTCCGTACCCGCCTACAACACAAACATTTTTTATACCTGTTTCTGATACATAACGCTCAATTAGTTCAAGAACAGCTTTTTGAGATTCGACTTGTACATGTTTAGCTTTTTCTGCGTAGTAAGCATAATTTTCTTTGGTAACCTCATCAGTTATATTCTGCTGCTCCCCCACAAAACAAACACCTAAGTTTCGTAAAGATGGACTAAACCTAGTAGCGTTATCAAAAAAATACCTGCCGTCAACTAAGCTGTCTGTAACTAGAGGATCGAAAGTAGTTTTGGTACAGTAAGAGGATAGGCCCATTGCTTTACCATTCTCTAGCTGTTGCTGGCCCATTAACGTAGTAGCCGCTTCATACATAGAAACAATACCAAACGAACTTCTAGCAAAAATATCTACATTTGAGCCGTATGTACTTTGAATGTTATGCTCTGTAATTACTTTAGAAGCTTCGCCTTTTAGTAGAAAAAAGTTTTTGTATAGCGGAAAATGACTATTTTGTTTAGAAAATGCGTAAACACTTTCTGCTTCTCGAGCGACTTTATCACCATTAACAAAAAATAAAGAGCCATTTCTATCAACTACAAATACTAAAGCTTCTGAAAAAGTACTATTACAAAAGGCTAAAGTTGCATGGCACAAATGATGTAGCAAACCTGAGTAATTTTCTAACGGTACATTAAAAAACTTTTTTACGTAGTGGTTGTAGGTTGCTTCAATATCTGGCTCATCGTTAGATGGCGTTACATATAAACACCTATCTAACTTAACATTAAATAACTCTCTAAATTTTTCTAAAGACTTAAATGGGTGCTTGTCTCGTTTTGTACCTGATAGCCGTTCTTCTTTACAAAAAAACTTAACAACTCCATCTTCTAAATAACAGACAGAACTATCGTGCGCAATACTAAAAACTAAAATATTCATAATTTAGTAATTGTTATATACCCATCAGAAGCAACAAAAGAACTATTTAAAATACCAGTAGAAGAATAACTACCTCCGCCACCACCAAAAAAAACACCGTTTTGGTTGCTTCCACCGCCGCCAGAATACCCACCACCTCCGCCACCACCGCCAGTGTTTCCGTGAGTACCCCCTCCGCAACCAAATCCTCCGCGAGCTTGCGTTTGTCCAGCATTTGCTCCAGCTGCACCATTAAGATAGGAAAAACCACCTGAATTAGTTTGGCTGCTAGCGTTACCTCCGTTACCAGAATAACCACCTCCGCCGCCTCCCCAACCACTACTACCGCCACCCCCACTACCCCCACTACCACCGAAGGTACCTGAACTACTAGTCTGGCCAGTAGTACTAGTAGTACCATCGGCATTACCGGGAGGGTTACCAGTGGAACCGCTAGTAGCTCCGCCGCCGCCGCCGCCTATAACAATAGGGGTAGACCCTTGCACAAAAAATGAGCCTCCTCCTCCACCAGAACTTCCAGTAGTGCCAGTCGATCCCTCGTTAAACCACCCATGCTGCCCAGCTAAGATACTATATTGAATGCCAGCAGTTAGCGTAACCGTAGATGTAATGGCAATCCCACGACCGGCTCCACTTCCGGACCCTACCCACCCAGAAGAAGCACCTGCGGCTACGATGGAGTACGACCCTGTTTTAGGGGCAGTCCAAAGCTGAATTCCTGAATTAACTGTAAAAAATCCAGAAAGAAAAGCTTGCCCTGAATATGCGGATTGACATTGGCCTAAGCTAGGTCCTGATGTGCCATCAGCTCCACTAGGAGTAAATGTAAATGTTGTAAAAGGATAGAGCGAATCATCACCACCACCACCACCAAATTGACCAAATCCTCTAGAGCTAGTTCCGCCTCGACGACTAATTAAAGGCATAAATGCTCCTTTGCGTTAAGCAAACTTAGATTGCGAAGCTAATACAGTAAATGTTGCACTAGCAGTTTTAATAATGGTATAAGTGTAAATGTCTAATGAACTCGCATTACCACTAGACGGTGCTGTACCCCCGGACCATTTTGGAGTAACTGCTGATCCATCTACTTGAAATCCTGTGTGGTAGTACGCAGTTCCGCCATTGGTGTTGATAAAAGCTACAGTCAATGATTGACCAACACTTAAAGTACTGTCTAAAGTTACCGTAGAAGAGTGTGCAACGTTAATTGTAAAATTTCCAGTAGCGTTTGATGTGTAATATAAAACAGATTGTGCTGAAGGATAAAATTGTATAGTGCTTGAGGCGGAAGTGCCAGATATCCCAACAACTTCTGCAGCATTTGTAAAAATACTAGCAGTAGAAGTAGCTCCTCCATTAAAACTTTGTGTAGAAGTAAATGTAGTAGCAATTCCAGCACTTGCTACACGAGTTCCATTATCATAAACTGCAGCCGCATATAAATTACCAGCAATACCAGCGCCGCCAGAAACGATTAACGAGCCTGTGGAAGTGCTAGAAGCAGCTGTATTATCGGCAGCAGTAAGCACACCGGCAAAGTTGCCTGTACCGCCAACCCACGCAGCGCCTGCAACGCCAACACCACCACTCACCTTTACCGCGCCAGTTGTAGCGCTTGAAGCCACAGTGGCGTCTGTAATGTTTAAAACTCCGCCAATCCATGCGGCACCAGCAACGCCCAGACCGCCAGCGGTTTTTAACGAACCAGAAGTTGTGCTTGTTGCAGCAGTCGAATCAGTCACAGCCACAACGCCGCTAGAAGTCAGGCTTGTCAGTGTACCAACGGTCTGGAGGCTAGAGTTTACAACTGTAGAGCCAAGACCTGTGGGAGTGAGCAACGTGACATTAGCAATCTTATAAGTCTTGCCGGTAGCAAGGTTAAAGTTTTCACTAGCTGTCCAGTTGGCGTTCGCGTTGTCCCAGATAATGGTCTTGTCAGTCGCGCCTTTAAGGGTAATACCGCCGCCATCAGCAGTGTTATCGGTTGGCGTAGTCACAGAACCCATCTCGATGTTTTTATCATCGACAGTAAGGGTTGTGGAATTCAGCGTAGTTGTTGTTCCGTTGACAATCAGATCGCCGCCAACAGTCAAATTACCTGTGAGGTCGCCTGTAGTGCCGTAGATGTTATTCCAACGTTTAGTTGTGCCACCTAAATCTCTATTAGCGTTGGTAGCAGGAACAACATTAGTTGCGATCTGAGGGAAGTAACCACGGACAGCAGCTTCAGTCGGAACAGCAATGTTGCTGTTTCCATCCAGAGTAGCGTCACTAGAGAACTCATTAATTTGCTCACCAAGTTGTGCGCCAATAGAGCCCAAACGCAAACTAGACAAACCGCTCAGATCAAACGCGTTAGCATTCAATGTAGCGCGGCCAGTCCCTTGGTCAACCTTAAAGTAGTCACCAACGCGGAAGTTACCGTCTTGGTCTGTAGAAGTGTAGAACACACGACCGGGAAAAGTTTCAACAACTTCGTTAGCCTGTGATGGGGGGTTAAGCGGTTCGTTAGGGTAATTCGTAGTTGTAACGCCGCCGGTGCCAACGTTCAAGAAATCGTGGCCAGTCAAACGAACCTGTGAGAACTTTTTACGCAGAGCAATAGCCGTACCAGCCGCAGAGCTAGAAGCTTTCTCGTTAGCCAATAACAAAACCATTTCACTGGTTGAGTCAACCCACGTACCACTAACTGTTGACACTACGTATGTGAAGCTATCGCCGGTAATGGAAAGGCTTGTCCCTGCTGTTGGAGAAACAGAAAAACCGTTTGCAATAAAGACAAAACCTTTTTGGCCTTCAATACCGCCTGTATTGATTGTGCCGGTGCCGCCGCTACTAAATGCAAGGGTAGCGCCAACGGTAAACGTGCCAGTATTATTTTTAACGTAAATCTTGTTCGCAGCAAGCTGAAGATTAGTAATAGTAGCCGTACCGCCAGAGCTAGCTGTAACAGTGTCTCCCACGTTAACCGTGCCGTTAATAACAGCAACATTAAGCTGAACACCAACAAGCGCGCCAGTTAATGGCGTTTCGCTGGCTAAAAAGCCTTTTGAGTACGCGCCATAAGTGCCGTAGCTGTTGTTACCCGAGAGGGAACGAATCTGACCGCCGCCAGAAGCAGCGTAACCAAAGTACGCAAAGTAGCTAAAGCAAGAAACAATTTCAGCTTTACCGCCGTCTTTTACCCAATAGCCGACACCATCGTCGGAGATGACTGTATACGCGTGAAAAATAATGGACTTGTTGCCTGAACCGTGAACACTGCCATCGACCAAAGCGCCGATTGAGCCAGCGCCAATAGATGAACATTCCAGAACGTATGGTGATTTTGTGCTAACAGGTGAGGCCGGGTTTAATCGAAGTACAACACCTTTATGCGTCGAGGTTGAAATGTCACCGGGCGTGGAGCCGGGGACCCAGCCAGTCATACCTTGAAAAGTCATCCTATTCAAGATAGAGCCATTGCTCATCAAGAACATCGTGGCTTGATTATTTGGTGTAGTACCGTCGTCGCTGTTACCAGACGCGGGTTGCACAATAGCAGTTCGCTGATTATCACCAACAATAGCCGTGTTGGCTGGAATTGTGATAGGCAGTTGCTCGACATACGTGCCGGTCTTCACAAAAATTGTTGCGTTTTCTCCAGCTTGCTGCGTAGCGTATTTAATGGACGCAAACGGAGTAGACAACGTAGTACCGTTACCCAATGTGTCAACACCATGAGGAGCTACGTAAAAAACTTTATTTGAATTGCTATCTTGGTAAAGTAAAACTGTCCACTTGCTTGTGTCTGTTGGGACAACGCCAGTAGATGCTGTTGCACCGCTGTGGAAATACAGACTACCGCTGTAGCGAACAACGCTACCTTTGCCGTAAGTTGTGCCTGCTGAGTAAACGCCAGCAAAGTCAAATCCACTGGTCATCAAACCCCAGAAAGTAGAATTTGAAACTACTGTGCCTGTTGTCTTGGCAGTACTGATGTAAACGTACGCAGTGCCTTTGTAGGACACAACGTCGTTAAACTGATACTCAGTGCTTCCACTCCATTCGCCTTTAAATTGAAGACGGATTTTTCCGAGGTCAAGAATCTGTGCCATTATTTGTACTCCATCAAAAGGCGGCCGGTGCCGCTAACTGAAAACTTAATTGTGTCTGACGACCAGAAATAAACCAAATAGTCAGCCGCGCTTGTGGCGTACTCATCAGGGATAATGACGGGTGTTGCATCAACACCGTCGTTAAAATCAAAGTAGAGCTGCCCGTTCAGGGCGTCTAGGCGAAAACCATAGAACGATTTATCTGCGTACTCGTGGCCTGCTGTGACGTTTACGCCTGAGTAAATTCCAGCCATTACGCAACTCCTACTAAGATCGAGGCTATAACGTCAAAACTATCATCCAGCCCGCTTGTCGCTACTATAACATCGCCCGCCACCAAAACCAACTTGTTTCCGCGCATAAGCTCGTCACTTTCGCCGTTGCCTATGCGCTTGTTACGAGATATAAAAGTGTCTCCGCCAGTGTTTCGCAGGATTAGGCTGATAGGTAGTATGCCGCCGGTCTTGTTGGCTACGTTGCAGCCGATAAGAATAGCTTTGAGTCCCGCAGGTACGGTGTAGACAACGGAATCCGCCGTACCAACATCCGTAGCCGTTGCGTTAATGAAGCTGGTGGCCATATATTACCCTAGTGCGATAGCAAAGACTATGGCGTCAGTAGACGTTTGCGCCTTAGCCACTTCAACCTCGTCTTTTAGGTTGATAAAGTTTTGGTCAACTTCTGCATTGGTCAGCGGGCTATTCTTAGCAGTAGCGCCAAGCTCGCGGGTGATAATTTCTGCTTCCATTGTTCCGCCCCCTACTAGTTAACAGTCACAGTCCATGTAACGGTCATAGAGTCGCCCGCTTGCTTGTTAACAACTGGGAACACCGTACGACACAACATCGCGCCGCCCGATGTAGCGTTCAGTATGCCAGACTCAGTAACAGCGCCCGTGCCTACGCCGGCAGCGAAAGAGGCCACATACGTAATCTGATTAGTAGCAACGGTCGTGCTTGTAAGCGCAGTGCGTGCGCCGACTATTTCAGTCTCCACTGATGTATCCCCGTCAGCAGCGGGGGTTGTCCCAGTACCTAGCGTCATGTGAGACATAACAGTAGCGGCGGCGTCTTTCATTCGGCTAACAATAAAGTTTAAGCCTGTAGCAACCACCAAGTTAGGCACTACCACATCAGTTTTTACTTGGCCGTCAGCGCCGGTCAGTACAACGTGCAGTTCGCCAGTAGCCGTTAGTTTTTCGAGCGTGTTCATCGCAGTTCCTTATGAAAATATACGTTCAGTTCCGACGTATGCTTGTGAAAAATAGGCGCTGTCGCAGTAGTCGGTCATGGCTAGAAGGCCTGTACTGTTGGCGCTAGCCGATTCCGCTAGTGTACGCTGTAAACTCACCGTGCGCAATTCCGAAGATGCTAAGATCTCAGATACATTTTTACCTACAAAGTTTACTTGATCGTCGTCAATATTGGCAACACCGTAAAGGTCGTCGGTGACCCCTACCACTTCTGAGAAGTTTTTGCTGACGCCAAGGGCGGCTAGGTCGGCGACGGTTTGCTCGTCCAATTGCGGCGGAACCCCGCCAGCGGCTATTCTTACCACCTCTACGTCTTCGGAGGTAGCTACGCCAGTCTCGTAGTACGCCTCCATGAATAAACTGGTGCTGTCAGCCGTGGTAACAGTGTCGCTAAACACTTTAGCCAAGTGGCTAGCCCTAACGTCGGTGGCCGTAGCGCTGTCCTGCGATACGCGGAATGAGCCTAGCACTGCGTTATCTGTTGTTGTAGCGTAGTCGAGAGCGGACTTGCCTGTGCCCAGTAGCGCTATATCATCCACGAGGGCTGCGCTAGCCAAAACTTTTTCTAGCTCAAATAACGTTTTGTCTATGGTAGCCGCTTCGTCCGTCTGCACTCGCGCTACGTCAAAGTCTATAGTCGTACCTGTCGCTACAGAGTCGAATACGGCCTTACCAATTAGCGCTATCTGCCCGTCATCCGTGAGTATGGCGGCGTTAATCGCGTCAGTTGCGTCGGCCACATCGTTAAAGTACCGCACAAACGCCACAGCCCGGCTAAACGCCTCGGCGGCACTAGTAGCGTCAACAAATACCTTGCCAGCTGTCACTAGCGCATCATCATGCGCTGTAAAGGCATCTGCCCTGCCCGTAGAAAATCCCTTAGCGGGCGCGTCAACTGCGCTTAGTGAGTCCTCTAGTGCTTTGCCTGCTGCGCGGGTTACTTCCTCGCTAGTACCTACTGAGTCGGCAGCGCCTTTACCTAGTTGCACAAGTGAGGCGTCAGAGGCCGCAGCGGCGTCGCTAAAGACTTTGCGCACCTGCGCCAATGCTCTGTCTACCGCTTGCACTTCGTTGGCAAGCAGCTTAGACATGTTAAACGCGCGGATTTCAGACGCCGTTAGTGTATCGTCCACGTTAATAAGCGTGAAGAATTTGCCGGTCTCCGCGCCAGTCACCAATAGAGACGCCCTGACGGACGCCGACAAAGCGCCTGCGCTTCCGACAGCAGACATCGCCGCTGTTTTAGCAATAGCATTTATGGCTTTAGAGCTTAGTTTTGCCGTGCCCAAAACGGCTCGTGCGCGAGAAGCCAGAACCCTGTAAGTCGCTAAAGCCTTAAGGCGCTGTGGCTTTGGCAGCTTAGACATTTAAAACTGTGCGCGGACTTGGAACTTGGTTAATGAGTACACGGTCTGGATACTAGAGTCCGTAAAAGTAACCTCTAGCTCCCCCTCGTAGGGGCCGGGAGTTATATCCAAATTGCCGGTGCCGAACTGGAACGCAACACGTCCGCCGATACCGGGCACTTCATACTGCTCGCCGACGCCAGATAGAGACACGACGCCGTTAGCGTCTTCTATGCCGGACTGTAGGTAGCCAGTTAGCGTAAACAGCAGCGCGGAAGATCCAGCAGCGCGGAACTTGAGAAGCACCGTGGCTCCGGTCAAGTCTACAATGGCGCCGGTCGTCTCGTCAGATACGACATACTTAAGCTGAGGCCGCGTATCGCCTTGAACGAGTTTTATCTTGGTAGACATGGCTTAATCCTTTGGTGCGACGCCGGTTGTGCCGCTTAGCTCAATGCCAAGCATAGACTGGTATAGCTGGTAGTACGCCGTAGCGCTTGCCGCGTTTACGGTCTCTGAGTCTTTACTAAACGCGCGGTACAAAATGTAGTTTGCTAGCGCGTTAGCGTATATGTCTTGCACGGCTAAATTACCAATCACTGCGGTATACAGCGCGCCGTCAGCGGGCTCGCTAATATCTTCCGGGTACGCGGAGTAAACCATCTCAACTGACGCACCTGCAGAAGCTGGCGGATACACATAAAATATGCGCGGCTCTCTAGCGTCAAACGTGTAGTGTCGCAGCTCAGATGCACCCGCTTTGCTGTACCAGTCGGGGTTGTGCGCATCTAGGATTAGGCGACTAGTAAGGCGGATAGCCCTTTGCGAACCAGTGGTGTTTCTAATAACCTCTAGCAGCTTGGCTCCAACCGGCGGCAGAACCTGCCGGGCACCGGCGGACAGCGCTAGTGTGGCTTGCGTAGATGTCGCGTCTGGGCGAACCAGCGCTATATCTCGCTGCCCATCGTTCATGTAGCGAATTAGCTCCGCTGTGGTCCAGCGCACAGCTTGTGGGTCTTGTAGTGTTGTGACAACACTTCTAATAATGGACTGCGCGGAAGTAGTCATTGTTTACCTTATGCAAAGGGGCGGGGTTGTACGCGCATAGAGCCGCGTACCCGACCATACATACCTTCAATGCGCGCTGTTTTCGTGCGCCTAGCAGCGAGCATTAACAACTCTTGCGCCCGAGCAAAGTTTGTGTACGCTTGGTCTGGGATCTGCATAGCCCTAGCTATGGCGCCAGCGACAATAGGCTCTATCCACTGGTTGTACAGATCATCGTCTAGGTGCGTAGTGTCTTGCTTTGGCCGCAAGGCCGCGTTGACAACTACCAACTGCGCTTTATCCGGAGGCGGCGACAAAAACAACGACATGCAGTTATCGGCGCGACTTGTGTAAAACAAAGTGGGTGTTGCACTAGCCGTAGGTAAGCTACCGCGAATTGTTTCCGCTAGCCCGGGCTGCAGCTCGTCCGCCCCGACAGTCACACCTAAAACCCTAGTAATGTCGTGGTAGGTTGTGGGCGGCTCTAAGTCGTACTGTGCGTAGCCCGTAACACTGTAGAACGGGTCTAGGTCTTGGCGAAGTACAAGCGAAGACTCTGCAAACTCAATAGCAGCGCTTAGCAGCGCCTGATCTGCGATAGGCTCGGGACAGCCCGGCAAAAACGGCAGTACGCGAGAATAGAATGCGCTAAGTGGTTTCATTGGCAGGCCTTACGGTGCAGTTGTGCGCCCCTAGTCGTCGGACTGGGCGTGCCTAAATTCTACAGCAGATGCGGTCTTTTTGCGCGTTTTTGCTGTAGACGCCTGCGCCTCAGCTGCTTCTGCTACGGCTAAGTTAGAGTGTAGGTTCAACAACTCTTGGCCTTTTTCTGTTAAAACCCAGTCTTGGTCGTTTAGCCTAGCTACGATAACTACAACGCCATCGACAGTCACTCGGACCTTGTTGCTAAGTATTTCTCCGCCTAAGCGGTTCATTAGGTCAAATACGGTCATATGTGTCTCCTAGAATAGAAAAAGAGGCCCCGAAGGGCCTCTTTACTTTACCACCGATTAAGCAGCGCCTACTTGGGCTACCACCAGTGCTTCTGGCTTAACAACCTTGCGGCCATAAACTACCAAACCACGAACGATGTCGCCGAAGTCTGTCTGGTTGCGCAAAGGCTCAGTCTTGGTGACAGTCATTGCGAACGACGCGGCTTGCTTTGTGCCGGCAACCATAACGCGACGGGCCAAGGCGTTGGTCAACGCGCCGCCAGAGCTGGCAGCAGACAAGCCGGGTACCAACGCCTTACCTGCTGCGCCTTTTGGCAGCAAGTTAGACACGTACACAGAGAAGCGGTCTAGCATACCGATCTTACCGGTGCGGACAACACTTGACTGGTCGCCAGTGAAGTACGCCTGTGCGATGCTTGATTGCATCAACAAGTTGCGGTCGTGCGGGCTGATAACCAACCAACGACCATCTTCGGGCACGTTTTGCTCGTCCAAAGCTGAAGACATGCGAAGGATTGCCTTCAACACGTTTTCAGGTGTAGATTGGTCGATTGGTGCTAAGTCTGTACCTAAGTTGTAGGCGGCAGAGATAGCGCCGGCAGTGGCGCCTTCGTTAGCAGTGGCAGGGCCTTCGGTTACAAAGCTGTTAAAAAACACTTCGTTCTCGATAGAGATCTTCAACTGCTTAGCGGCGTCTTCCGTGAACATGTTCATCAAGTCCATGTCAGACTGGTAAGCCAGCACGTCGTTGACTTGCACGCCAAAGTACTTACCCTTGTTTATTTGCATATCTTGGAAGATAGGCGTTGGGACTTCGTACGCTAAGCTCTGACCAACGGTGTAGTCAGAAATGCTGATTGAGGGCGCCAAACGGATACGGATGGTGTCGCCTTGGTTCTTCAACTCACCTTCGTAGTCGGTGTTTGTGATCTCCGACAGCATAGTGTTTTGGTAGAACTTGGCCAACAATTTACCAGACCACAGGGTCGGGATAAAAGCACCAGAGTATGAAGGATTGGTGTCAAACGCACCGGAACCAGTTACGGGATATACAGCAGCCATGATGGCCTCCTAAAAAATTTAAAAACAGGGTTGTTACAGATCTAACTACTGGTTAAGCGGATACCCGCCCTTCCATATATGCAGCGTCGATCTCAGCTTCAATTTTGCGAGCCTCATCTAGTTTGCCTCTGCCGCCTAGGTCCGCAGACTTGCGAAACATCTCTCCGACTTGCGCCGTCGTGTATATTTTGCCTTTTTGCGAAACCGGAGCCGCCGCTGACGAACTACGATTAGGTTGAATTTGACGCTCTAACTCTTTGCTCTTCTTCTGGAGTGGCTCTACTGACTCTGCGGCAAGCGTCTGCTTGAACAAAGACACGTAGTGTGCAACCCCTTCGGCATCGCCAGTGGCAAACGCTTGTTGCGCAATCTGTTTGCGCGGACCCCTCAAAAACGGATCAGTCTCATTTAACCAGTCAATCCAACGTGAGTCGGTGTTGATCTGCTCAAAATCTGGCACCAAACGGTGTAACTTGTTCGCAAATGAGGACTCGCTAATCTGGCTGTCAGTATGGTCTAGCTGCTCCCGCAGTTTTACATTCTGGCCGCGCAAATCTTCGAGCTCCGCGCTAAATTCTTGTGCAACTTCGCGTGCTACCCGGCGCTGGACTTCAATTAAGTCAGAACCAAAGGTCTCAACATCAGCATCAGTCACCAACTTCTCTGGATCCTTACGGGTTGGCTCGGGCGGCGTTTGCTTTGCCGCAGTCATATCGTCCACACGTGCGTTCAATTCCTTGAGTTGCGCGTGTAGGCGGGGAACTTCAGCGTCGTACATACCCTTAAGGGTGCGGTACTTCTGCTGCCAAGTCTCTTCGGTAGGTTCCTTAGAGGGTGGTGTTTCCGGCGTTTTCTCGGTGGTTGGAGCATCTTGCTCGGGCGCTCGGTCTACTTCAGGCTCTGCCGCAGGTTCTACTACGTCCGCAACGGGGTCCGTCTCCGGGGATTGTTGCTTCGGCTCGTTATCCCTAGCTAGCTGCGCTTCTAGTTTTTCGAGTTCCTTAATCTGTGCTTCAACTTGGCGAGGTAATGCCATCATATCTCCTTAAAGCTCCAACTCTGTTTCAGGCTCCTGCTGCGGTCTGCCGTACACATAATGGTTTGCTAGGACTAAAAAATGCGGTTTATTTCACCCGCTCCAAAATCTCTGGCGATTTACTAACCGCTTCGAGAAAATCACTTAGCACTTCTGCCCGACCTTGGAGCCGGTGAATCCGCACTGGGTCGTCCGCTGCTATTAGAGCCAGTTTGGTCTCCTCTAGGCTTTTTCGGAACATATCCAACATGGGCTCACTGTCCGGGTGCTTACATCGAATTAACGCCTGTATGTGCTTCCGGTCAGGCTTAGCGCCTACAAAAATCTTCATGTGCGTATTCTATACTAGACACGTGTTGCGGTGTCAACACTAAATTCACACACCGTTCGGCCTAGGCGACATGTAATTAGACTCGCGCCCGCCAACCTGAGATCCATCCGGCAGCATATTCTTTGGCTGTTGCCCACCTTGTGGTGCCGGCCCTTGCGCCTGCATCTCGCCGGCGATCATCTGTAACTGCTGCTGTAGTTGCGTGATTAGCTGCTGCTGCTGCTGGATAGTGCCTATTTGCTGTCGGTCTGGGACAATTCTGTCGACATTACCGCTTAGGTTTTTAGCTGCGTCGCGTAACAGCTCCGCTGCCCCATCCATACCCACAATTTGTTGCGCAACAGGGCTAGTAAGCACAAGCTGTAAGAATTCATTGCGCCGTACAGCTTCAGCTTCTTTTACAACCAAGCTATTGGCGCCGCGAGCCACAATGCTTACGTCGCCGATCAAATCCGGGTCATCCGCGTAGCGTAGGTTGTCTTGGTACAAGCGCTCGATCATGGGCACAATAACGTTCTGGTCGATGTTGCTAATAACCTGCTTAATGCCCTTGCCTGCGTTGCTAATAAGCATAGACAAACCTGACGATGTGCGCCCGGCGCCCGGGGTGTTCTCGCCCGTCATATACCTTGGGATCATCGTGTCTTCGTCAGCCCTCGCGGAGAACTTCTCAAACACACCCATTAGCTCGTTGGCGTTGCTACTAGGCTGAAAGAAATTAAGCGGAGGGGTGTTGTCTGCGTACTCTGCGCTCTCAAACTGCCAAATCTTCCACGGGTGCATGCTTGTTATGTCTTCACCGGCGGGTAGTCTAGAAATATTGACGCCTACCTGCGGGCCAGAGCTAATGCCCATGTTGTTGGCCAATGCCCGCGCAGCGGCATTTACCATGTCTTGTGAGTCTCGACACAAATCTGTGACGCCTTTGCCATCTACCGCGCCGGGTATATTTTCATACGACGTGAGGTAGTAGGGCTTGCGTCCTAAGGGGTCGTAGTTCAAAACAGCCCGTATAACGGTGTTACCGATAAGCCAAACCTCGCAAGAGTAGTTCAGATCCGCGTCTGGGACGTCGTCTTCGTTCATGCCCCAGTCAAGCAAGTCACGACCTTGTACGGAATCCCACAGCTGAATAGCGTCAATCAGGTCGTCAGTAACTACTGCGTCCGTAGTGTCTTTCATCTCGGCAGTAGCCTTGGCACTGTCAGACCACAACCACTCTTTCATACTTCCGCCGCCAAAACGACCAAGCACCTCACGGATAGCGTCGTCGTTGTACCCCGGTACCCCTATAAGCGACTGCAAATCTTCGTGAGTCATGCGGTGGCGCTCGATGACAAAGCCGTCATTTATATTCCATGCCCAAGGCGCCCAATAGAGCATAAACGGGTCAACGCGCTCCCACTCGTTTCGTATGACATCTGTTGGCTCTAACTTGCCGTTATTCCATTGCAGTATCTTGCGCTTGCGCTTGATAGGCCCTTTCATGGCGGCGTACGGAAACGTAACGACGTCATCCAAAAACTCGTTGAACGCCTTAGTCCAACCGCCCTCAAGCAGCTGGTCTTCCATCTTGCGCTCCATGCGGTCGACGCGGTCTTCAGCTTCTTCTTTGAGTTTACGCATCATGGCGTCCTTCATCTGGACGGCCACCTCGCGCAGCTGCTCTTCCGGCGGCATCTCCCCGCCTTGCTCCATAAGCCCCATCAGCTCTTGCTGCATCTGCTGCTGCAAACCCTCGACTACATCTGGTGGCAGCGTTGGCTCCGGCGTAGCGCCCAGTGTCCACGGCTTGTCCGAGCCCACTCCCAGCAGTGTATCTCGCAGCCAACTTGTGGCCGCCCGGCACTTTACAGACGTCAGATTCACATAAATAGAAGACCCGCCGTTTCGCTGTATATCAGCTAGTTTGTCCGGGTCATACGTACCGTTTCGCTGGCGCAACCCCGCCAGCATGCGCTCTTCAAGCTCGCGCTTAGACGTTTTAGCGACGTCCCACCTTTTGCGGGTGTGCGCGGCTAGGCCTTGGATAACGGGCGTGCTTTGCATCTTTGCGTTGCGCGCCTGCGATTGTGCTTCTAGGTCGCGTGCGCTAGCGACGGGGATTAGTGCAATTCCTGTGGCCATGGTGGCTCCGTGTGTAGTAGTAACGAGATTTTACCTGCGAAGGGCTGTGGGTCAAGTGTAGGCGTACTTGACGGTGGTCACTTCCCTGCGCCCCTTGCCGGCTAATCCGTACCCGCGAACGTTCATATCTATAATCGCCGCGCCGTACTGAAGCGCGTCGTGTATGTGGGACGAGTCGTTCTTGTCCGGCTTGTCCTCAGCCTCGCCGTTCTTCTTGATCTTGTATCGGTACCCGCCCCTGAACCCTTTTAGCAGCATGGAACACCGTGGGTCAATGATAAACATCGCCTTACCCTCTATTTGCTTGTTCAGCAAACGCTCCACTGCCTGAATACGTTTATCTGGGTCGTTGGTCGGCGGTTTAGCGCAGCGAAAACCTGCGTCCTTCAGCTGGTCTACGAGTGTCATTTCACTGGCTTGCTGCTTCATAAAGCCCGCCGGGTCAGGTGCGAGGACGCTATAAAACCCCGGGTAAGTGTTTGATAAATGTGGCTTAAGTTTGATGCTTATGAACGTGTCAAGGCCCATGTTCTCGCTGGTTATCTCAGATAGCACAAGGACTCTCCCCCGAGGATCGCGTTGCATGATTACAGCTGCGGGGGTGCGCCCAAAGTCGATCCCTATGGTGAGTGGATAGTCTGCGCTAGATATAGGTGACAGCTCGTCACTCGCTACATGAAAGTCCGGCACGAACGTACGCTGATACACAGGTAGTCCGGACAAGCTGCGGCCAAACTCGCCATGCACATAGACATCGACCCAGTCAGGGCTCTTGCCTTCGCACAAGTTTTCGTAGTAGCCATCGGGTAGGTACTGGACCCAGTCTGCTTTCTTTGACAAACCGCTAGGCTGAAGTGTCACATGCGTGTTCGACGGCGGCTCTGTCAGCAGCTCTTCCCAGAACGTGTCGGCGTCTGGCGGGTTGGTCGCACCCCACACCTTATGGATCTGCTTACCGCTGTCGTCGCAAGCTCCCACGCCGTTCATGGTCTTATCAGGGTATCTACCTAGACGACCAGTCAGCGCGTTGTAAATGTCGGGGTTAATCTCACGGAATTCGTCCATCACACCGAAGGTCAGCTGCAGCGACAAGAGACGCCGCACGTCGTTTGCGTCATCCAGCCCTCGGAACAGCACCTCGCACTCCACGTCGTCAAAGCGCATGAGAAACTTTGACTCGGTCTTCATCAACGTACCAGCTTGGCCGTCAGGAAACCACTTCAAAAAGTCTGGGATGGTCGTGTCCCACAGCATCTGGCGCGTGTTGCGAATAACTGCAGCGCGCGAACGCCGCACGCCATCTCTACACTTGGCCACGCGCTTCGCCTCGAACGCTATCTTCATGATGCTGGCAGTGGTCTTGGTAGAACCCACAGGGCCGACGATGAAGTTGGCAAACTTGTCGCTCGTCAGAAACGGCGCCACGGTCATGGGCGGTGTGTACTGAGTGTTCATGCGTGGTCGTCCCCAGCGTACTCGTAGTCCTCGGGCTCAAGCAGCTCGATGGGGTGTTTTTCTGGGTATGAGTCTGTAGACTCACCCAAAGCAGGCAAATCTTGGGGTTTTTGCGGTGTTTCCGCCTCGAAAGTCATCGTTTGGGCAGGGGTTCCACCTACTTGGGGGATGTTTATCGTGATCGAAAACCCGCTACCAGCGGCGGCATTTGCGCTGTTTTTTGGCCTAGCATCAGCCAAATCCATGAAATTTTCAAAGATTTTGACCCTCGCTGCGGCTGGTGCGTCCGCATCGCGGGCTAGGTGGTACATCGTCGGCAGTAAATCTTCGGCCAACAGGCGTGCTTTGGCCTGAATGGAGAAGCCACTGTCTTTCAGCTCTTTCGTGTACTGCTCAACGTACAGTGTGAACTGAGGGTTAGCCGCGATTGCATCGTATTCAGTCTGTGTCAGTCCCTCGCTGGCGACCACAGTGTGGATTGGCAATGCAGCCCCCACACTATTTCTCGCTACCGATAGGGCAGTCTGACGCAGCAGCTGATCCGCATGTATGGATGAGTGCATAAGTGAAATGTAGCAGAATTTCTAGTTTTGTGGTGGTCTTAGTAAGCGGGGGCGTACAAAACAAGTGGTGGATATGTGGCCACCTCTTTATAT